>Ga0208670_100033_pt1 | contig 66733 bp, 60 predicted proteins | sample 24BtaG_FD_184098 | JGI IMG/M metagenome (GOLD analysis project Ga0208670, IMG submission 184098) | Marine viral communities from Cariaco Basin, Caribbean Sea - 24B_WHOI_OMZ_CsCl (SPAdes) (version 2) | ecosystem: Environmental > Aquatic > Marine > Oceanic | place: Caribbean Sea: Cariaco Basin...
AAAAAACGGGCCAGGCTCAATGGCCTGGCCCGTTCTGGCGATTACACGCCCACGATGGAAAACGAGGGCTAGGCGACGTTAGTGCTGCGTTGCGACGCGTCTACCGGCTGATCCAGGCAAGCCAGCATGGGCGCCACTTCGCGGATTTTACGGGCCTGGGGCCACAGAGCTTCGGCTTCGGCAAAGCCCTGACGCAGGTAGTTCAGCCATTGCTTGATACGGCCCGTCACGTATTTGTCTTCCAGGCGGGTTTGCAGGGCGGCAGCGTATTCCCGCACCAGAACCACGGCCTCTGCCCAGCTCATGGGTTCCAGCACTTCGCCGTTCTGGGCGGCTTTAATCTGCGCCGCCAGGTCCGGCCGGGCAATCAGGCCGCGGCCGATCATCACATCGTCGCAGCCGGAGACTTTCCGGCAGCGCCAGTAATCGTCCACGGTCCAGATTTCGCCATTGGCGATTACGTGGCTTTTGACCGCTTCGCGTACCCTGGCGATTTCTTCCCAGTAGGCCGGCGGTTTGTAGCCGTCTACTTTGCTGCGGGCGTGAATCACGATTTCCGAGGCCCCTGCTGCTTCCAATGCCTGACCACAGGCCACACCCATGGAGCGGTCGTCATAGCCCAGTCGCATCTTGGCGGTGACCGGAACATCCGCAGGCACGGCTTTTCGAACGGCCGCGGTGATTTCATACATCAGCTCTGGCTCGCGCATCAGTACACAGCCGCCCTTGTGTTTGTTCACCGTCTTAGCCGGGCAGCCGAAATTGATGTCCACCTGCCCTGCTCCCAGCTCCGCAGCCTTGGCACCGTGACGGCCCATCATGTCGGCGTTGGAGCCCAGCAGTTGGACGGCCACGGGTGTACCTACCTCGGTGAGCGCACCATTGTGCAGTTCCGGAGCGTACTTGTAGAAAATCCGGGGCGGCAGCATGCCGTGGGTCACACGAATAAATTCCGTCACGCACCGGTCAATCCCGCCGACTTTGGTCAGGGTTTCACGAATGGGTGCGTCGACCAGCCCTTCCATCGGGGCAAGGATGATTCGCATGAAAGCTCCAGAAACTGAGAGAAGTGAATCAGAATGCGGCTGATCAAAAATCAGGCGGAGCGGATTGTAAGGAATTCGGAGGGAAATAGGTAGCCGGGCATCCTGAAACAGGATGCCCGGCGGGTTACTGCGGGTTTACTTCTTCACGTCAAAGCGGTCGTTGTTCATGATCTTGGTCCAGGCAGCAACGAAGTCCTTCACAAACTTCTCTTCGTTGTCGTCCTGGGCGTACACCTCGGCGTATGAACGCAGGATGGAGTTGGAGCCGAACACCAGGTCAACACGGGTCGCTGTGAACTTGGTACTACCGCTCTTGCGATCCACGATGTTGTACGAGTTCTTGCCAGTGGGCTCCCAACGGTTCGCCATGTCGGTGAGGTTCACGAAAAAGTCGTTGGTCAGCTGGCCAACACGATCTGTGAACACGCCGTGCTTGGTGCCACCGTAGTTGGTACCGAGTACCCGCATACCGCCGAGCAGAACCGTCATCTCCGGTGCGGTCAGGCCCATCAGCTGGGCGCGGTCCAGAAGCATTTCCTCCGGCTTGACCACGTAATCCTTCTTCTGCCAGTTGCGGAAGCCATCCGCCAGCGGTTCCAGCGGCTCGAAGGATTCGGCATCCGTCATCGCATCAGTTGCATCGCCACGGCCTTTGAGGAAAGGCACGTGCACCTCATGACCGGCTGCTTTCGCAGCCTTCTCGACGCCCAGATTGCCACCAAGCACAATCACGTCAGCAATGCTCGCGCCGGTGTCCTGGGAGATTTTCTCATAGACTTTCAACACTTTGGCAAGGCGCTGTGGCTCGTTACCCTCCCAGTCTTTCTGCGGAGCCAGGCGAATGCGGGCACCGTTGGCACCTCCACGCATATCGGAGCCCCGGAAGGTGCGGGCACTATCCCAAGCAGTTGTGATCAACTCATTAAGGCTCAGGCCTGCTTCATCGATCTTCGCTTTGACCACTTCCTCAATATAGTTGGTCTCGCCCTGGGGAACCGGATCCTGCCAGATCAGGTCTTCAGCAGGCACATCCGGACCGATGTAACGTGACTTCGGCCCCATGTCCCGGTGCGTCAGTTTAAACCAGGCACGAGCGAAACAATCCTTGAAATATTCAGGATCTGCCATGAACTTTTCGCAAATTGGGCGAAATGCGGGATGCATTTTCATGGCCATATCAGCATCGGTCATCATGGGCTTGACGCGCTTGGACGGATCGCTCGCATCAACCGGCATGTGCTCTTCTTTGATGTCGACCGGCTCCCACTGGTTAGCACCTGCCGGGCTCTTGGTCAGCTCCCACTCGTAGCCGAACAGCAGATCGAAGTAACCCATGTCGAACTGGGTCGGATTGGTGGTCCAGGCACCTTCGATACCGGAGGTCACAGCATTGGATGCCTTGCCACCCATGTTCGGATTGATCCAGCCAAAACCCTGGTTTTCGACATCGGCCGCTTCAGGCTCGGGACCAAGGGCTCCTGCATCGCCATTACCGTGAGCCTTACCGACGGTATGACCACCGGCGGTCAGGGCAGCGGTTTCCTCTGCGTTCATTGCCATGCGGGCAAAGGTTTCAAGCACCTGGTCGCCGGTCTTAATCGGATCAGGGTTGCCATTTACGCCTTCCGGGTTTACGTAGATCAAACCCATCTGAACAGCTGCCAGCGGATTTTCCATGGTATCTGGCTTTTCAACATTCTCGTACCGGTTGTCGGATGGCGCCAGCCATTCCTTTTCAGCACCCCAGTAAATGTCTTTTTCCGGGTGCCAGATATCTTCACGTCCGTAGGAGAAGCCGAAGGTTTTGAACCCCATGGATTCGTAGGCAACGTTACCGGCCAGGATAAACAGATCCGCCCAGCTGACTTTGTTACCGTATTTCTTCTTGAGCGGCCACAACAAACGACGAGCCTTATCAAGGTTACCGTTATCGGGCCAGGAGTTCAGCGGGGCGAAACGCTGGTTGCCAGTACCGCCGCCACCACGGCCATCGGCAAGACGGTAAGTGCCTGCTGCGTGCCACGCCATCCGGATCATCAGGCCTCCATAGTGGCCCCAGTCTGCCGGCCACCAGTCCTGGCTGTTGGTCATCAGCTCGTGCATATCCTTTTCGAGGGCTTCATAGTCGAGTTTTCTGACTTCTTCGCGATAATCGAAGTCTTCTCCCATCGGGTTGGTCTTGCTGTCGTGCTGGTGCAGGATGTCCAGATTCAGGTTTTCCGGCCACCAATTAGTATTGTCTTGCCCATGGGCGGTACTTCCGCCGTGCATTACCGGGCACTTACCGCCAGACGTATTATCAGACATAGCACTCTCCTGTTTTCGTCGTTTAGGCATTCAGTCTTTCTTATCAGGGCAACACTTAATATAGATCACTCAGGTTTGCCTGCTTGAATCTTTCCTAACGCCGGCATAGCGCGTGACTATAAAAAGCCCCTGAAGTTCCTTATCACCAAATCCACCCCTGCTTTTACTGGGCGATGGCATAGTCGCTGCAATAGACCGCCAGAATGTTAAGTGCTTCGTTCCATGCTAACGGGCGTAGGTTGCTTAACACTGACATGGCGCAACTCCTTGGTTTTCTTCAACAAGGTCAAGATACGCCAGAATCATAATTAGCGATAATTAATTATAAATAAATCAGTGAAAGATTTTAGTTATCGAACGCGATTCTCACTTCCAACAAAAAAGGGGCCGGTGATTTACTCACCAGCCCCTTTTTCTCAACCTCAGTGACGATCGCGATCAGTTCGCCAGTTCCAGCAACAGCCGGTTCAGGCGGCTGACGTAGGCGCCCGGGTCTTTCAGCTGCTCGCCGCTGGCCAGGGTGGCCTGGTCGAACAGAACCGCAGACAGTTCCTTGAAGCGCTCTTCACCCTGCTCGGTTTCCAGCCGCTGCACCAGCGGGTGGTCCACGTTGATTTCAAAGATCGGCTTGCTCTCCGGCACTTTCTGGCCGGCGGCTTCCATGATCTTCTTCATCTGGGCGCCCATATCGAACTGGCCCACTACCAGACACGCCGGCGAATCGGTCAGGCGGTTGGTTACCCGTACTTCCTGCACCTGGTCGTCCAACACCTTCTTGATGCGCTCCAGCAGGTCCTTGTGCTCCTTGGCCGCTTCTTCCTGGTGCTTCTTGTCTTCCTCGGTTTCCACTTCACCAAGGTCCAGGTCACCACGGGCTACGTCCTGGAACTGCTTGCTGTCGTACTCGTTCAGGTAACCCATCATCCACTCGTCGATACGATCCGACAGGATGAGTACCTCGATTCCCTTCTTGCGGAACACTTCCAGGTGCGGGCTGCTCTTGGCGGCCGCGAAGTTGTCACCGGTGATGTAGTAGATCTTTTTCTGGCCGTCTTTCATCCGGCCGATGTACTCGTCCAGAGAGACGTTCTGGGTCGACTCACCAGTGTGGGTAGAGGCAAACCGCAGCAAGCCGGCAATTTTCTCGCGGTTGCTGAAGTCTTCGGCCGGGCCTTCTTTCAGCACGGTGCCGAACTCGTCCCAGAAGCCCTGGTATTCATCGCCCTCTTTCTTGGCCAGCTTGGACAGCATGTCCAGCACCCGTTTGGTCATGGCAGTGCGGATGCTCTCCACGGTGCTGTCGTTCTGCAGGATTTCCCGCGATACGTTCAGGGACAGGTCGTTGGAATCGATCACACCCTTGGCGAAACGCAGGTACAACGGCAGGAACTGCTCGGCGTCGTCCATGATGAATACACGCTGAACATACAGCTTCAGGCCACGGGGCGCTTCGCGGTTATACAGGTCAAACGGCGCACGCTTCGGGATATACAGCAGGCTGGTGTAGTCCAGCTTGCCTTCCACCTTGTTGTGGGACCAGGTGAGCGGGTCTTCGAAGTCGTGGGCGATGTGCTTATAGAACTCCTTGTACTCTTCGTCCTTGATCTCGGTGCGGGGCAACGTCCACAGGGCGGTGGCATCGTTGACCGTCTCGTCTTCGCCCTTTTTGTCCTCTTCCTCGGACTCGGCTTTCATCACGACCGGGAAGGAGATGTGATCAGAGTACTTCTTCACCAGGCTGCGCAGCTTCCAGCCATCGGCAAACTCTTTGTCTTCGGCTTTCAGGTGCAGCACGATTTCAGTACCGCGCTGTTCGCGGCTCACCGGCTCGATGGTGAACTCGCCATCGCCCTTGGACTCCCAATGCACACCCTCTTCGACCGGTGCGCCTGCACGGCGGGTGAATACATCTACCTTGTCGGCCACGATGAACGCGGAGTAGAAACCGACACCAAACTGGCCAATCAGTTTGCTGTCTTTCTTTTCGTCGCCAGACAACTGCTTGAGGAACTCGGCCGTGCCGGAGCGGGCGATGGTGCCGAGGTTGGCAATCACATCATCACGGGTCATGCCGATGCCGTTGTCGGCAATGGTGATGGTGCCGGCGTCTTTGTCGTAATCCAGGCGGATTTTGAGTTCGGAATCGCCTTCGTAGAGTTTGTCGTCTTTCAGGGCGGCGAAGCGGAGTTTGTCTTCGGCGTCTGAGGCGTTTGAGATGAGCTCACGAAGGAAGATTTCCTTGTTCGAGTACAGAGAGTGGATCATCAGGTGAAGCAGTTGCTTCACTTCGGTCTGGAATCCTAGTGTCTCTTTGCTGGTTTCTACCGTCATGGCTTTGTTTTCTCCTGCTCGGGTTCTAACTTTTGGTGGAGCGGCCTGGGCCGGTAGGTTCTTCCAAAACACGCTGTGAATACGTCCATGTACGCTCTGCTCCGCCATCCATGGCTCCGCAAGGTTTTGGAAGAACCTACCGGCCCAGACCACCCAACTTTTGAGTTGGTCCAGTGAAAGGCACGATGTCTGGGCAAGCGGGTGGGGATGGCTTTCCGAAACACGCCTCGAGACGTCCCTGTGCGGCTCGGGCTCCGCCATCCATGGCTCCGCACGGTTTCGGAAAGCCATCCCCACCCGCTTGCCTGCACCAATGCTGAAATTTCTTGAACCAGAGATGGGGGTCGACCGGGGCATTTCAACCCCGGCCAGAACCAATTCAGTCTTCGAGAAGGAAGTGCGCGCGGGCCGTGGCTATGGGCTGGGAACGGGATTTTTGCCAGGCGGTGATCATTACGTTGGCTACCCGGTTGCCCTGGCGGGTCAGGCGGCATTCGGCGTAGGTTTCACGGTTGAGACCGGCGCGCAGGTAGTCGAGGGAGAAGTTGACGATTCTGGGCATTCTGAAGGTGTCCTGGGACATCATCAGGTAGATCGCCGCAGACATTTCCATAAAGCCGCCAATCACGCCACCGTGGATGGCGGGCAGGATGGGGTTACCGAGGTTTTCTTCTTTCTTGGGCAAGCGGAAAATCAGGTCGTCACCGAAGCGCTCGCACTGAAGGCCGATCCACTTGGCGTAGGGTACGGCGTCGAGCATTCTGGAGAAGTCACCGCTTTCCCGGGTGTGTTTGAGGATTTCCGGGTCAGTCATTCAGCGCCTCCGGTGATCAGGTCGCGGTAGCTTTTAGGCGTGACTTCTTTGCCGATGCGCATGAAGGTGCCCACGCAGTTGGCGATGGTTTCGCCACCTTCCTGGTAGGCTTCGCAGCGGGTGAAGATGATGTTCTTGGTGATCTTGTAGGTTTCGGCCCGGGCGAAGACCGGTTTATGGGGTTCTGCCGGGCGCATGTAATCTACCCGCAAGTCCAGGGTCGGGCAGAGTTCGAATTCATCCAGTGCGCAGATCATCACCGAGCCGGAGGTGGTGTCCATCAGGGTGGTGATGGCGCCACCGTGGATTACGCCGGTGTCCGGGTTACCGATGATTTTGTCGCTGTAGGGCAGTTCCATGACCAGGTAGCCCTCACCCGCTTCCCTTGCGGCCAGGCCCAGTTCCCGGGCCTGGTTGAGCGTGTTCACAAACCGGTTCACCCGGTTAATTCGGGTTTCGTCATTCATTCAGGAAAATCCTGCAGGTCAGTTTTTCGATTTTGCGTCGTCACCCGTGCGGGCGGGGGTGGCTTCTTCAAATACTTTGCCGGCACGCAAGGATGCCAGCGCATCAGAGTGGAATTCCCTGCGGTAGAGCACGTATACCACCAGCGTCGCCGCCGCAATCAGGGCCAGCGGGTGTATGAACCAGGCCACCACGGCGAGCGCATAGTAATAGGAACGCAGGCCAAGGTTAAAGGTATCGCCCGCCTGGTTGCAGATGGCGCCGGCACTGCGGGCAAAGGCCTCCCTCGCCGCCGGGCTGGTTTTGCTGTCGTCGGGCATGGGGGCGCTGCCGATCATCACCGCCACGAAGTTGTACATGCGCATCGACCAGGTGAATTTAAAGAAGGCATAGACAAACACCACCATAAGCACCACCAGCCGCAACTCCCAGATTTCCCGGGAAGGCACTACGCCGAACGGCATGGTAGCGAACACTTCCATGGCTTCACTGGTGTACCCCAGTGCCGTGATGATACCCGCTAGGATCAGCAGGCAGCTGGAGGCAAAGAACGCACCGTTGCGCTCAAGGTTACCCACCACAGAGGCGTCGGAGATGCGGTTGTCCCGCTTGAGCATCACCCTCATCCAGTCTTCCCGGTAGAGGTCCAGCGTGTTGGAGAGGCAAGACCGGGAATCCGCCCGATTACGGGAGTACCAGGTATAGCCACCCCAGCAAGCCAGAAACCAGATCAGTGCCAGAAAATCCAGGTAATGCGTTGTCACAGGTAGCGGTATCCGGGCCAATTTCGGTGATTATTCAATGTGCTGATATGATACGCCAAGGCTGGTGGCCCGGCCACATCCCCGCCAGTACAGGCGAGGAAACCACCGCCTGGCTGTGCTATAAAAACAGCATCATGAATGGCCGGCCCCTAAACAGGACGTTGGTTACTGACCCATCAAGGAGTAAAACGTGATATCCGGATCTCTCGCCCGTTTGTGTGTCGTTCTTTCTTTGCTGTTTGCCCTGGCGGGTTGTGCCGTCAATCCGGTGACCGGCAAGAAGCAGCTGTCCCTGATCTCGGAAAGCGAAGAGCTCGCTCTGGGCGCAGAACAGTACACCCCTACCCAACAAACCCAGGGCGGTCAGTTCTATATTGACCCTGAGCTGACGGTGTACGTTCGGGAAGTCGGCATGAAGATGGCGCAGGTCAGTGATCGTCCGGACCTCCCCTACGATTTCGTGGTGCTGAACAACAGTGTACCCAACGCCTGGGCCCTGCCGGGGGGCAAGATTGCCATCAACCGGGGGTTGTTGGTGAAGCTTGAAGACGAAGCCCAGCTGGCGTCGGTACTGGGCCATGAAATTGTTCACGCTGCGGCCCGCCACAGCGTTCAGCGTATGCAGCAAGGCATGCTGATCAGTGCAGGCATGGCGGGAATCGGCATTGCGGTCTCTGACAATGAATGGGCAAGCCTGATTATGGGAGGCGCAGCCGTTGGCGCACAGCTGGCGCTGGCACGGTACAGCCAGGGCGACGAACTGGAATCGGATGCCTATGGCATCGAATACATGAAAGCGGCAGGCTATGATCCCCAGGCAGCCGTGGAACTCCAGGAAATTTTCCTCCAACTCTCCGAAGGCCGGGAGAGCAACTGGCTGAGCGGGCTGTTTGCCAGCCACCCGCCCTCCGCCCGTCGGGTAGCGGCAAACCAGCAACTGGTGCAGGAACTCGGTGGGGGCGGCTACCGGGGCCGGGACGTGTACCAGCGCCGGATTGCCAAAATCAAACAACTCCAACCCGCCTACGATGCCCACGACAAAGCCATGAAACTGGCGTCCGAGGGGGATTACGAGGCAGCCCTGGCTTCGGTAAACCAGGCCATTAAGGCAGAACCCCGTGAAGCCATGTTCTATGCCCTGCGTGGCCGCATCTACAAGGCACAGGACCAGGCTGAGAAAGCCCGTGCCGACTTCGACAAAGCCGTCTCGCTGTATCCGGAAATGTTCGAGTACCAGCTTTACAACGGCCTGAACGAGCTGCAACTGAACAACCTCACCAAAGCCCGCGAACACCTTGAACGGGCGAACCAGGTGGTGCCCACCTCTATCGCTTACCTGCGGCTGGGGGATATTTCCCGGCAGCAAGGGCGGAGAGATGAGGCGGTGCAATACTATGCAGCCGCTGCCGAAGCCGGTGGAGATGTGGGCGAGGAAGCCAGGCGTAAACTCGCCGCCATGACCAACTGACGGCAACGCCGCAAGCCCGGGAACCGGAGGCCACAAGCCTCCGGTTTTTTTGTGCCCGGTCAATTTGCCAGCCTGACGCGGAGTTCGTGTCACTGAATGCATTGACTTCTAGAGCAATAACTCTAAAAATCACTGAAACCAACAACAACCGGATTGCGAACATGCTCCTCAAGCGACTCCAACCGATGATGTTTCAGGCCAGGCGTAATTATGTGGAACTGATGTTCCAGGTAATGGGCCGGGCACTGCAGGCGATCAGTGACGTAGACGAACCCACCCGCGAAGAAGTCCGCGCCCTGCCCGAAGGCTTTCTGTTTGAGATGCAGGTAATGCCCAACGGGCCGAAACTGATTGTGGAACACACCGGCGACGGCAAATTGCACTTTCACGGTGACACCGCCCCGCGCCCCGTGGACCTGTCTATCCAGTTCAAACACATGGCCCACGCGTTCCTGGTGTTGTCTTTCCAGGAGAAAACCTCCGTTGCCTTCGCCAACGACCGCATGCTGGTAGATGGCGATGTCAGCTACGCCGTGCGTATGACCCGGGTGCTGAACCGCCTTGAGTCGTTCATCCTTCCGAAACTCGTGGCACAGCGGGCGGTCAAGGAATACCCCGCAGACCTCCACCTGCCGGAGAAACTCATGAGCTCAGCCCGCATCTACCTGAAAGTTGCCACCCAATTTGTCGAGACAGTGAGAGCATAATGACTAACAAATACTACGAGTTCTTCTGCCCGGTAAAAGTGATTGCCGGTAAAGCCGCCCTGGAGCATATTCCGTACGAACTGACCGGACTTGCTGCCAAACGGCCCATGATTATTACCGACAAGGGTGTACGGGCCGCCGGCCTGCTGGACCCGGTGATTGCAGCCTGTGAAGAGAGCGGGCTGGAGATTGTCTCTATCTATGACGATGTGCCGCCGGATTCCTCCACCACCGTGGTAAGGGACATCGCCGCTGTTTATCGCAAGGAAAAATGCGACTCCATCATTGCCGTCGGTGGCGGATCCGCCATCGATACCGGAAAGGCCGTCAACATCCTGGTGTCCGAGGGTGGCGATGACATTGCCAGGTACACCGGCGCGGGCGTGCTCAAACATCCGCTCAAGCCCTTTTTCGTAGTACCCACAACTGCCGGCACGGGCTCCGAGGTTACCTCGGTGGCGGTCATTACCGACGAAAAGAAAGGCGTCAAGCTGCCGTTCACCTCCAGCTTCCTGCTGCCGAATGCCGCGATTATAGACCCGCGCATGACCCTGACGCTGCCGCCGCACATTACCGCCGCCACCGGCATGGACGCCCTTACCCATGCCGTTGAAGCCTTCACTTGCATGGCCAAGAATCCGTTAAGCGATGCCTACGCCACCGCCGCCATCAAGAAAATCAGCCAGTCCCTGCTGGCGGTGATGGACAACCCGAAAGACCAGGACGGCCGGTTAGAGCTGGCTCAGGCCTCAACCATGGCCGGTATCGCCTTCTCCAACTCCATGGTAGGGCTGGTGCACTCCCTGGGGCACGCCACCGGTGCCATCTGCCATCTGCCTCACGGCCTGTGCATGAGCTTGTACCTGCCGTACGTGCTGGAGTTCAACCTTGAAAGCATCCGTGAGTCTCTGGGCGAATTGCTGCTGTATCTGGAAGGCCCGGAGGTCTATTCTGCCACTCCGGCTTCCCGCCGTGCCGAAGCCAGCATCTCCGCCATCCGCAAGCTTCGTGATGCCCTGCACAAGCGCTGTGAGTTGCCCCGTACCCTGAAGGAAACCGGCAAGGTACTGGAAACCCAAATGGAGGCGATTGCCCGCCAGGCACTGGACGACGGCTCCATCATGTTCAACCCCAGAGAGGTGACCCTCGAGGACGCATTGAGCGTTCTCCGCCGGGCCTGGGCCTGAACACGGACTCAAAATCATTGAAACAAACGGATAAAACGGTAATATTTGGCAAGCGCACTGGCAGGGAGTTGGCCGGATAAGTGCATTTTCAAAGCATAGGCCGCTTCCACCAGAGTTTCTTGCGATGACTAAACTGGTCCGACACCTCAAGAGCATTGGTTTCCGGACACTCTCCGGGCTGATAACCGCAGGCTGCTTTTCCATGGCAGCCTATAGCGGAGAAACCGGCCCGGGGGTTTTCCACTTCAATGTATCCCCTAACGGCTACCCCCCGTACCTGATCGTCCAGGACTCCGAGCCTGCCGGTATTATGTGGGATGTGGTGGAACTGATCGTTCCGCGGCTCGGCTACCAGGTCGAGCCACGAAAGATACCGCGCAAACGGGTAGACCAGATGCTGGAAGACGGGTACATCGATGGCACGCCCAGAGCCATCGAATGGACCGAAGAACCGGAAAAGTTTCTGTTCACGGATCCTGTTGTGAATGTGGAAGAAGTGTTTTTCTTTCCTGAAGTTTCAGACCTGGATTTCGAACATCCCAGCGACCTTTTCGGGAAAACCGTGGTAACTCACCTGGGCTACCTCTATCCCACCCTGGCCCCCTATTTTGAAGACCAGCGTATCCGGCGCTTTGACGTTTCCCGTGACCGTGACATGTTCCGTTTCCTGCAACACGGCGACCGATTCGATACTGCGCTGGCAGATCGCCTGCTGGGCAAGTGGATACTGAGAAATGAAGGCATGGCGGATGAGTTCAGAAGCTCGGACAAAGCCATCAGCCAGTACGGATTCCGGCTGATGTTGCGGCCTGACTGGACGGACTTCGCCGAATCCTTCAACCGGGAACTGGAACTGATTCGCGAGAATGGCGAACTGGACGCCATTCTCGCCAATTACCGCTAAAACACCGTCATTGCCGGCTCACTCGAGCCGGCGCAGCAACAGCATGGGTGACACGCTGAGCACGGGCCGCAACTGCCAGCGGCCAAACAGGGCCAGCAGCAACGCGCTAATCAATGGCACCGGCAGCATCACTTCCCAATGCCACTGAAAACTGCCCTCGAACATTCTCACCTGCAAGGCATAAACCGCCGCTTCCGCCGCCAGCACGCCCAATATCCCGGCAACGAACCCAAGCAAGGCAAACTCGAGCATGGTGCTGCGCACCAGCAGAGATTGTTGGCCGCCCAGCGTCCGCAACAGGGCACCTTCACGCTGACGGTCCCGCAAGGTCGCGCTGACGACCGCCGCCATCACAACCAGTGCCGCCGCAAGAATCAGCGCCAGAATGGCCTCAATGGCCTGGGTGACCTGGCGGACGATATCCTGGATGCGCTCGATAATGTGATCGATCTCCAGCACCGACACGGTGGGAAAACGGCGCGAAAACTCGTTCAGGGCCACCTTGTTGCTGGCCCCCAGATGGAAACTGGTAATCCAGGTAGCCGGCATGTCGGTCAGGCCGCCGTCCGGGGGAAAGGCAATGTAGAAGTTCGGCTTCATGCTGTCCCATTGCACGGTACGGATACTGACGACCGGCTCGGTGACCTGTTCCGAGCCTATGGTAAAGGTCAGCCGGTCGCCAAGTTCCAGCCCCAGCCTCTCCGCCAGCTCGGCTTCCACCGAGACCCCCTCGGTTACGCCCGCAGCAAACCACTCCCCTTCCACAATCCGGTTGTCTTCGGGCAGGTCTTCCATCCAGGTCAGGTTCAGCTCCCGGTTAAGCGCGTTAATTCGCTCATCCTTACTGACCGCTTCTTTCACAGGCTGGTCGTTCAGTTCGGTCAAACGGCCACGGACCATGGGATAGACGGTGTCCAGGGGCGATCCCTGCTGCGCCCAATAGGCATCAACCTCATCCACCGTGTCCGGCGCTATGTTTATCAGGAAGTGATTGGGAGCATCGTCCGGAAGCTGGGCCTGCCAGTCGTCCAGCAGGGACGAACGGACCAGCACCAATGTCGCTGCCAGCATCAGGGTCATGGCAAATACCGCCATTTGCGCCATGCTGGCCTGCCGGTGCCGGTAAAGGCCAACAAGGGCCAGGCGCCAGGCGTTGCCACCACCGCGCACTTTGCGCAGCACCGAGACCATCAACCAGCCCACCATCGCCAGCACTGCCAGCAATAACACCAGCCCGCCCAGCAACGATGCCACCAGGGCCAGTTCGCCGGCATACATCCACACCAGCCCGAAGATGGCCAGCACGGCGATGATCAGGTCCGGAACGGCTTCCCGGCCGGTTTCGCCAGGCTGGGAGCGCAGCACCCGCATAGCCGGCACATTGCGCAGGCGGCGAACCGGCGGATACGCGAACGCGAACAAGGATACCAGCGCAGTCAGCAGCGCCGGCGCCAGGGCGGCGGGGTCGAGATAAATATCAACCGGGCGCTCCAGCACACTGCCAAGCATCCTGGCCAGCAGCCAGAACAGCGGCAGTGCCAGCACCAGCCCGCCAATAATGCCCGCCACGCCCCACAGGGCCAGGCGGCGAAGGTACAATCGGCCGATGCCCTTACCGGTAAGCCCCAGCGTCTTCAGCAGTGCCACTGTGTCCCGTTGGGACAATGCGTACTGACGACTGGCCACCGCAACCGCCACCGCTGCCAGCAGAACCGCCAGGCTGCCGCCAAGCAGCAGGAAGCGTTCGGCCCGCTCAAGGGAGCGGGAGAAGGTTTCGCCATCCCTCACGCCTTCCCATTCATGGCTCGGCTCCAGTTGCGGCTCCAGCCACTGGTAGTAATCGTTTAACAGGTTTTCGGCACCGGCAAACAGATAGATGTATTCCACCCGACTGCCTTCCTGAAGCACCCCGGTAGCCGGAACATCGTCTACGTGCATCATCACCCGGGGCGCCAGCGATGAAAGCCGGAAACCGCCATCGGGCTCACGTAAAAGCAGGTTAGAGATCTCAAGTTTCAGGTTGCCGACTTCCAGCGTGTCGCCAACGTCCAACTCCAGCAAACGCAACAGGCGCGGGTTGATCCAGATCTCGCCTTTGGCGGGGCCAGACCCCACAATTGAGCGAGTACCCTCGGCACGGGATTGCACTTCAATGTCACCGCGCAGCGGATATTCGTCGCTGACCGCCTTTACCGACACCAGCTGAAAACCGCTTTCACCGAACACCATGGTGGAAAATTCGATCATCTGCCCGGTTTCGATACCGCGATCACGCGCTTCCTCAATCCAGCCTGCCGGCACCGGCCGGCCGTTTTCCGCTTCCAGCTGGCGATCAGCCGCCAGGAAGGAGCTGGCCGAAGATACCAGCGTGCGCTGCAACTGGCTGGCAAACAGGGCGACGGTGGCCACCGTGGCCACGGCGATAATCAGGGCAACCAGGACCACCCGAACGTCTCGTTCGCGCCAGTCCCGGCTGACGGACATGAGCTTCTGTGATGCTGCCATCAGCCAGACACCTCTTCCATCAGCTCCGGCTCGGTGAGCACGCCCGCTTCAATATGCAGCTGCCGGCCACAGCGGGCCGCCAGGCGGTCATCGTGGGTGACCATCACCAATGTGGTGCCCTGCTCCCGGTTCAGGTCCATCAGCAGGTCGGACACTGCCTGGCCGGTGCGGTTATCGAGGTTACCGGTGGGTTCGTCGGCAAACAGGATCACAGGGTCGGAAGCAAACGCCCGGGCAATCGCTACCCGCTGCTGCTCGCCGCCGGAGAGCTGCCGGGGCGTGTGGCTCAGGCGCTCACCCAGGCCAACCCGTTCCAGCAGTTCCCGGGCCCGTTTCTCCGGCGCTTCGATGCCGGCAAGCTCCAGCGGCAGCATGACATTTTCCAGGGCACTCAGGGCCGGCAACAGCTGGAACGACTGGAACACGAAGCCCACCCGCCGGGCCCGCAGCATGGCGCGTTCGTCCTCGCTCAGACGGCTGATTTCAGAGCCGTCCAGCTCGACCTTGCCTTCGCTGGGGGTATCCAGGCCCGCCAGCAATCCAAGTAACGTGGTTTTGCCGGAACCGGAGCGGCCAACAATGGCTACGGACTCTCCCCGATTGATTTCCAGATTGACCCCCTGCAAGATCGTCAACGTATCAGCTTCCAGGCTGACCTTGTGGGTCAGATCTGTTACGCGCAGCATCGGGCTGGTATCGGTTTTACTGAGATCCGTCATCTGGTTCACGGTTGCTCCGTTGTCTGGTTCTGGATGTTCATGAATTGTTTAAGGGTATACGACTTTACTATGCATACGATATCCACGTTCGTCAGATCATTGGTCATCGCAGCGTTTGCCATGGTGTCGCTGCCGGTTCTGGCCAGCCAGAACACCCTGCTGGTGGTCGGCGACAGCATCAGTGCCGCCTACGGCGTACCCTCTGAAACCGCGTGGGTAGAGCTGCTCAGGGAAAGGCTGTCCGGACAAGGGCTGGACTGGCAGGTCGTGAATGCCAGCATCAGCGGCGAAACCACAGACGGCGGCCTTCGTCGCCTGCCGGGGCTGCTGGAGAAGAATGATCCGGATATCGTCGTGATCGAACTGGGTGGTAACGATGGCCTCCGGGGGTTTCCGCCAAACGTGATCGAATCCAACCTGGCCGGGATGATTGAGCTGGCACAGGATTCCGGCGCGGTTCCATTGTTGGTGGGAATGCAGATTCCGCCAAACTACGGCCAGCGCTATACCCGGATGTTTGCCGATCTGTTCCCGACCCTGTCTGACCGTTACGGGGTCCCTTTGGTTCCGTTTTTCCTTGACGGAATCTACGACCAGGACGGATTAATGCAGGGCGATGGCATTCACCCTACCGAGGAGGCCCAGCCTTTGTTGCTGGACAATATCTGGCCGCGGCTGGAACCCCTGGTTGCCGATTAACTTCCAACAAACATTAACGCCCGTCGCTCTGACCAGTAGTAACCGTCCTTCGCATGCTCCACAAAGCCCACGTGCCCTCCCCACTTGGGCACTTCCAGCTTCACATAGGAACCCAGCACTTTCCTTGAATCCGGGAAACAGGCCAGAGACAGGAAAGGGTCGTCTGCGGCGTTGATCATCAGCGAAGGTACACGGATATCTTTCAGCCGGAATAGGGCCGAGCAATTCTCCCAGTAGTCCTGCGCATCTTTGAAACCATGCAGGGGGGCGGTGTAGCGGTTATCGAATTCATGGAAGTTACGGATATCCCTGAAACCACTCACATCGATCAGATCAGGGAATAATTCCGATTTTTCCTGCATTTTCCCATGCAGATCGTTCAAAAATCGCTGCATGTAGATCTTGCGACTGGGCAAGGCGAGCATGTCGGCGCTGCCGGCGAGATCTGCCGGTACTGAATAGACCACCGCACCACTGATGCGGCTGTCTACCTGTTCACCCTGCTGGCCCAGATACAGGAGCGTCAGGTTGCCGCCCATACTGAAACCACTCAGGAACAGGTTCTGGTAGCTTTTGCCCAGGGCGTGGTTGATCACGATTTCCAGGTCTTCCGTAGCACCACTGTGGTAAAACCGCGGCTGACGGTTCATCACGCCTCCGCAGGAGCGGAAGTTCCAGGCCAGCACATCCCAGCCGGCCGCCATCAGCGCCCGGGCCAGGCCCAGCACATAGGGGCGCCGGCTGTGGCCTTCCAGTCCGTGGGAAATAATAGCCAGGCGGTTACTGTCCTGGCGGTACCAGTCCAGGTGGAGCTGGTCGTCATCCGGAGTGCTGATCACTTCGGTTTCTGGCTCCGGCATCTGCACCTTGCGGAACAGCGTGGGCCAGATGGACTGCACGTGTCCGTTACGCAGCCAGACCGGTGGGCGATAGCGGTTTTTGGCACTTCTGTGCAAATTTTGACCTTTCATTTCAGAGGGTTGACGAACCTGATCAAAGCGCTTAATATGCGCGCCACGTTGATGATGTTCCCCGATAGCTCAGTTGGTAGAGCAACGGACTGTTAATCCGTTTGTCCCTGGTTCGAGCCCAGGTCGGGGAGCCACTTATTCCGAAAAGCCGCTGATTGTTTCAATCAGCGGCTTTTTACTTTCTGCCTCAGAATACTTCTTCCCGCTGCATGAATTCCTTCAACACCTGGTACAGGGTGTAACCGTCTTGGGTACCAATGAGTTCCCGAATGGAATGCATGGCAAATTGCGGCACACCGATATCCAGGGTCGTTACCCCCAGATTGCCGGCAGTCAGCGGGCCGATGGTGCTGCCACAGCCCATGTCACTGCGCACCACAAAGGTCTGGTGCGGCAGGCCGAGTTCGTCACTGATGTGACGATACAACGCAGCTGAGCGGCTGTTGGTGGCGTAACGCTGGTTGTGGTTAACCTTGATCACCGGGCCCTGGTTCAGGATCGGACCATGGTTCTCATCGTGCTTGTCCATAAAGTTAGGATGCACGCCGTGGGCGTTGTCGGCCGAGATCATCATGGAACGGGCGATGGCCCTGCCCTTGCCGGCACCACACCAGCGCTCCAGCACGGAACCGAGGAATGGCCCCTGAGCGCCTTCGGCCGACATGCTGCCCACTTCTTCGTGGTCGTTGCATACCAGCAAGGCCGCCTGGTCTCCGGACGTATCCAGCAACGCCTGCAGGCCGATGTAACAGCTCAGAAGGTTGTCCAGCCGCGCAGAGGCCAGGAACTCTTCCCGCAGGCCAACGTAGGAAGCGCCCTGGGCGTCATAGAAGCTCAGCTCATAACCCAGCACCTTGCGGGCTTTCAGGCCGGATTCACTGGCAATCTGCTCCCGCAACAGGTCGGTAAAAGCCGTGGTATCCGTCTCCGGCACCTGCATGACGACCGGTGGCAGGTCGGTCTGGGCGTTGACCGAACGATTGCTGTTGGCTTCCCTGTCCAGGTGAATGGCCAGGCTGGGGATAATGGCCACAGGCTTGCGGAAGTTCACCAGGGTATCCCGCACCTTGCCGGACTCATCCAGCACGGTTACCCGGCCGGCCAGGGAAAGATCCCGGTCAAACCAGGGGTTCAGCAACACACCGCCATAGACTTCCACCCCGAGCTGGAAGAAACCTTTGCGGCGGATTTCCGGTGTCGGCTTTACCTTCAGGCAGGGGCTGTCGGTGTGGGCACCGACCATACGTACACCGGAGCTGACCACGTCATTCTTTCCGGTACGGAAGGCAATAATGGATGAGCCGTTGCGAATGGCGTAGTAGCCTTTGCCCTGCTCCAGCGCCCACTCTTCACGTTCATCCAGCTGCTGAAAACCTGCGGCATCGAGGCGGGTTTTCATGGTATTCACGGCATGCCAGGGCGTGGGTGAGGCGTTCAGAAATTCAATCAAGTCATTATTAAATTCAGTGTGTTCCATGATCTTCCTGATTGCATGATAATGGCCGCTACAGTATGGCACGAAGCCGGCAATGCTCCTACAGCGTGCGCCGTCAGTGACTATACTCACCCAACAATATTTACCGGAGTCGCCTGTGTCGATACCCCGCTTTCTGGACATCGAATACTGCCAGACCGAAGACGCCCTGTTTCCCGTTGCCATTGCCTGGTCGCTGGCAGATGGCCAGATGAAAACCGTGGTGATCACGCCGGAAGAATCCTGGCTTCCGGAAGACGGGGATCTGGGGGATATCGATCTGCTGTACCTGGAAGAACAGGGTGTGCCGCTACTGGAACTGGTACAAGAGCTGCACCAGGACCTGCCAGACCAGACAGTTTACGTAGACGGCATAGACCCGGATGAAATCCTGGTCGACCTGATTTTCAGTGCCGTGAGCCAGGATGCCCCCTTTGAAGTCGCCCCTGTTTCCGAACTGATCTCCGGACTGGACAGCGAAGCCATCGAAGACCGCCGGCGCCAGCTGTTGTTCGATGAAGGCCTTGAACCACAGCTCCCGGAAAACGGAGTCTATGCCCTGCTCCTGCTGGCCCAGGAAGAAGGCCTGCTGGACGACCTGTAAAACCGGCGTTTAGGCGGGGAAGTGTGACCGGCGTCTGCGTAACAACGCGTTACACAAGGCAGAATCTGGCGTCAGTATCCATGACGACAGGACGCCGGACCATAATGAAAAAAATCACATCGCCCCTGCTTTGCGCCAGCCTCGTGACTGCGGTTTTATTCCAGCCGGTTGTCTGCGCCCAGGAAGGTGCCGCGTCAGAAACTCCCCGCTCGGACAAACACTACATCGGATTACTGGCCACGGCACTGGAACATCGCTCTATCGGCATTTCCAAGGAAGACGGCTGGGGCCAGGCGGGTACGCTGGTGATCGGTGGCCACCTGAATGATCTGATCCACGCTGAAATCCGCCTGGGCGGTGGCTACAAGGATGCCGAGATCTCCCGAGGTGACCTGAGCCTGGCGATCGACTATTTCGGCAGCTGGTACATGGGGCTGCATTACCCGATTGGTGAGCTTGGTAACGTCTATGCGCAGGCAGGTTTCACCCACGTGAGCGGTGAGGCAACACTGGACAACCCGGACGCCGATGCCAACGGGCAGTTCCGGGATTACGTGGGAGATTACCCTTCAAGCAGTTTCAGCTTCAGCTGGCTTGCCGGTATCGATTTTGAACTGCTGGATAGCACTTACCTGGTGCTGGAAGGTGGCAAGCTGTTCAAAGATACCGATACCAGTGCCAATGCCTTCCAGTTTTCTTCTGGTATTCGTTTCGAGTTCTGAGTTGGCGGCCCGTTTCCGGTTCAGGCCGCCACTAAACTGACGCTTAATCAGTAAGTTTATGTTGGACATGCCAGCAGCGGTGAATCTTTTGATTCCGCTGGAAATCCTTGTCCAGAGTGCTCGCCGTTACCTCTTTAACTTCGAACTCCTGCTCCAGATCTTCATCGAGCTTAAATTTCCGGAAGTTGTTGGAGAAGATCAGTAAGCCATCACTGGATAACCGCTCCATACACTGCCGAACCATGGCGCCGTGATCCCGCTGGATGTCGAGAACGCCGGCCATTCTGGCGGAGTTCGAGAAGGTGGGCGGGTCCATGAAGATCAGGTCGAAGGTCTGGTTGGCGGTTTTGCGGTCGGCCAGCCAGGCCAGGCAGTCGGCCTGTTCCACTACGTGCTTGCGGGAGTCTGTCCGATTCAGGGCCAGGTTGTCCTGCGCCCAGCTGACGTAGGTTTTGGACATATCCAGGCTCAGGGACCGGCTGGCGCCGCCAACGGCTGCGTGTACGGTGGCTGCGCCGGTGTAGCAGAACAGGTTCAGGAAGCGTTTGCCCCGGGCATGTTGCTGTATCCAGTGGCGTACCGGGCGGTGGTCCAGGAACAGGCCGGTGTCCAGGTAGTCTTTCAGGTTTACTTTCAGGGTGCAGCCGTGTTCGTGCACGTTGAAGTATTCACCGGTTGCGGCCTGTTTTTCATACTGCTTGGTGCCGGTCTGGCGCTGGCGTTGTTTACACACCAGGTTTTCCGGCGCAACTTCCAGCACTTCCGGGATGACCGCCATGGCTTCGGCGAGGCGCTCTCTGGCGGCTTTTTCGTCTATAGATTTCGGGGCCAGGTATTCCTGTACATGCACCCTGCCCTCGTAGATATCGATAGCCAGGGCGTACTCCGGCATGTCCGCATCGTACAGGCGATAGCAGCCAATGTTCTGTTTCCGGACCCACTGGCCGATGGTTTTCAGGTTTTTCTTCAGCCGGTTGCGCAGCATGTCTGCCCGCTCGGGATTGGCGATCCGGGGCATCACCTGGCCGGGCGCTGCAGGGTCCCGGGGGGTGCGGGCATTTTCGGGCTGGATTTCGAATAACAGCAGTTGTGCCGGCAGCTTTCCGTTGAAGAGCTTGTATTGCTTGAAGCTGCGCAGGCCGATGGACTTTCCGAACTCCGGAGCGCCAGTAAACACTGCCAGACGCCAGCCGGGAAGCTCACGCAGCACCACTTCGCCAAGAGCCTGGTAAAGGCCGGCCAGTTCTTTGCGCTCACTCAGGCGTTCACCGTAAGGAGGGTTGGTCAGCACCAGGCCCTGTCCGGCCCAGCTTTCCTGCCGTTCAAATCCGGCAACCGGCCGAACCTCAACCTGCACAAGGTTATCCAGGCCGGCCCGGCGGATGTTGTTTCGGGCGGTATCGATAACACGGCTGTCCTGGTCGAAACCGGCAAAGGCCGGTATCCGTTTCTGTTTGCCTTCGTGGGCGCGGCGCTCCGCTTCCTGGCGTAGTCCAAGCCAGAGTTCCGGCTGATGGCCAGGCCATTTTTCGAAACCGAAACGCTCGACCCGGCGGCCCGGAGCGATATCCAGGGCCATCAAAGCGGCTTCAATCAGCAGGGTGCCGGAACCACACATGGGGTCAACAAAGTCACCACCGGCAGCGGCAATGTCCGGCCAGCCGGAACGCATCAGCAAGGCGGCCGCCAGGTTTTCCTTCAGGGGTGCCAGGCCTTTCTCCGTGCGATAGCCCCGCATGTGCAGGCTGTGGCCACTGAGGTCGAGCCCCACCGCCAACCGGCCACGGTTCAAGCGAGCTGAAATGGTCACGTCCGGGTCTTTCGGGGCGACGGACGGCCGTGGCATGCCGGCACCGCGGATGCTGTCAACGATACCGTCTTTAACTTTCTGGGCACCAAACTGGGTGTTACGGATCTCTTCGTTCTGGCCCAGGAAGGTCACGCGGAAACTGCCAGACGCAGGGATATGGGCCTGCCAGTCCAGCGACACCACGCCTTCGTACAGTTCCTCGGCACTGCGGGCGTCTACCTCGGCGATGTGCAGCATTACCCGGTTGGCCAGGCGCGACCACAGGCAGGCACGGTAGCCCGACTCCAGCGTGCCCTCTACCCAGACTCCCGCCGGCGCATTACGCACCTGTGCCAGACCAAAACTTTCCAGTTCATCAGCCAGGAGATACTCAACGCCCTTCGGGCAGGTTACGAAAAATACATGTTTGGACAAAATAAACTCCTGGTTTTCCTGATGAAGCCGGTAAGCCGCCGGATTGGCAGCAAAACCCGATTTCGGGCTGTCATCGATATGCAATAAACCTATAAGAAAAGGTTCACATAGATGAAATAAGTAGTGTACTTCCGCTCAAGGTTCGTCTTACCTTGTACATGACGCGTCGTTCCGGAAGCCAGTAGAAAGTGCTTCCGTTAACAGGATCCTGACTGCTCTGGCCCGAGCTGGCAATAGGGGGATATCCCGGATGGGTACCCATGCCATGGTCACTGCAGATGTGTACACGCTTGTTCTGTTAATCCATCAGTGAGGAACGGCATGAAAAGACAGAAGAGAGACATGTACGCTCGTGCATTCAAGCGGGGTTATCTCGCTGGCGTGTCCGGCAAATCCAAAGACAGCTGCCCCATTGATCAGCCAGAAGTACGTCAGGAATGGCTGAACGGGTGGCGCGAAGGCCGCACAGATAACTGGGAGGGCATGACCGGCGTATCCGGCATCCACAAGCTTGCCAACGTAACCGCCACGTAACTGCGGTGTTGGCAGACCCCGTTTAACCCTGATCTGTTTTTTTCACACACCAACACAACAATTAAAGCAGTAACCAGAGCAACCAAAACGGGGCCTCCCGCCCCGTACCATGCGAAGAAGCGCTACGGGGTTCATTCCCCGCAAGGGCCCGCTCAGCGGGCCCACCTTCTTTCTGGCCTCACCGTTTTTGCTGTTCTTTCCTGATCGCTTCTACCGCTTCGTTAATCAGCGCAGGGCCTTTATAGATGAAGCCTGTGTAGATCTGTACCAGTTTCGCCCCTGCCCGGATTTTCTCTGCTGCGCTCTCGCCATCGGTAATGCCGCCCACGCCGAAAATGGGCAAACGCTCACCCAGCTCGGCATACAACCCCTGAATCACCCTCAGGGAGGCCTCGCGCACCGGGGCACCGCTCAAACCACCCGCTTCCTGTTCGTGCCGGTGGCCGCGCACTGCCTCACGGCTGATCGTGGTATTGGTGGCAATCACGCCATCCAGGCCCGCCTCGAGCAGCGCGCTAGCCACAAAACGAATACCGTCATCGTCCATATCCGGCGCAATTTTGACAGCAACGGGCACATAGCGGCCCAGGGCCTGGTGGCACCTGGTCTGCTCGTCTTTGATGGCATGCAGCAACTGCTTGAGGGAGTCACCAAATTGAAGGTCCCGCAGGCCCGGCGTATTCGGCGAAGACACATTCACCGTAATGTAGTCGGCGTGTCCATAGACCGCCGCAATCCCCTTGCGGTAATCCAGCTCGGAGTCTTCGTTGGGGGTGTCTTTGTTCTTGCCCACATTAATGCCTAATACACCCCGGTAACGACGGTGCTGAACATTGTGAACCAGGTGCTCCAGCCCTTCGTTATTAAAACCCATGCGGTTGATGATGGCCTGGTGTTCCGGCAAACGGAACATACGGGGTTGAGGATTACCCGGCTGGGCCAGGGGCGTAACCGTGCCCACTTCAATAAAACCGAAGCCCAGCGCACCCAGGGCATCAAGATGGTCGGCATTTTTGTCGAGACCTGCGGCCAGCCCGACCGGGTTCGGAAATTCCAGCCCCATGACATTGACCGGACAAGGTGCAGGATGCTTTGAAAATACCTTCAACATACCCAGTTTATGGGCTACATCCAGGCTATTAAGTGTCACATTGTGAGCGGTTTCCGGGGGCAGCCGGAAAAGCAGGTTTCGAACAACGCCGTACATCAGAAAACTCCTTGCCAGAGGGTGGCCGGAGTATACCGGAAGTTTTCCACACCATCCTCCTGAACCGGTAAATGTATCCTTAAGCCCCATGTTCAAAGGGCTCGCGCGGCTTTTCCACGGAATCTGTGGATAACCCTGTTGAAAACGTCGGGGCAAACGTTTCTACCCCTTGATAACTGCGCCAGCCTACAAATTGATCATTTTTTAACCAGTCTTTTTGTTGTTATTTTTCAATGCCTTACATTGCCAAAAATAAGATTTGACGAAAGTTGGAGCAAAATGCTAACGGTTAACCGATTTGTCATCATGTGCATAAACCGATCCGTCTTTCTTGATTAATCCCGCCCTGTCAAGCGCTTGTTCACGCTATACTGGCCACTGTCAGAAATCCCCGGAGCCACGGATAATGGAACAGCCTTCCCCAACACATCACCGCCCACAGCCCGACCTGGAAAAGGAAAAGCATGCTGCCTCCCGGGTTACCCTGATCGGGATGTTTCTTGACGCCTTTCTCGGTGTCATAAAAGTCATTGGCGGTACTCTTTTCCATTCCCAGGCCCTGGTCGTCGACGGCATCCATTCCTTTACCGATGTGGTTTCTGACTGGGTGGTACTGGCGGTCATGCGGTTATCCCGGAAAGGCCCGGATGCCGACCACCCGTACGGCCACCAGCGCATCGAAACGCTGGGCACCCTGCTTCTGGGCAGCATTCTGATTGCCGTGGGTGCAGCCCTGGCCTGGGAGAACATTCTGCGGCTCCTTTCCGGTGAGAACCTGGCGGTACCCGGGTGGCCAGTGCTGGTTGCAGCCGCTGTGTCGGTCATCGGCAAAGAATGGATTTACCGCTATACCCGGCATGTTGGCATTCAGATTCGTTCCGACCTGATCATTGCCAATGCCTGGCACAGCCGGACCGATGCGTTTTCATCGGTTGTGGTTCTGGTGTCTACCATCGGCGCAATGCTCGGCTTCGTTTGGCTGGACGTCGCCGCCGCCGTGGTGATTGCCGGCATCATTATCCACATTGGCTGGACGTTCACCTGGGACAGCGTGAAGGAACTGGTCGATACCGGTCTCTCTGAAGAAGATACCCGCATGCTTATGAACATTGCTATGGAGACCGATGGCGTTCGAAATGTTCACGAACTGCGCAGCCGCCGGATGGGCCACGATATCCTGCTGGACGTTCACCTGGTGGTACGCCCAGAGATCAGCGTGTCGGAAGGCCATCAGATTGGCATGAAGGTGGTTGCCGGCATGCGGGAGGCCCTTGGTAACATCCTCGATATCAATTTCCACATCGATGCCGAGAATGACGAGAAGTACCCCCACCCCACCGAGCCGGATCTGCCCTCCCGCGAGCAGGTGCGGGAATACCTTCAGAACGCCCTGGGCGAGCTGCCCCACCACAGCAAGCTCCGCCTTCATTACCTGAAAAACCGGGTGCACCTGGAACTGTTTCTGGACGAGGATCACCCCGCCCCGGAACTGACCAACGAAACCGTCCGCCAGGTTCTTGCCGATTACCCCTGGTTTGGCAGCGTCCGGGTCTGGGTGGCGGCCACCTGACCCGGCAGCCTCGCTTAACCGGGATCAGCGGCGGCGGTTTTCCTCCATGCGGGACAAAAACTCCTGCATGATCAGGGTATACAGTTCACCGCCCAGGAACTTGTCCTCGACGCCGGAATCGATGCTCGGGTTGTCGTTCACTTCAATCACCGCAACCCGGTTACCGGCCTGTTTGATATCTACACCGTACAGGCCGTTACCGATCAGGCGGGTCGAATTGAGCGCCGCCTGAATCACATTGCGCGGCACCTCGTAGGTGGGCATGGTTTCAAATCCGCCACTCTCCACCGACGCGCCACCATGCTGGTAAATCTGCCAGTGGCCTTTCACCATCATGTATTTGCACGCGTAAATCGCCCGGCCGCCAAGCACACCAATACGCCAGTCGTAATCGGTATAGAAGTACTCCTGGGCCAGCACCAAGGCCGATTGTTTGAACAACTCTTTCAGACCCGCCCGTAGCTCCTTCTCATCCCGGGCCTTGGCCACACCCCGCGAGAAAGCACCGTCCGGTATCTTGATCACCACCGGAAAGCCCAGCTCCTGCACCACCTGCTCAACCGCGTTTTTCTGGTCTTTCGACAGGATCAGGGTCTTTGGCGTGGGCACCTTGTTGTTCTTCAACAGATCCGCCAGGAACACCTTGTTGGTGCAGCGTAGAATGGAAACCGGGTCATCAATCACCACCATGCCTTCGGCTTCTGCCTTGCGGGCGAACCGGTAGGTGTGATGGTCAATGGCGGTGGTTTCCCGAATGAACAGGCCGTCGTATTCCGGCAGCCGCATATAGTCCCGCCGGGTAATCCGCTCCACATTGATACCCAGCTTGCGCCCTGCCTTCTCGAAGCGTTTCAGGGCAGCCTCATCACTCGGCGGCATTTCCTCGTCCGGGTTCACCAGCATGGCCAGGTCGAACCGGTAACGCCGGCGGGTGCGGGGTTTGCGCCAGACCATGCTGCTGAACCGATCCAGTGCAGAGGCAAAGACATCCTGTTCAGACTCACCCAGGTCAGACGGAGACGCCGGCTTCATGGACTCGATCTGCCACTGTTTCCGGTGCCGGAACACCACTTCAAGAATCGGACAGGGAAAACGCTCGAACAGGGCGCGGGCGACCGGCTTCAGGTCCGGATGCTCGGCCTGGCCGAAATAGGTGCGAATCCGCACCTCATGGGTCGCTTCCCGGGCATCGGTAGACGGGTCAATTTCCCTGGCCTCTTTTTCCAGCCACTGGATAACACTGCTGTCGAGTTCCTCCAGCTCCAGGGAGAACAGGCCCTTGCGGCTGAGGTCATTCAGCGTCATCACCGAGGGCACCACATGATGGCCGCGGGCTTCGGCCAGCAAGGAGCAGTAGTATCCCCGGCTCAGGTACTTGCCACTCTGGCACAGGTTGATCACCCGCACCCGGCTGTTAGCCGGCGCGGTAAACTGCAAGTACTGGTCAAAAGTGAGCACATCTTCGCTGGGGTAGTACGGCGCCCAGTCTTTGGCACGGTCCACAACAATCAACAAGCGGGACATCAGCGGCATTCCTCCCTGAAGGTTCAGCCGGGGTTATTTCGCGCAACAATACGCCGGCGCACAGTACTTCACAATCGGCTTTCGATGCGTGCTTTTACGCATCACGGCCGGCTATCGGAACACGGCGCTCTCTACCATAATAGCTGCAGGAACGGCGCCCGCCATTTCCGCCTGATACACCCGGGACACCCAGAAACATGACCGATGTAATTCTCCGACAAGCCGTCGCTAAAGACCTTGATACATTGGTTCAACTGGAACAGCGGTGCTTCTCTGAAGACCGAATATCCCGCCGCAGTTTCAAGCGTTTCCTGGACATGCCCAGAGACCGGGTGATAGTCGCCCGGCAGGAATCTGAACTGGTGGGCTACTGCCTGGTGCTGATGAATGCGGCCACCCGCCTGGCCCGGATCTATTCGATTGCGGTATCACCCTCGGTTCGTGGCCGGGGCGTGGGCGAGAAGCTGGTTCGTGAGGCAGAGAAAGAAGCGGTAGAAGCAGACCGGATTCTGATGCGCCTGGAAGTTCGGGAAGACAATACGGGCGCCATCAATCTTTACAAGCGGCTGGGCTATCGCCAGTTCGGCACCTATCGGGATTACTACGAAGACCACGGCAACGCCCTGCGGTTCGAACGGCGCATTCTGTACTACGAACCGTCCCGGGAATTCCTGCCGGTGCCCTACTACCCCCAGACCACCGAATTCACCTGCGGGCCGTCGGCACTGATCATGGCCATGGCCGCGCTGGATGAGCAGCAGCCGGTCAGCACGCTGGAAGAGCTGAAAATCTGGCGCGAAGCCACCACCATTTTCATGCTGGCCGGCCACGGCGGTTGCGGGCCCCACGGCCTGGCGTTGTCCGCATGGCACCGGGGCTTCGAGGCCAGCGCGTGGATCAGCCAGGAAGGCGCCCTGTTCAAGGACACCGTGCGCAACGAGGACAAGAAACGGGTACTGGAACTGGTGCACGAAGGCTTCCTGTACGACATAGGCCAGACCGATATCCAGCTGCACCACGACCCACTGACACTGGACGCCATGGAAAAGGCCCTTCACGAAGGCAGGATTCCGGTGATCCTGATCAGCACCTGGCAGCTTAACCGCAGCCGGGTGCCGCACTGGGTGACGGTATGCGCCATCGACGAAGACTTCGTATACCTGCACGACCCGGAAATCGATACCGAAGAAGGCGAAACCGTAGCCGATAAGCAATACCTGCCCGTCGACCGCCGGGTATTCGACAAGATGTCTCGCTATGGCCGCAACCAGCCCTTGCAGGCTGCGGTGATCGTCGGGCCGAAGCGGTCCTGATCAACCAGTACGAATAGCCGCTTCCTTCAGTTCGGAAATCTGGTCCCGCAGACGGGCGGCCGTTTCAAAGTCCAGGTCTGCGGCGGCCTTGTACATATCATCTTCAAGGCGCGCGACTTCCTTGAGTAGGTCTTCCGGTGAGCGTTTGCCCGCCTTCACTAGGTAACTTTCTGCTTCTTCCGCCGCCTTCTGGCCCGGGCGCTCCGCCTTGCGCCGGCCACGACCACCACCGGTGGCGCCCTCCATCACATCGGCAATCTTCTTGTTCAGCCCCTTGGGGGTAATGCCGTGTTCTTCGTTATGAGCCAACTGTTTCGCGCGACGACGTTCAGTTTCATCAATGGCCCGCTGCATGGAACCGGTTATCCGGTCGCCGTACAGAATCGCCTTGCCGTTCAGGTTACGGGCTGCCCGACCAATGGTCTGAATCAGGGAACGCTCGCTGCGCAGGAAGCCTTCTTTGTCTGCATCCAGAATGGTTACCAGTGACACCTCCGGCATATCCAGGCCTTCCCGCAACAGGTTGATGCCCACAAGTACATCAAACTCGCCCCGGCGCAGGTCACGGATGATCTCCACCCGCTCCACGGTATCGATGTCCGAGTGCAGGTACCGGACCTTGATGTCGTGTTCCATCAGGAAGTCGGTCAGGTCTTCCGCCATGCGCTTGGTCAGGGTGGTCACCAGTACCCGCTCCTGCACCTCCACCCGCTTGTGAATCTCCGACAGCAAATCGTCCACCTGTGTAGACGCCGGGCGCACCTCGATTTCCGGGTCCAGCAGGCCGGTAGGCCGCACCACCTGCTCCACCACCTGGCCGGCGTGTTCCGCCTCGTAGTTGCCGGGGGTGGCAGACACAAAGATCATCTGCGGTGCAATCCGCTCCCATTCCTCAAACCGCATGGGCCGGTTATCCAGTGCCGACGGCAGCCGGAAGCCGTATTCCACCAGGGTTTCCTTCCGGGAGCGGTCGCCCTTGTACATGGCGCCGATCTGCGGAATGGTCACGTGGGACTCGTCCACCACCAGCAAGGCATTGGGTGGCAGGTAATCGAACAAGGTGGGAGGCGGCTCGCCCGGGGCGCGGCCCGACAGATAGCGGGAGTAGTTCTCGATGCCGTTGCAGTACCCCAGCTCCATCATCATTTCCATGTCGTAGCGGGTACGCTCCTCCAGCCGCTGGGCTTCCACCAGCCGGTGGTTGTCCCGCAATTGCTGCAGCCGTACTTCCAGCTCGGCACGGATATTCTCTACCGCATCCAGCACTTTTTGCCGGGGCGTCACGTAGTGGGATTTCGGGTAAATGGTCACCCGGGGCACCCGGCGCAGCACTTCCCCGGTGAGCGGATCGAAGTAGCTGAGGTTTTCCACCTCGTCGTCGAACAACTCAATGCGAATGGCTTCGCGCTCGGATTCAGCCGGGAACACATCGATGACGTCGCCGCGCACACGGTAATTGGCGCGGTGGAACTCGATATCGTTGCGGGTGTACTGCAGCTCGGCCAGCCGGCGCAGGATCGAGCGCTGATCAATCTGATCGCCGCGATCAAGGTGCAGCATCATCTTCAGGTAGGATTCGGGATCACCCAAACCATAGATGGAAGACACCGTGGCCACGATAATGGCATCCGGCCGCTCCAGCAGCGCCTTGGTGGCAGACAAGCGCATCTGCTCGATGTGTTCGTTGATGGAGGCGTCTTTCTCGATAAAGGTGTCGGAAGACGGCACATAGGCTTCCGGCTGGTAGTAATCGTAGTAAGACACGAAATACTCCACCGCGTTATCCGGAAAAAACTCCTTGAACTCGCCGTATAGCTGCGCTGCCAGGGTCTTGTTGTGAGCCATGATGATGGTCGGGCGCTGAACTTCCTGCACCACATTGGCAATGGTGAAGGTTTTACCGGAACCGGTTACCCCCAGCAGGGTCTGGTGCGCCAGCCCTGAATGAATGCCGTCCACCAGCCCGGCAATCGCCTTGGGCTGGTCGCCGGCAGGCTGATAGGGAGAGTCGACACGGAACACTCCTTCACGGGCGACACTGGATACTTTACTGGCCATAACGGGCGGTTAACCTCCGGGTTTGGCGCTGGCCGCAATACGGCACAACCCCTACAAGAAATTTAGTGTTCTGGCTGCTTCATGATACCATCTGTGCGATCGACGGCTGGGTAGAAAAACAGCCCGCACCTTTGGCTCCACAGTTGCCCGGCCGATCGCAGCCCATAAGACGCAGCTTTAAGGAGCTCAAGTTTGGACCTTCAACTTTCCAGCCGAGTACAGGCGATCAAGCCTTCCCCCACCCTCGCAGTCACCAACAAAGCCGCAGAACTCCGCGCGGCTGGCCAGGACATCATTGGCCTGGGTGCTGGCGAGCCGGACTTCGACACCCCCGAGCACATCAAACAGGCAGCCATCGAAGCCATTAACAACGGCCAGACCAAGTACACCGCCGTTGATGGTACGCCGGCCCTGAAGAAAGCGATTATTGCGAAGTTCAAACGGGACAACGGCCTGGATTACGAAGCCAACCAGATACTGGTAAGCAGTGGTGGTAAACAGAGCTTTTTCAACCTGGCACTGGCCACACTGAACGAAGGCGACGAAGCCATCATCCCCGCGCCTTACTGGGTATCTTACCCGGACATGGTGCTGGTAGCGGAAGGCAAGCCGGTGATCATCGAAACCACCGCAGACACCCGCTTCAAGATCACCCCGGAACAGCTGGAAAACGCCATTACCGAGCGCACCCGCCTGTTCGTGATCAACAGCCCGTCCAACCCGAGTGGCATGGCCTACTCCCTGGAAGAGCTGCAGGCCATTGGTGAAGTGCTGAAAAAGCACCCCAACATCATGATCGCCACAGACGACATGTACGAGCCGATCCTGTGGACCGGCAAGCCGTTCTGCAACATCCTGAACGCCTGCCCGGAACTGTACGACCGCACCTTCGTACTAAACGGCGTGTCCAAGGCCTACTCCATGACTGGCTGGCGTATCGGCTACGCGGCCGGCCCGGCGAAAATCATCGGCGCCATGAAGAAAATCCAGTCCCAGAGCACCTCCAACCCCTGCTCCATCTCCCAGGCTGCCGCGACTGCCGCCCTGGATGGCGACCAGGCTTGCGTGGGTGAAATGGTCAAAGCGTTCAAAGAACGCCACGACTGGCTGGTAGACGCCCTGAACAAACTGCCGGGGGTTGAATGCCCCTACGGCGACGGCACTTTCTATGTATTCCCGAGCTTCCAGGGCGCCATCGACGCCACCGAAGGCGTGAGTACAGACGTAGAATTCGCCGAGAAACTGCTGACCGAAGCCGGCGTTGCCCTGGTTCCGGGTTCTGCCTTCGGCAGCCCTGGCCATATGCGTTTGAGCTTCGCTACCAGCATGGATAACCTGCAAAAGGCCATCGAGCGTTTGCAGAAAGCCCTTGGCTAAAAATTTTAGTCAGGGGGTTGACGAGGCGGTATAGCCAACTTAATATACGCGCCTCGTCACATGACGACGTTCCCCGATAGCTCAGTTGGTAGAGCAACGGACTGTTAATCCGTTTGTCCCTGGTTCGAGCCCAGGTCGGGGAGCCACTATTTCGAAAGCCCGCTAGTTCTCTGAATTAGCGGGCTTTTTTTATGCCTCGTTTATGGTTTTCTTCCTGGGACTGATGGTGGCATTGTCAGGTTCTGGCCCTAGCCTGCGGGGCCTGGAGTATGGCGAGGTGGGGAAGACCTTTCCGAAAACCGCTCCTTACGGCACATCCCTGTGGCGCTTCTGCTCCGCCATCCATGGCTCCGCAAATTTTCGGAAAGGTCTTCCCCACCCCGCCATTTGGACACTGCCAGTATAGGCAGCCAAAAGCCCGGAACAGTGTAGTGAGGTCCCCACCCCTAACACCGCAAATAACAAGCAAGACCACTTGGATCTCTTAACGACTATGCCCGCATTTGCCAGAAGGGAGCGGATGGGTGTCCCTCCCGAAAATTTCGGAGGCCATGGATGGCCGGAGAGAAGCGCCACAGGGATGTGCCGTAAGGAGCGGTTTTCGGGAGGGACACCCATCCGCGCCCTACCCGCGAACCCGGCAGGCTAGGTGCGGAGTGGGCGCTTTAACCGAAGTTAGACTGACACCACCTCAGCGTGAATGGCCTCTAAGGCAGCCAGGGGGTCGGATGCCTGGGTGATGGGTCGGCCGATGACGAGGTAGTCGGAGCCGGCTTTGAGGGCATCGGTTGGGGTCATGATGCGTTGCTGGTCGCCTTTGTCGGCGGACAGTGGGCGGATTCCCGGGGTGATTAGCTGGAAGTCGGCACCCTGCTCGGCTTTCAGGCGCGGGGCTTCCTGGGCGGAGCAGACGACGCCATCCAGGCCGCAGTTCCTGGTGAGAGCTGCCAGGCGGGATACCTGGGCTTCGGCGGAGTCGGTGATGCCGATGCCGGCGAGGTCGGCGTCAGACATGCTGGTAAGCACGGTAACGGCAATCAGCAAGGGCTTGTCGGCACCGAAGGACTCCAGGCGCTCGCGGCAGGCCACCATCATCTTTTCGCCGCCGGAGGCGTGCACGTTCACCATCCAGACGCCCAGGTCGGCTGCCGCAGCAACGGCGGCAGAAGTGGTGTTCGGGATGTCGTGGAATTTCATGTCCAGGAACACGTCAAAGCCCCTGCCCTGCAGCGACTTGACCAGTTCCGGGCCGGAGCGGGTGAACAGTTCCTTGCCGACTTTCAGGCGGCATTTAGCTGGGTCGAGCTGGTCAGCGAGGGCCAGCGCAGGGTCTTGGGAGGGAAAGTCCAGGGCGACGATGATTTTCGGGTCGTTAAGGGTTTGCACAGTAGAGTTCCGCATTCGGTAAATTAAGTTCGTTATTCCGCTTCGACGCCCTGAATGGGCCTGACGGTTTCCCATTGCTTGCAGCTCGGGCACAACCAGTGCAGTTGCTGGCCGGAGAAACCGCAGCTTACGCAGCGGTATACTGGCCGGTTGGCGAGGATCAGGTGCCCTATCCGGCTTACCAACCGGCCTTCATCGGTGGTCATGCCCTTTTCATATCCGGCAATTTCAACCAGGCGCAGCAAGCCGCGAACGGAGGGCCGGAGTTCCAGCTCCTGGCGCAGCAGGTCGATCGCTGCCGGCCGCCCTGCCGAGCGCTCGACGGATTCTACCAGCGCCAGCAGCAAACTGGTGCCGGGATATTGCTCGTAGAGTTTGCGCAGTTTCTTCGCCAACCGGCCTACGTCGCCATGCTCCCGCTCTAATTTCATCAGACGGTCCACGGCTTCCGGGCCAAAGTCCGGATTCTGCTCGAACACTTTCAGGCTTTGATTGCCGGCCTCCCGGTAGTTGCCCTGGCGTATCTGCATTTTCATCAGCAGAAGGGTCGCTCTGACACAGGAGCGATCGTAATCGAGGGCTTCCTTGGCCAGCTTCTGGGATGTCCAGCGGTCGTCTTTGTTCAGAGCCGCATCGGACAGTTCGCAGGTTATGTAGGCCAGTGTCTTGAACATGGCGGGGTCAGCATCGGAGCGGGTCAGCGTCTGGGCCACCTGGGCGGCTTTCTCCCATTCCCGTTCCTGCTGGTACAGCTCGATGAGCTCCCGGGCAGCCCGGCGGCCGTACTCGCGATCGCCCATTAACTGGTGAAACAGCGCCTCGGCCCGGTCAAGGAGACCGGCGTTCAGGTAATCCATGGCCAGTTCAAAGGTAACCTGGGGGGTGTAGCGTGCCGGCAGCTCCGGACGGGCAAGCAGGTTCTGGTGTATCAGAATCGCCCGGTCGGTTTCGCCCTTGTTGCGGAAGTGGCTGCCAATAGAGAGATGAAGGCTGACGGTATCCCGGTTAACAGCCAGGGACTGCACAAAGTTTTCGACCGCTTGGTCAGAATAGTTGGTAAAGAGAAACTGCAGACGATCCCGAACCGAATCTTCGTTATCAATGCTCTTGCGGGAACGATGGCGCTGCTTACTGTAGCGCCCAACGACCCAGCCGGCGGCAACCGCTACTGTCAGAAGCAGCCAGTTAAACACCATATCCATTACAGCGTCCGGTCGTTTTCGGCCCTGGATTTTTCAAGTGCCTGCTCGGCACGATCAAGTCGTTTCTGAAGGTTACGGCGAGATACCGAGGTACGGAATGTTGCGAGCATGGTAATCAGCACGCCAATCAGCGCGCCAATCACGAAGGACATGATAATCCAGACTGCCACACCGTGAGGCTGGGTCTCAAACAACAGGAAATTGAGCGAGACCGCCATCTGGTTGTTGAGCGAAAACACCAGCGCCAACAATATAAGAAGCAGAACCAGAACGGTGATAAGGATCTTCTGCAGTCCAGCCATGTCGTTTGCGCTCCAGACGGGCAAATCGCCCGATGCTACGGTGTCCTTTGATCAGTGCGGGCGTGGTTCAGAAGCCTTTTTTCAGACTGTCGTTCACCTGCTCACGCAACTCTTTACCAGGCTTGAAGTGGGGCACAAACTTGGCAGGCAATTGAACCGCTTCCCCGGTTTTCGGGTTGCGACCGGTGCGGGCTTCCCGGTGATGCAGGGAAAAACTACCAAACCCCCGGATTTCAATTCTTTGACCATCAGCAAGAGCCTGGGACATATGCTCGATGACCGTTTTAACCGCGAGCTCAACATCCTTGACGGAGAGCTGAGTCTGCTTCGAGGCAATCAGTTCTACCAGTTCGGACTTCGTCATGAGGCGTATCCCTCTGTCGTTATTATTCCGTGGTCACTTACCGGATTCCAATGCCTCTAGTTTAGCCAAACCAGAAAAAAACACAAAAAAAACGGGCTCTTAGAGCCCGTTTTTTTGACACCAATCGGAATTTTATTCCTTGTTGGCGTTCTGCTGCTGCATCTGTTCCTTGATCAGGTCACCGATAGTGGTGGCACCTGAGGACTCAGCAGCCTTGCTGCGTACATTTTCCAGGGCCTGCTTGTCGTCCTCTACGTCTTTGGACTTAACAGACAGGTTGATGACGCGGTTCTTGCGATCGATGCTGATGATCTTCGCTTCAACTTCTTCGCCTTCCTTCAGAACGTTACGCGCGTCTTCTACGCGGTCACGGCTGATTTCGGAAGCCTTCAGTACCGCTTCAACTTCTTCGTTCAGGGCAATGGTGGCGCCTTTGGCGTCAACTGCAGAAACAGTACCCTTAACGATGGAGCCCTTGTCGTTCAGCTGAACGAACTCGGCGAACGGATCGCTTTCCAGCTGCTTGATGCCCAGAGAGATACGCTCACGCTCGGGATCAACAGACAGGATAACGGTTTCAACTTCGTCGCCCTTCTTGTACTCGCGAACGGCTTCTTCGCCAGTCTCGTTCCAGCTGATATCGGACAGGTGAACCAGGCCGTCGATGCCGCCATCCAGACCGATGAAGATACCGAAGTCAGTGATTGACTTGATCTTACCGGAGATGCGGTCACCCTTGTTGAAGTTGCTGGAGAAATCTTCCCACGGGTTGGATACGCACTGCTTGATACCCAGGGAGATACGACGACGCTCTTCGTCGATATCCAGGATCATCACTTCAACTTCGTCACCTACCTGAACAACCTTGGACGGGTGGATGTTCTTGTTGGTCCAATCCATTTCGGATACGTGAACCAGACCTTCCACACCTTCTTCCAGCTCGGCAAAGCAGCCGTAGTCAGTCAGGTTGGTTACGCGTGCAGTAACCTTGGAGCTTTCCGGGTAACGACCTTTGATGTCGACCCACGGATCTTCGCCCAGCTGCTTCAGGCCCAGGGATACGCGGTTACGCTCGCGATCGAACTTCAGGACCTTAACATTGATTTCGTCGCCCACATTCACGATTTCGCTCGGATGCTTGATGCGCTTCCAGGCCATATCAGTGATGTGCAGCAGGCCGTCAACACCGCCCAGATCTACGAACGCGCCGTAGTCGGTCAGGTTCTTGACGATACCCTTGATTTCCAGACCTTCGGTCAGGGTTTCCAGCAGAGCTTCACGCTGCTCGCTGTTTTCAGCTTCCAGAACGGCGCGGCGGGAAACAACCACGTTGTTACGCTTCTGGTCCAGCTTGATAACCTTGAACTCGAGTTCTTTGTTCTCCAGGTGCGCAGTGTCGCGAACCGGACGAACGTCTACCAGGGAACCCGGCAGGAAGGCACGGATGCCAGCCAGATCAACAGTGAAACCACCCTTGACCTTACCGTTGATGATACCCTTAACAACTTCTTCAGCTTCGAAGGACTTCTCGAGTACCTTCCATGCTTCAGCGCGCTTGGCCTTCTCACGGGACAGACGGGTTTCACCGAAACCGTCTTCAACTGCATCGAGAGCCACATCGACAACGTCGCCGACAGCTACTTCCAACTCGCCTTTTTCGTTCAGGAACTGGGAGGCGGGGATAACGCCTTCGGACTTCAGTCCGGCGTTAACGGTGACCCAGTCGTTATCGACGTCTACAACGGTTCCCTGAACAATGGAACCCGGTTGCATATCGATTTCTTTCAAACTTTCTTCGAAAAGATCCGCAAAGCTCTCGCTCATTATGTGCCCTATATGATCAACGCAAGTGTGCTCCGTGCCGCCAGCAACACGGTCTGTTAGTGATTTCCGGAATCAGCCAGCGGCTGGCAATTTGCGCTGCTTCCGGCATTCCAACGACAAAAAGGTGTAGTCAGGCCTGACCTGCTGCGGCCATACACCTGTCTAACACCTCTTCTATACTCAAACCCGTAGAATCAATGACTTGCGCATCATCTGCAGGCTTGAGAGGGGCCGCTGAACGGTTCATATCCCGCTCGTCACGTACCCGTATCTCTTCCAAAAGGGCGTCAATATTAACATCGACACCCGCTTGCATCAACTGGTTGTAGCGTCGCCTGGCCCGTTCTTCGGCGCTGGCGGTCAGGAAGATCTTGACCGGCGCGTCCGGGAACACCACGGTTCCCATATCACGGCCGTCTGCCACCAGGCCCGGTAACTGGCGAAAATCCCGTTGCCGCTGCAGCAGGGCATCGCGAACCGGCTGCATAACCGCAACCTTCGAGGCGTTATCACCACAGGTTTCGGTACGGATTTCCGAGGTGACATCCTCGCCGGCCAGAACCACTTTAACCGGGTGCCCTTCCCCGGTCGGCTCGAACGCCACATCCAGGGTCGCCGCCACTTTCACCAGCCCGGCTTCATCGTCCAGAGCAACGCCCTGCCGGGTTGCCGCCAGGGCAGTCAGGCGGTAGAGCGCGCCACTGTCCAGCAGGTGCCAGCCCAGTTTCCTGGCCAGCATCTGGGTGATGGTGCCTTTACCGGAACCGCCCGGGCCATCCACGGCGATTACCGGAGCCTTGGTCTGGGTCATTACTGAACACCTTCTGTACTGATCTGAATTCCTGTCTGCTTTGCCAGCTCAACGAAGCCCGGGAACGAGGTAGCCACGTTCGCACAATCGTTGATCCGGATCGGGCCGTTAGCCCGCAATGATGCAACCGCAAACGACATGGAAATCCGGTGATCTTCATGGCTTTCGATGGTGCCGCCACCTATTGCCTGGCCGCCGTCAATAATGATGCCATCCGGCGTTACCGTGGTTTCCACGCCCAGCGCAGCCAAGCCGTCAGCCATCACCTGAATACGGTCGCTTTCCTTCACCCGCAATTCCTCGGCGCCGCGCAGCACGGTGCGACCCTCGGCGCAGGCGGCGGCAATGAACAGCACAGGGAACTCGTCAATAGCCAGCGGCACCTGGTCTTCCGGGATATCAATACCCTTCAGGCTCGCGGAGCGAACCCGCAAGTCAGCCACCGGCTCGCCACCAATCACCCGCTCTTCGAGCACCTCAATATCCGCGCCCATCTGGCGCAAAATATTGATCACACCAACACGGGTCGGGTTCATACCGACATGGCGCAGGGTCAGGTCGGAATCCGGGGCAATACTTGCCGCCACCAGGAAGAACGCTGCCGAGGAAATATCCGCCGGCACATCGATTGCACCGCCAGTCAGCTTGCCACCGCCGGTAACACTGGCAGTGGCACCATCACGATGCACGTGGTAGCCGAAACCCTGCAGCATGCGCTCGGTGTGGTCGCGGGTAGGAGCAGGCTCGGTTACGGAGGTCACACCTTCGGCGTACAGCCCTGCCAGCAACAGGCACGACTTCACCTGGGCACTGGCCACCGGCATGTCGTAGTGAATACCAGTGAGGTGCTGCCCGCCCCGGATCTTCAGGGGCGGACGCCCACCTTCTGCGGTATCAATCACCGCACCCATGGCGCGCAGCGGGTCGGCTACTCGGCCCATTGGGCGCTTGGACAGACTGGTATCCCCGGAGAGTTCGGAGTCAAACGGCTGCGGAGCCAGCAGGCCGGCAAACAAACGCATCGCAGTACCGGAATTGCCCAGATACAGCGGGCCCCGAGGCGCCTGCAGGCCGTTCATGCCAACACCGTGGATGCGGACAAACCCGTCTTCCGGGCCTTCAATCGTTACACCCATATCCCGGAACGCCTGCAAAGTCGCCAGGCTGTCTTCGCCTTCGAGGAAACCTTTAACCTCGGTAATTCCCTCAGCCAGGGCGCCCAGCATGATGGAGCGGTGAGACATGGATTTGTCACCCGGAACCCGGATATCACCCCGGACAGAACCACCGGGTTGCATTAAGAACGTCACCTGCTTGTCACTGTTATTCGTCACGTAAGCCTGCCCTGAAAGCATCTTGGAAAAATGTTCACGCGCCGCCTTGGCGCGACTGAATACCCGAAGCAGCGTAGCGCCATCACCGGCGGCGATGGCAGACCGAAGCTGGTCGAGGTCCTGGGTAAAGTGGTCAATCACCCGCAGCACAGCATCGCGGTTTGACAGGAAAATGTCGTGCCACATGACCGGATCGCTGGCCGCAATCCGGGTAAAGTCCCGGAAACCGCCGGCCGCGTACCGGAAGATGTCCATATTCTCGTCTTCACCCGCCAGCGTGTCCACCAGCGAGAAAGCGATCAGGTGCGGCAAATGGCTGGTAGCCGCCAGCACTTCGTCATGATAGGCCACAGACATGGTCAGCACCGTAGCTCCGGTGCCCTCCCACAGTGCCGTGAGCCTGCTGACACCCGAAGGAATCGCGCTTTCGGCTGGCGTCAGGATGACTTTATGGTGGGCAAACAGTTTCGGGTTAGCAGCGCGAATACCGCTCTTCTCTGAGCCGGCAATGGGATGCCCGGGAATGACATTTGCGGGCAAGGTGCCGAAAACGGCCTCCACATCCGCAACAAAGCTCGACTTGGTGCTTCCGACGTCGGTCAGCAAGGCATCATCTGCAAGAAACGACTGAATCTGTTCGAGCACAGCCCGGGTAGCCCGCACCGGAACCGCCAGCACGATAAGGTCACTGCCCTGCACCGCCTGCTCAACACTTTCAGCGGCCTCGTCAATAACGCCGAGTTCAACCCCCAAAGCCGCATCTTCCGCTTTGCGGTCGAATCCCACCACGGTACCGGCCAGCCGGTACTTGCGCATTGCGCTGGCCAGTGAGCCGCCGATCAGGCCCAGGCCTATAACGGCAACACGACGGAAAACAGGCTCACGGGCGGTCAACTCAGCCTCCCTCACCCGCTGATACCAGCGCCTCGGCAAGGGCATCCAGGAAACGATCGTTCTCTTCCGGCAGGCCCACAGAAACCCGCAGATGACACGGCATACCATAGCCGGCTACCGGACGCACAATAACACCGTGGGTCAGCAGGGCCTGGTACACACCGGCCGCCTGCTCGCCCACTTCCACCGCGACAAAGTTACCGGCAGACGGAATATATGACAGGCCCATCCGGTCAAAGCCTTCGCACAGCTGGCGCAGGCCGGCTTCGTTCACTTCGCGGGAACGGTTCAGATAGGCTTCGTCTTCCAGAACTGCGGTGGCCGCCGCCAGGGCGACGGAGTCTACGTTAAACGGCTGGCGCACGCGGTTGAGAATATCGGCAATTTCCGGCGAGCTGATGGCATAGCCAACCCTCAGAGCAGCCAGCCCCCAGGCCTTGGAGAAGGTGCGGCAGACGATCAGGTTCGGGTATCGCGCCAGCAGCTTGATGCCGTCCGGGTATTCATCGCCGGTCAGGTACTCACAATAGGCTTCGTCCAGAACCACCAGCACCCGCTCCGGAATGCGATCCAGGAACGCTTCAATGGCGTCAGCTTCATGCACGGTTCCGGTGGGATTATTCGGGTTGGCCACAAACACCAGCTTGGTGCGGTCTGTTACAGCAGCGGCCATGGCGTCCAGATCATGGCCCCAATCCCTGGCAGGTACCGAAACGCCCTTGGCCCCGATGGCCTGGGTGACAATGGGGTAAACGGCAAAGGCATACTGGGAGAACACCACTTCGCTGTCGCTGTCAGTAAAGCAGCGGGCGATCACTTCCAGTATATCGTTGGAGCCGTTGCCCAGCGTGATCTGGTTCATGCCCACGCCAAAACGCTTCGAAAGCGCCTGCTTCAGGTCGAAACCGTTGCCGTCCGGGTACAGGCACATTTCTTCCAGCGCCTTACGGGCGGCAGCCATTGCCTTGTCACTGGGCCCCAGGGGATTCTCGTTGCTGGCCAGTTTAACAATCTCCGCGGGGTTCAATCCCAGCTCACGAGCCAGCTCCTCAATGGGCTTGCCCGGCTGATACGGAGACAGAGCCTGAACACCTTTCACCGCAAGACTCTGGTAATCCACTGCCATTCAACTTTCCTCCGGTTCCGGTCTGTGAAATCTTAAAGAACACCAATGGGGTATGAGCCCAGGCGTTTGAGCTCCACAGCTTCCTGATCAATTTCAGCGAGTACTTTTTTAACCTGTTCGTCGTCCATATGCCCTTCGAAATCGATGTAGAACACATAGGCCCAGGTGCCACTGGGCGACGGACGGGTTTCAATACGGGTCAGACTGATGCCGTGGCGATGGAAGGGCTCCAGTACGGCGTAAAGCGCACCCGGCTTGTTTCGCATGGACACCAGCACTGATGACTTATCCTGGCCGCTGGCAGGCACCTCTTCCTGGCCGATAATCAGGAAGCGGGTGGTGTTGTCTGGCCGGTCTTCAATGCTGTTGGAAAGCTTTTCCAGCCCGTACAGCTCTGCCGCCATATCACCGGCAATCGCGGCAGTGCCCGGCTCTTCCGCCGCACGGCGGGCCGCTTCTGCGTTGCTTGAGACGGTAATCCGCTCGATGCCGTAGCGATGGGTATCCAGCCACTGGCGGCACTGGGCAAAGGACTGCTGGTGGGAATAAATCCGGGTGATTTCCTGGTCTTTGTGCTTGGGCGAGACCAGCAAATGATGGTGAATCCGCAACTGCACCTCACCGCAGATTTTCAGCGATGAGCCAATAAACATATCCAGCGTGTGGTTAACCATGCCTTCGGTGGAGTTCTCCACCGGCACCACGCCGTATTGAGCCGCGCCAGATTCCACTTCACGGAACACGGCATCAATAGCCGGCAGCGGAACACTGATCACGGAATGGCCAAAATGCTTGAGCGCCGCAGCCTGGGTGAAGGTACCCAGGGGGCCGAGGAATGCGATGTGCATCGGCTTTTCCAGGGCCAGGCAGGCTGACATGATTTCCCGGAACAAGCGGGCCATCTCTTCCGCCGGCAAAGGCCCCGGGTTCTGCTCCTTGATACGGCGCAGAACCTGGGCTTCCCGCTCCGGACGGTAGAAGAACACATCCTGCCCCGGATTGGCTGCCATCTTCACGTTGGCCACTTCCTGGGCGCATTTGGCGCGGGCACTGATCAGCTGCATGATCTGCTGATCAAGGCTGTCTATTTCATCCCGCAGCTCACCCAGACGGGTCTTCTCGTCCGTCATGATCAGCCCCGCTCCTTCGCAAATTCCGCCATGTAGGCAATCAACGCATCCACGCCCTCTTCCGGCATGGCGTTGTAGATGCTGGCTCGCATGCCACCGACCGAACGGTGGCCCTGCAGGTTCAGCAGGTGCCGGGCTTCAGCACCCTTCAGGAACTCACCGTTGAGAGCATCGTCCGCCAGGGTGAACGGCACGTTCATCCAGGAACGGAAACGCGGTTCGATCGGGTTGGCATAGAAATCGTTGGTATCAATGAAGTCGTACAGCTTCTTCGCCTTGCGGGCATTCAACTCGCCCATGGCCTTCACGCCGCCCTGCTCTTTCAGCCACTTGAACACCAGGCCGGACAGGTACCAGGAATAGGTAGCCGGCGTGTTGTACATGGAATCGTTATCGGCGATGACCTGATAGTTCATCATCGTTGGCGTTTCCTTGCGGGCCTTGCCCAGGAGGTCCTTGCGGATAATCACAACCACCAGGCCAGACGGCCCGATGTTCTTCTGGGCGCCGGCGTAAATCAGCCCGAACTTGTTGATGTCTACAGGGCGCGACAGCATGGTGGAAGACATGTCCGCCACCAGCGGCAACTTGCCGCTGTCCGGAATGAAATCGTATTCCAGGCCACCAATGGTTTCGTTCGGCGTGTAATGCAGGTACGCCGCATCGGCATTCGTAGTCCATACCGCCTGGTCCGGAATGGTGGTAAAACCGCTCTCTTCAGAGCTGGCTACCACATTCACGTTGCCGTAGCGGCTGGCTTCTGCGATGGCTTTCTTCGACCAGATACCGGTGTTCACATAATCGGCGGAGGTCTTTTCACCGAGCAGGTTCAACGGGATGGTAGAGAACTGACTGGAAGCTCCACCCTGCATGAAGAGTACGGCGTAATCGTCTGATATTCCTGCAAGTTCCCGAAGGTCTTTTTCAGCCGTTTCGGCAATCGCCACAAACTCGTCACTGCGGTGACTCATCTCCATCACCGACATGCCGGTGCTGCGCCAGTCGAGCATTTCGCTCTGAGCCTGCTTCAGCACAGCCTCCGGCAAGGTGGCCGGACCCGCACAGAAATTAAACGCCCTGCTCATTCTTCGGTTTCCTCGCCTTCAACGTCTACGTCAACGCCCGCATCGGTATCTTCCGCATCGGCATCGTCAGATTCTGCAATCCGCTCAACTCCCACCAGGCGCTCGTCTTCCTGCGCCAGGCGAATCAGGCGCACACCCTGGGTGTTCCGGCTGAGTACAGAGACCTCATCGGTACGGGTACGCACCAGCGTGCCCTTGTCCGAAATCAGCATCATCTCGTCGCCTTCGAACAGCTGCAGGGCGGTTACCAGGTTGCCGTTACGCTCGGAGCACTGCATGGCGATAACGCCCTGACTGCCACGGCTGTAGGCCGGGAATTCGTCGATGGCGGTACGCTTGCCGTAGCCGTGTTCACTGGCGGTGAGAATTACGCCACCGTCCTGCGGAATTATCAGCGACACCACATGGTGGCCTTCCGGCATCTTGATACCGCGCACACCACGGGCAGTCCGGCTCATGGGCCGCACCTGGTCCTCGCGGAACCGCACTGCTTTGCCGGCGGTCGAGAACAGCATTACCTCGGCGGAACCGTCGGTGATGGCTGCACCAATCAGGGTATCGCCTTCGTCCAGGTTAAGGGCAATCAGGCCGCTGCTGCGCGGACGGGAGAAGTTCGGCAGCGGGGTCTTCTTGACCACACCGGCAGAAGTAGCCATCAGCACAAACTGGTCTTCCGGATAATCACGCACCGGCAGGAAGGTGGTAATACGCTCACCTTCGTCCAGCGGCAGGATATTGACCATCGGGCGACCACGGGAACCACGGCTGCCACGGGGAATCTCGAATACCCGCAGCCAGTACACCTTACCGCGGTCGGAGAAGCACAGAATGGTATCGTGGGAGTTGGCGACCAGCAGCTTCTCGATAAAGTCTTCATCTTTCATCGAGGTGGCGGCCTTACCGCGACCACCACGGCGCTGGGCCTGGTAATCTTCAACCGCCTGGGTCTTGGCATAACCGCTGTGGGAAATGGTGACCACCAGGTCTTCTTCGTCAATCAGGTCTGCGATGGTCAGGTCACGCTGGGAACTGGTGATTTCGGTACGGCGCTCGTCACCAAACTCGGACACCACGGCTTCCAGTTCTTCACGGATAACCTGCATCAGGCGGTCCGGATCACCCAGGATTTCCAGCAGGCCGGCAATCTTCTCGAGGATTTCCTTGTACTCGTTCTGGAGCTTTTCGGTTTCCAGGCCGGTCAGGCGGTGCAGGCGCATATCCAGGATCGCCTGGGTCTGCTCCGGTGACAGGTAGTACAGGCCATCGCGCAGGCCGTAGAATTCGGGTAGGTCATCCGGACGGCAGGCATCTTCACCGGCGCGCTCAAGCATGGCCAGTACATCACCGGGCGCCCAGCCCTTGGACATCAGCTTTTCCTTGGCTTCAACAGAACTCGGCGAAGCCTTGATCAGTTCGATCATCTCGTCGATGTTGGCCAGGGCTACGGTCAGGCCTTCCAGGATGTGACCACGCTCACGGGCTTTGCGCAGCTCATAGATGGTCCGGCGGGTAACCACTTCGCGACGGTGGCGCACGAAGGCGTCGAGCATCTGCTTCAGGTTCAGGATCTTCGGCTCGCCGTTCAGCAGCGCCACCATATTGATGCCGAACACCGTCTGCAGCTGGGTGTGAGCGAACAGATTGTTCACCACCACTTCCGGGTTTTCTCCACGGCGCAGCTCGATAACAACCCGGATACCTTCCTTGTTGGACTCGTCACGCAGCTCGGTGATGCCCTCAAGGCGTTTTTCCTTGACCAGTTCGGCGATCTTTTCAATCAGCTTCGCCTTGTTCAGCTGGTAAGGCAGCTCGGTGATGATGATCGCATCGCGGTTGGTCTTGTTGTCGTGCTCGATCTCGTGACGGGCACGAATGTAGATACGACCACGGCCGGTGCGATAGGCCTCGACAATGCCTGCACGGCCGTTAATGATGCCCTGGGTCGGGAAATCCGGGCCCGGAATGTATTCCATCAGTTCATCGATGGTCAGGTCCGGGTTATCAATCAGCGCCAGGCAGCCGTTAACGACTTCGGTCAGGTTGTGGGGCGGAATGTTGGTGGCCATACCCACGGCGATACCGGAGGAGCCGTTCACCAGCAGGTTCGGTACGCGGGTGGGCAGGACTTCCGGAATACGCTCGGTGCCGTCGTAGTTGTCTACGTAGTCGACCGTTTCCTTTTCCAGGTCCGCCAGCAGCGAGTGCGCCATCTTCTCCATGCGGATTTCGGTGTAACGCATGGCGGCCGCGTTGTCGCCGTCGATGGAACCGAAGTTACCCTGGCCATCAACCAGCGGGTAGCGCAGCGAAAACGGCTGGGCCATACGAACGATGGTGTCGTATACCGCAGAGTCGCCATGGGGGTGGTATTTACCGATAACGTCACCCACCACACGGGCAGACTTCTTGTACGCCTTGTTCCAGTCGTTACCCAGCTCGGACATGGCGAACAGAACCCGCCGGTGCACCGGCTTGAGGCCGTCGCGCACATCCGGCAGGGCCCGGCCAACGATAACGCTCATGGCGTAATCGAGGTAGGACTGTTTCAATTCGTCTTCAATATTGACCGGCAGGATCTCTTTGGCTAACTCACCCATCGAGAAAGGTTCCTTTGCGTTATCTGGAAGTCGTTACGGGGCCTTTTTCCGCACCCACATTTATTCTTCAACAAGCCGCCAAGCATACCACAGTCCACCCCTCGCCGGGGCAACTGTGGTAAAGCCTCAATCAAACACTACGGTCTTGTTTTCATAGGTAATCACGCGGTCTTCAACATGCGACCGGAGCCCGCGGGCCAGTACGTTCTTCTCAACATCCTTACCCAGGCGAACCATGTCTTCGATGGAGTCGCGATGGCTGATGCGAATAACGTCCTGCTCGATGATCGGGCCCTCATCAAGATCCTGGGTTACGTAGTGGCAGGTTGCACCAATCAGCTTCACACCACGGCTGTACGCCTGGTGGTATGGCCGGGCACCAGCGAAAGACGGCAGGAAGCTGTGATGGATATTGATCACCTTGCCCGCATACTTTTCACACAGGGCAGCCGGCAGGATTTGCATATAACGGGCCAGCACCACCACATCGGTTTCGTACTGTGCGAACAGCTCTTCAATGTGGGCGAAGGCTTCGGCCTTGTTTTCCTTGCTTACCGGCACATGGTGGTAGGGAATGTCATGCCATTCCACCATCCGGCGCAGGTCATCGTGGTTCGAGATAACCGCCACGATTTCGCAGTTGAGTTCCTTGCTGTGCCAGCGGTGCAACAGGTCGGCCAAGCAATGGGATTCCTTGCTGCACATCAGGATCACCCGCTTGGGGCGGGCAGAATCGGCAATGTGCCAGTTCATATTGAACTCGCGGGCAATCGGTTCGAAGGCTGCGCGGAACTGGTCCAGCCCGAACGGAATCGATTCGGCCTTGATCTCGTGCCGCATGAAGAACCAGCCGGACTGGGTATCTGAGTGGTGGCTCGCCTCGGTAATCCAGCCATTGTAGGTGGACAGGAAATTACTCACCTTGGCAACAATTCCTACCCGGTCCGGGCAGGAAATAACAAGACGATAGGTATGCTCCATGAAGCCTTTCCTTAACTTGAATCCGGGAAAGCGGGTGCGACGGGGAACCGGCAAAACAAAGTTTGCGGCAAACGATCGGAACGCACCGTTAAAAATGACCGGCTATGATAGCCTATCTGAAAGCCAGAAACGAGGAGTGAGCGCATGGACAGAGTCAACCACAGCCTTTTAAAGAAAATCCCTCTGAGGGGCCTGTGGCGCCTTACAGCCGCAAGCTTGTTCGCAGTTGCAACCACTGCTGCGGCAGCCAGCAACCAGGCAATTCTGGAAGGCGAGCGCTTTCATCCCGTTCAAGGCACCCAGGGCATGGTGGCCACCAGCCACACGCTGGCCTCGGAAGTGGCCCTGCTGGTTCTCAAGAACAGCGGTAACGCCGTAGATGCTGCGGTAACCGCCGGCTTTGCCCTGGCCGTCACCCAGCCCCGCTCCGGAAACATCGGTGGTGGCGGCTTCCTGCTCTACGCACCGGGCGATGGCTCCGCACCGGAAGCCATCGACTACCGGGAAACCGCGCCGGCGGCCGCTACCGAAACCATGTTCCAGGATGAAGACGGCAATGTGGTGAACGAGCGCAGCCGGTTCAGCCATAAAGCCGCGGGCGTTCCCGGCACCGTGGCTGGCCTGGCCATGGCCCTTGAACGCCATGGTACCTTGTCGCTGAAAGAAGCCCTGGCGCCGGCCATACGCCTGGCCAGGGACGGCTTTGTGGTGCCACACCGGTTTACCGAGGGGCTGGAACAGGCCCGGGATCGCCTGCAACGCTGGCCCGCCACCCGCGATACCTTCTATAAGGAAGACGGCTCCGCATCGCAGCCGGGGGAAACGTTCAGGCAGCCGGAGCTGGCCGCTACCCTTCAACGCATTGCTGATCAGGGCATCGAGGGCTTTTACCGGGGCGAAACCGCCCGGCTGATCGTGGAAGAAATGCAGCGCGGCGACGGGCTGATCACCCTGGAAGACCTCGCCAGCTATCAGCCCGCCGTCCGCCAGCCGGTGCAGGGGAACTACCGGGGATACGATATTTTCTCCATGTCGCCGCCCTCTTCCGGCGGCACCCACATCGTCCAGATCCTGAATATTCTTGAACACTTCCCCATTGGCGAATGGGGGCACAATTCCGCTAACACCCTGCACCACATGGCCGAAGCCATGAAGCTGGCCTACGCCGACCGGGCCGAATACCTGGGCGACACCGACTTTGTGGAGGTGCCCCTGGCCGGGCTGACCAGCAAAGACTACGCTGCAGAACTGCGCAAAGGCATTGCCCCGGATAAGGCCCGCCCTTCCCTCGAGATCAAACCCGGCCAGCCCGCAGTATTTGAAAGCCCGGAAACCACCCACTTCTCGGTGGTGGACCGTTGGGGCAATGCCGTATCCAACACCTACACCATCAATTTCAGCTACGGCTCCGGCATCACCGTGGCCGGCGCAGGCTTCCTGCTGAACAATGAAATGGACGACTTCAGTGCCAAGCCGGGCGCTGCCAACGCCTACGGCCTGATTGGTGGCGAAGCCAACAAGATTGAACCGGGCAAGCGTATGCTCAGCTCCATGTCGCCCACTATCGTGCGTAAAGACGGCAAGAATGTTCTGGTCACCGGCAGCCCGGGCGGCTCTCGTATTATCACCACCACCTTGCAGGTAGTGATGAATGTGATCGACCATAATATGAACATACAGAGTGCCGTCAGCGCCCCCCGCATGCACCATCAGTGGCTGCCGGATGAGATTCGCATCGAACAGGGCATCAGCCAGGACACTATCGAATTGCTTGAGTCCCGGGGCCATGTGGTGAATACCAGTACCGCCATGGGCGCCATTCAGAGCATCATGATCGGCGAAGACGGCACCCTGTTTGGCGGCGCCGACCCCAGGCGAAGCACTTCATCCGCCATGGGCTTCTAATCAGACAGGAACGTAGTAATGGAACCTGAAAAGCAAGGACAAGACCAGACGCCACCACCGGCCGTACCTAACCAGTTGTCATTTTTATGGTTAAGCGCGGCCATCTTCCTGATGTTTCTGTGGCTACAGGACAGCGGCCAGCCGCAACAACAGGAACTGGCCTACTCGGAGTTCAAGGAAGCCGTGTTGAGTGGCCAGGTCTCGGAAGTGACTCTGCAAAACGAGGAAATCCGTGGCCAGTTTACAGACTCCGGCAGCAGCCAGTTAAGCTCTGATACCGGCCCGGCGTCGCGCAGCTTTATCACCGTGCGCCCGCCGGTTGAAGACACGGAGCTGCTGGCCTTGCTGGAACGGCAGGAAGTCACCATTCGCGGAGCCCGCTCTGGCAGGCCCTGGTGGCAGGAGCTGATTCTCGGGTTCCTGCCCTGGATATTGCTGCTGGCACTGATGTTCTGGTTCTGGGGCGCGGCCCAGAAACGCATGACCGGCGGCAACAGCCCCTTCGACTATGCCAAGTCAAAGGCCCGCAGGGCCCGCAAGGAAACCTCCACCACCACGCTGGATGACGTAGCCGGCATCGAGTCGGCCAAGCGGGACATCTCCGAGATTATCGACTTCCTGAAAACCCCGGAGAAATACCGCCGGCTGGGCGCCGTTATGCCCAAGGGCGTATTGCTGGTGGGCCCGCCCGGCACCGGTAAAACCCTGCTGGCCCGGGCCATTGCCGGCGAAGCCGAAGTGCCGTTCTTCAGCATCAGTGCCTCGGAATTCATCGAAATGTTCGTGGGCGTGGGTGCCGCCCGGGTGCGGGATATGTTCCAGAACGCCCGCAAGGAAGCCCCTGCCCTGATCTTTATCGACGAACTGGACGCCATCGGTCGCTCCCGGGGTGCAGGCCTCGGTGGCGGCCATGATGAGCGGGAGCAGACCCTGAACCAGATCCTGACCGAAATGGACGGTTTCGAGGCCCACGAGAACGTACTGGTGCTGGCAGCGACCAACCGTCCGGATGTGCTCGACAGCGCCCTGCTGCGCCCCGGGCGGTTTGACCGGAAAATCACCCTGGACCGCCCCCACAAAGATGCCCGGGAAGCCATCCTGAAAGTCCACGTGCGCAAGGTGCCCCTGGCCGGCGACGTAAACCTGGCACAACTGGCCGCCCGCACCACCGGATTTTCCGGCGCGGACCTGAAGAACCTGGTGAACGAAGCGGCCCTGACCGCAGCCCGGGAAAACCGGGATGAGGTCACCGCGCACTGCTTCGAAGTAGCCCGCGACAGAATCATCCTGGGCGAAGAGCGGGACGCCCAGCTGACCCCGGAGGAACGTGAAGTGGTGGCCTACCACGAATGTGGCCACGCGCTGATGGCGTATTACATGCCCAAAGCCGACCCGCTTACCAAGGTGACCATCATCCCCCACGGCATGGCCATGGGCGTTACTGAACAGACTCCCCGGGAAGACAAATACAACTACACCGAAAGCTACCTACGGGATCGCATCAAGGTGATGCTGGGTGGCCGCTCTGCGGAGAAAATCATTTATGGGGAAGTCAGCACCGGTGCCCAGAACGACCTGAAAGAAGCCACCAAACTGTTGCGCCGGATGATCGGCCAGTGGGGCATGAGCGAAAAGGTGGGCCCCCTGGGGCTTGGCATTGGTGAAGAGCATGTATTCCTCGGCCGCGAAATGGGCGCACCCCGGGAATACAGCGAAAAGCTTGCGGAAATGATCGATTCCGAAATCCAGACCCAGCTGATGGACCTGGAACGTTTTACCGTCGCCTTTCTGACTGAGCACCGCAAAGAACTGGATGCCCTGGCCAAGGCAGTGATGGAGCGGGAAACCATGGAATCCGAGGAAATCGAGCAGGTACTGAACGACGCCGGCAATCGCAAGATTGCCTGAGCGCCGCACATCCGGTCAGGGTGTTACCGTAACCGGCAGGTTCAGGGCCGACAACAGGGCCTCCGCGCCCTGATCGGCGAACAGGCTGCAGCTGCGGCTGACCACCAGCTGGCTGGCCCCCTCCTCCTGCATGGCCCGCACGGCAGCACCGGCACTGGCGGCCGGTATCTGCCGAACCCGCGCCGCAATGCCCTCACTCTGCAGGTACGCCAGGATATCTTCGACTACCGACTGATCTATCTCGGAACCGGTACGCAGTAACACGCTCAACGGTTGATGACTGCGCCGCGCCAGCTCGGCCCCCACAAGCACTGCCCGGTGATTGGCGCCCTGGTCATGGTTGAGCAGAACCACCACGCGGTTCTGGCGCTGCACTCGGGGCTCCGCCCACAGAAGCACATCGCCCGGCGCCTGCCGAAGCAGAACCCGGGCCGTTGAACCCAGGCGGGCTCCGGGAATACCGGACCAGCCAACCCGACCCAACACCACCAGGTCTTGCGGCTGCACCAGGTTCAGAACCTCTTCCGCTACACGGCCCCGGCACAGCTTCAGGGTCTGGGCCAGGCCGCGACGAGCCATCGCCTGTTGCAATGAACGGCGGGCCGCCTCGGCCAGTGCCTGCATGCGGGCCTCGATTGCAGCTGAATCCAGCGGGCGGGCCAGGCCGGAACTGCCGCCCACTTCCCGGGCAAAGCCATACCCCGCCGTGCGCAGCAGGTTAACTTCTTCCACAAAGATGCCCAGAACCTCTGCATTACGGGCCGAAGCAATCTCTGCGGCGGCTTCCAGCGCGGCAAGGCTCAGGCGCGAGCCATCCAGCAAGATCAATACCCGGCCCGCTGGTGCGTCCGGTTTGTCAGTCGTCGCTGTTGTTGCCATTGCCATTGCCTCCGTTGCCGTTCTCCTTGCCGTCGCCTTTCTTCTTGCCAACTTCGGCAAACTCCGCCAGCCGATCCGCCACCAGCCGGTTGAACGTGTTCTCCGGGTAAACGCCATCAGCATCGGGAACACCGGCTTCCATACCGGTCATCAGCTCAATGGCCTGGTCGATGTGGCTGAGCGGATAGATAGTGAACCGTCCTTCCCGCACGGCGTCACGAACCTGTTCATTGAGCATCAGGTGTTCCACGCTGCTGGCCGGCAACAGGGCGCCATGACCATTCACGCCCCTGGCTTGTGTGCACACATTGAAGAAGCCTTCGATTTTTTCGTTTACACCGCCCACGGCCTGAACCTCGCCGTGCTGGTTCATGGAACCGGTTACGGCCAGTGATTGCTTCAGGGGAACGCCGGTAATCGCCGACAGCAACACGCAGGTTTCCGCCACCGAGGCCGAATCCCCTTCCACGCCCCCGTAGGACTGCTCAAAAGCCAGGCTGGCCGACAACGACAACTCGCCCATCGGCGCATAGCGGTTGGCCAGGAAGCGGGACAGGATCATCACCGCCTTGCTGTGGATGGGCCCGCCAAGTTTGGCTTCCCGCTCGATATCCACCACCTGGCCTTTGCCGGGGCGGGCCGTCGCGGTTATGCGGGTGGGCTGGCCGAAGCGGGTAGCGCCAATCTGCAGAACCGACAAGCCATTGATCTGTGCTGCCTGTTCGCCTTCGGTGGCAATCATCATCACGCCCCGGCGAATCTGCTCCAGGCTGCGCTCACGGATACGGCTGGCACGGTATTCCCGCTCATCAATGGCCTGCTGCACGTGAACCACTTCAATGCGGGCACTACCAGCCTGGGATGCCCAGTGGTCGGCCTCGCTGAGCAAGTCTTTCAGCACGCGGTCATGGGCGGTGAGCTTTTTCTGGTCACTGGCCAGCCGGCTCGCATGCTCGATTACCCGGGCAACGGCAGCACGGTCCAGCGCACGGATGCCGGACGACCGCGCCATGGTGGCAATCACCCGGGCATACAGCGGATAGCTCTGGTCGTCCCGGTCCAGGTCGTCTTCAAAATCGGCTTCCACCTTGAACAGGTCCAGGAAATCCGGGTCGTAGTGGGACAACAGGTAATACAACATCCGGTCACCCACCAGAACCACTTTCACGTTCAGGGGGATCGGCTCCGGCTGCTGGCTGACGGTGGTCGCCAGGCCATACAAACGCTCCAGCGACTCAATGCGGATTTCACCGGAGAACAGAATCCGCTTCAGGCTCTCCCAGGCCAGTGGCTGGGTGAGGATGCGGCGGGCATCCAGGATCAGGTAACCACCATTAGCCCGGTGCAAAGAGCCGGCACGGATCAAGGTGAAATCTGTGTACAGGTTGCCCTGGTGGGCCCGGTGTTCGATCTGCCCGGTCAGGTGTTGATGGTTGGGCAGGTCTTCATAGACCACCGGTGCGCCCCGGGTTTCTGCATTGTCGACCAGCAGGTTCACCCGATACCGGTTCAGCAACCCGGCTGGCGCGCCATTCTCGTTATCCTGGAAGGCCTCAGCGTGCTCAACCACGTCTTCCCGCACCGAATCCAGGTGGGCGACCACCGCCGGAACAGGGCTCCATTTCTCACGCAGCTCACCAATGGGACCGCCAAGCGTGAGCTGCACCATCTCTTCATTGAGCTGATGTATCCGTTCCCGCACTTCCTTGCGCAACCGGGGAACCTGCTGAATCGCCTGCTGCAGCTTCTTCTGCAGGTCTTCCACCTTGGCTTCGACAAGCTCCTTCTCTTCATCAGAGAATTTCTTGTACTCCTCCGGCTCGATGACTTCACCATTGCGCATGGGCGCAAAGGTAAAACCGGCGGGCGTGGTGATCATGGCAATATTGTTGGCGTTTGCCTCTTCCTGAATGGCAAACAGGCCTTTTTGCTGGCGCCGGGTGACTTCTTCCTGAAGCTCCTGAATCCGGGCCTGGTATTCCTCGCTCTCGAAGGTAGCGGGAATGGCAGTTTTCAGCTCGTTGGCCAGGTCGTTCATGTCACTTTTGAACTTGCGACCCTCGCCCGGTGGCAACTCGATAGCGCCAGGTTTGTCTGACTGCTGAAAGTTAAAAACATGGCACCAGTCAGACGGCACCGGCTTGCCTGCGGCGTGGGTGGCCAGAAACCGCTTTACCAGTTCATGCTTGCCGGCGCCCGAGGGGCCCAGCACAAACAGGTTGAAGCCACTGGCGGCCATACTGGCCCCGAACTCCAGTGCCCGGAGCACCCGGTCTTGCCCGAACGGCAATTCCAGGTCTTCCAGTGCATCCGTGGTGTCGAAATCCAGCTTTTCAGGCGGACAGCGGTGGTAAATCTGGTCCTCGGTTAACGCCGCAGGTACAGCCATTCTTGCTCCTTAAGATTGCTTGCCTTCGAGTTTATCCTGGGTGCGTAAGTCAAAATCGCTCGCATCGTGGCGCTCGTGCAGCTGGGACGACAGCTCGCCCCAGGCACGGTTCACCATGCGGCCACGCTGCACTGCCGGGCGCTTGGCCAGTTCATTCGTCCAGCGCAGTACGTTGGTATAAGTATGGGCTTCCAGGAATTCGGCGGCCTCATACACGGTATTCTTCACCAGCGAGCCATACCAGGGCCACACCGCCATATCGGCGATGGTGTACTCGTCACCGGCAACATACTGGTTGTCCGCCAGCTGGCGATCCAGCACATCCAGCTGGCGCTTCACTTCCATGGTGTAGCGGTTGATGGGGTACTCGTATTTTTCCGGGGCATAGGCATAGAAATGCCCGAATCCACCACCCAGAATCGGTGCGCTGGCCATCTGCCAGAACAGCCAGTTCATGGTTTCTGCACGCCGGGCACGGTCCGTTGGCAGGAAGGCACCAAACTTCTCCGCCAGATAGAACAGGATAGAACCGGATTCGAATACCCGCACGGCCGGGTCTTCACTGCGATCCAGCAACGCGGGGATCTTGGAGTTGGGGTTAACCTCCACAAAACCACTACTGAACTGGTCACCTTCCATAATCTGGATCAGCCAGGCATCGTATTCCGCTTCCTTGATGCCTTTCTCCAGCAATTCCTCAAACATGATGGTGGCTTTAACACCGTTGGGCGTTGCCAGGGAATACAGCTGGAACGGATGCTCGCCCACCGGCAGGTCTTTATCGTGGGTGGCACCGGCAATCGGGCGGTTGATGCTGGCAAACCTGCCGCCGTTACCCTGCTCCCATTTCCAGGCTTTCGGTGGCGTGTAGGTCGGATCGCTCATCAGTTGTTTCTCCCCTTTACGTTGAAAGATGCGTGGCATGACTGTAACTGAATCCGGCACAGGAAAGCACCCATGAACTATACTCGGCCCTACAAACAATGGCTTACACCGGAAGGAACCATGAAGCCCGCATCACTCCCGGACACCCCCGTTTTCCACACCGCCGGCCTGACCAAGACCTACCATCAGGGCGAGGTAGAAGTGCATGCCCTGCGGGGCGTGGACCTCGATCTTTACCCCGGCGAACTCGTGGTGATGCTCGGTGCATCCGGCTCTGGCAAATCCACCCTGCTGAACATTCTTGGTGGCCTGGATGTGCCCACCAGCGGTGAGGTGAGGTATCAGGAAACAGACCTTGCCCGGGCCACCGACAAGCAACTCACCCGCTACCGCAGGGACTACGTCGGTTTCGTGTTCCAGTTCTACAACCTGATCCCGAGCCTGACCGCCCGGGAAAACGTGGTCGCGGTCACCGAGATCGCCCGTAACCCGATGGAGCCGGATGCAGCCCTCGAGCTGGTGGGGCTGGCCAACCGGGCCGATCATTTCCCGGCACAGCTGTCCGGTGGCGAACAACAGCGGGTTGCCATCGCCCGGGCCATCGCCAAACAACCCAACGTTTTACTGTGCGACGAACCCACCGGCGCACTCGATTCTGCCACTGGCATTCTGGTGCTGGCCGCGCTCGAAAAAGCCAACCGGGAAACCGGCACCACCACGGTGATCATCACCCACAACGCCTCCATTGCTCAGATGGCCGACCGGGTAATCACCCTCTCCGACGGCCAGATCAGTGGCGAACACCGCAACCCAACGCGGCAAGACCCGCGCACCCTGAGCTGGTAACGCCGTGTTCCCTTTTCACCCCAGCATTCTGCACACCAAACTGCGCCGGGAAATCTGGCAGATGCGGGGGCAGTTGCTGGCCATTGCGCTGGTGATTGCCGGTGGCATTGCCGTGTGCCTGCTGTCGCTGGTGAACTACGCCTCTCTGAACGCCACCCGTGGCCAGTACTACCAGCAACACCAGTTTGCCGATGTGTTCGTGTCACTGAAGCGGGCGCCTCGCCACCTGTTACAGCAGGTTGCGGACATTCCCGGGGTAACCCGGCTGAGTGGCCGCGTAGAAGGTGGGGCAAAACTGGAAGTGGCCGGCTTTCAGGACCCGGTGTCCGCTCACCTGGTCTCGGTTCCGGAGACCGGCCAGCCAGACGTTAACCAGCTCTACCTGCGCCAGGGCCGGTTACCGGATGCCAGCCGCAGTGATGAGGTAACCATCATCGGCAGCTTTGCCGATGCTCATAACCTGCAACTGGATGATCAGCTGACCGCCATCATCAATGGCCGCAGGCAAACACTCACCATTGTCGGCATCGCCGAATCACCGGAATTCGTTTACGTAATCCCCCCCGGCGGCATGCTGCCGGATTACCAGCGCTTCGGTGTGCTCTGGATGTCGCAGGCGGGGCTGGCGCCGGCCATGGATATGGAGGGGGCATTCAACAGCCTGGTACTGCAGACGACCCCGGACCGGCCAGTAGAAGACGTCATTAACCGGTTGGACCGCCTGCTGGACCGCTATGGCAGCACCGGCGCCTATGCCCGGGCCGACCAGTTTTCCCACCGCTTTTTGAGTGATGAGCTGGAACAACTGAAAGCCATGGCCCTGATCTTCCCCGCCATTTTCATGGGCGTGGCCATGTTCTTGCTCAATGTGGTGGTGGGCCGGCTAATCAGTACCCAGCGGGAAGTGATCGCCATACTTAAGGCCTTTGGCTACAGCAACCGACAGATTGGCTGGCACTACAGCCAGCTGGTCATCGCCATCGCCCTGGCCGGCCTGTTGATTGGCACAGTGGCTGGCCTCTGGCTGGGGCGAATGCTGGGTGGGCTGTACATGGAGTTTTACCGCTTTCCCGAATTGCTGTTCCGGATCAGCCCGCTGTGGATCCTGATTCTGGCCGCTGCCAGCCTGGCCGCCGCCTGGCTTGGCGGCTGGCGCTCTATCCGTAACGCCGCAGCCCTGCCGCCAGCCGAGGCCATGCAACCGGAGGGCCCGGCAAAATTCCGGATAACGTTGCCCGAACGGTTATTGTCCTGGGTCCGGTTGCGGCAACCCTCTCGCATGATTGTCCGGCAACTGGTCCGCCGGCCCGGCCGTACCGCTCTGTCTGTTGCCGGAATCGCCATGGCCACCGCCATTGTGGTGGTGGGTAATTTCCAGTTCAGCTCGGTATCACTGATGGTGCATACCCAGTTTGCCCGGGTACAGAAGCAGGACCTGACGGTTACCCTGACCGACCCGGTCAATCAGACCGCCCTCTACGGTATGGCCCGGCAACCGGGCGTGTTGTATACCGAAGGCCGGCGCCAGGTGGCCGTGGAACTGGTGAACGGCCACCGCAGCTGGCGCACGGCACTGACCGGCCTGCCGGAACAGGCTGAACTGCAGTTTGTGGTAGACCGCCAGCTGAACAACGTAGCCATGCCGCCAGCAGGTTTGCTGCTGACCGATTACCTGGCCCAGGCCCTGGAAGTGACACCGGGCGACCAACTGGTTGTGCGGGTGCTGGAAGGCAAACGCCCTACCCTGACTATTCCGGTGGCCGGCACCACCAGCGAATTTCTCGGCGTTGGCGCCTACATGAACCTGGCGGCCATGAACCGGGCGCTGGGCGAGGGGCCGCTGGTCAATCAGGTACTGCTGAACCTTGAGCCCAACCTTGCAGACACCGTATACCGGGATCTGCGCGATACACCCCGTGTCGCCGGCACCAACCTGCGCCAGGCCATGCTGGACAGCTTTTTCGAAACCCTGGCCCGCACCTTCCTCACCTACACCTTCGTGATCAGCCTGCTGGGGGGCATTATTGCCTTTGGCGTAATCTACAACACGGCCCGGATATCCCTGGCCGAGCGCGGGCGGGACCTCGCCAGCCTGCGGGTACTGGGTTACAGCCACAATGAGGTGTCGCACATCCTGTTGGGTGAACTGGCCATTCTGCTGATTATTGGCATACCGCTGGGCTGGGCCATCGGCCTTGGGCTGGGTCACCTGGTGGTCACCGCTCTGCAAACCGAGCTGTACCGGGTGCCGCTGATCATCACGCCCAGAACCCTGGCACTCGCCGCCAACGTGGTGATTGCCTCAGCCTTGCTGTCGGGTTTCATTACCTGGCTAAGACTCCGTAAACTGGACCTGGTAGCGGTACTCAAAACCCGGGAATAACCCACAACCCTGCAAGAGAACAACTATGGCATCACACACAAACGCACCGGGAAAATGGATCTTCTGGATCATCATTGCCTTGCTGGTGGCTGCCGTGTTCTTCTTCATTCTGCGCCCGGAACCCGAGTGGGTAGACCTGGCCACCGCAGAACCGGGCCCGATGGAAGTCACCATCCGCGAGGAAGGCAAAACCCGGGTAAAAGACCGCTACCAGATCTCCGCACCGGTCACCGGTTACCTGCACCGGGTGCAGATGGATGTGGGCGACCCGGTCAGCCCCGGCCAGCTACTGACCCGGATAGACCCCATGCCCGCCAGCATCCTGGACGCTCGCACCCGGGCTGAAGCCGAAGCCCGAGCCGCCGCCGCGGCCTCCGCGCTGCAATCCATTCGCCAGAAAGTGGCCGCCGCCCAGGCCGATTACGATTTCGCACGGCAGGAGTACCAGCGCCTGCAGTCCCTGGCTGCCTCCCGTTTTATCTCCGGCGAACAGCTGCAGCAGGCCGAAACCACCGCCACCCGAGCCGCAGCCATTCTGCGCTCGACAAAATTCGATGAAGAAGTCGCCGAACACGAACTGGCCGCCGCAAGAACCCGTCTTCAGGTTTCAGATAGCGGACAAAACGGAGGCCAGCCGGCCGAACAAGTAGCCGTCCGCTCACCGGTCACCGGAGCATTGCTCAACATCAACCGCAAAAGTGAAGGTGTGATCCAGGCCGGTGAAGCCATCCTGGAGGTGGGCGACCCGAGTGCCCTGGAAGTGGTGATCGACGTGCTCAGCTTTGATGCCACCAAACTGGAACCCGGCCTGGCAACCCGCCTGACCGGCTGGGGCGGCCCGGCGCTGGAAGCCGTAGTGCGGCGCGTGGAGCCCATCGGCTTTGAAGACGTATCTGCCCTGGGCGTGGAAGAGCAGCGAGTTAAAGTGATTGCCGATATGGTCAGCCCCTACGACCAGTGGAAACTGCTGGGCGACGGCTATCGGGTAGATGCCGAATTCATCCTCTGGCAATCCGACGACAGCCTGCAAATCCCCGCCTCGGCCCTGTTTCGCCATGACGGTGGGCACGCGGTGTTCCTGGTGCGGGACGACGTGGCAAGGCTCACGAAAGTGGAAGCGGCAGAGAGCAATGGCCTGAGCACCGTTATAACCAGTGGTCTTTCGGAAGGCGATGCGGTGGTGCGGCACCCGGGGCGTGGTTTGAGTGACGGCATCCGGGTTCAGCTGCGATAACGCACAGGCACCGCCCGGGATTTTGCAACCTAGTTTTTCTTGAACACAGCCGTTATCCGATCCCACCAACTGCGCTTCATCTGCTCCTCAGGGCTGGGCCAGTTTGGATCCTTGCTTTTGCTCTGCACAATGCCGCTGTTACCCAGCCGAAGGCGCCACAGCTGGGCCGATGAGTGATCCTGCCCCGGCTGCTCAGACACCAGCAACAAATGGAAGTCCTGCTGCCTCTCGATCGGATGAACCTGTACCGAAAGCCCGGACTCCTCATCCTCCTCACACACATACAGTCGATCCCGGCTCACCTTGATCATTTCACACAGAGCTTCGAAATCCAGCGTTATACGCTCCCTGATCTCATCGTGTTCCAGGGTGTCTTTGTCCGGTTTGAGCAGAGACCGGTAACAGATAACTTGTGCATCATCGTTGTTGGCCGAGCGTCCGACGGCACTGGCGACCACCTGCGGCAAATCCGAGAGATTCCGATAATCCACCCACACCAGCTGCCTGGCCACCTGCTGCCTGGTGTAAGGCATTCGCAGGCGAATCCGCCAACGGGGCTTGCCCCGGCGTAACCGGCGGGTAATCACGTTGATCATGTCTTCGCGCACCATGTCACGAACGCCGTACATCAGCGCGATAACCAGCAACAACGTGATGGAAAGCGTTTCGCTGGCATTGCGCACATTAAACAGCATGTAGGTCAGTATCGACATGATGAACATTGTGGTGGCAGCCTTCACCAGCTTGCGCGTACCGGAGCCGAGTTCGGCAACTTTTGGCCGTAGCGAGATGGGGTACTCCAGCAACCGGTCGTAGAGGCTCATTCGATTCCAAAGCGCGGTGGGCGTGCCCTGAAAATCACGCAGGTAATCCTGCTCTTTACGATGGGTTCGCTCCTGCTGGAGAAAATCCGTAATGCTCTGGCGGAGCGCCTCGTCCAGTTCGGAAAAGCTTTCGCGGGTCATGCATTCAAGAAAGAACTGCTCCGCGAACCAGGAAAAGTAAATGTCCATCTGGCGCAGATACCGCTTCTGGCGGTCCCGCGAGGGCTGAGTCTCACGCATACGTTGCGCGAAAGCCTGGCTGAGCCGCAAGGCACGCGCAATGGTCTCGCCTGGCGTGTCGGTATTGTTCAATTGCCCTCGCAACCGACCCATGGACGCCTTGTACCGAAGCAACCAGGAACTGTTGGCGATCTCGAAGTACGGGGATAGCAGGGCAAAGGACTCATCATTCTTGACGGCCCTGTCGCCACCCTGCAAACCCATCAACCCAAAACTGTGGGCAACAGAGCCGAAGAAGAACTGCTGCTCTGAAAGCGTTCGGGCAGAAAGCGTGGTTTCTGGCGGGATAAACAGATACAGCTCAACCGAATGCCGTCCGGGCGTGTTCACCGTACGAGTCAGCCGGAGCTCATAATCGCCCTTCCGCCGTGTACTCCATTTATCGACCATACTGATAGTTCTTGTACCTCCATCAACAAACACATCTTAGGCTAAGCTTGCCTTATTACCGCCAACAAATTTGTCCAATAACCAACGAGGTGCACCCGGTGCCGGAAAATTCCGTATTCATAGGCAATGGCAGTCACGTTCAGAGCCTGCTGCTAAGCCGTGCTAACCGTCATGGCCTGATTGCCGGCGCCACAGGTACCGGCAAAACTGTCACCCTGCAGATTCTGGCGGAAGGCTTTTCCGCCCAGGGTGTGCCGGTGTTCATGGCCGATGTAAAAGGCGACTTGTCTGGCATCTCCCAGCCCGGCACGCCCAAGCCTACGCTGCTCAAGCGTGCGGAGAAGATAGGCCTTGAACCCTACACCTTCCATGGTTTCCCCACCGTTTTCTGGGATGTATTCGGCGCCGAAGGCCACCCCATGCGGGCCACCATTTCAGATATGGGGCCACTTTTGCTGTCCCGGTTGCTGGAACTCAACGACACCCAGGAAGGCGTTCTGAACATCGCGTTCAAAGTGGCGGACGAGCACGGCATGGCCCTGCTGGACCTGAAAGACCTGCGGGCCCTGATGACCTTTGTGGCCGAGCAGTCACAAGAGCTTACGGCAATCTACGGCAACGTCAGCAAATCCTCTGTGGGCGCCATACAGCGCCGGTTACTTCAACTTGAGCAAGAAGGCGGAGACCGGTTTTTCGGTGAACCCGCACTGGAACTGGCCGACCTCATGCGTTGCGACGCAGCAGGCCACGGGCACATTAACCTGCTGGCAGCAGACCAGTTGATTCAACGCCCACGACTGTATGCCACCATACTGCTCTGGTTGCTTGCCGAATTGTTTGAAGAGTTACCGGAAGTCGGCGACCCCGACAAACCCAAACTCGTATTCTTTTTCGACGAAGCACACTTGTTGTTTGATGATGCCCCGAAAGCGCTCCTGCAGAAGGTGGAACAGGTAGTTCGGCTGATCCGCTCCAAGGGTGTGGGTGTTTATTTTGTCTCCCAGAACCCCACAGACATCCCGGACACCGTGCTGGGCCAGCTGGGCAACCGTGTACAACACGCACTCAGAGCCTTTACCCCCCGAGACCAGAAAGCCGTTCGCTCTGCCGCCTCCACCTTCCGGCAAAACCCGAATCTGGACACTGAAAAAGTCATCACCGAACTGGGTATCGGCGAAGCCCTGGTATCCACCCTGGACGCCAAAGGCATGCCATCGATAGTGGGCCAGACCCTGATCCGACCGCCCTCCTCCCGCCTGGGCCCGGCCACGGCCGAAGAACGCAGGCAAATCATCAATGCCAGCGAGTTTGGCCCAAGGTACAACACCACCATTGACCGCGAATCCGCCTACGAGAAACTGAAAGAACGAGCCGAACAAGCCGCCAGGGAAGCCGAACAGGCAGCGCTTGATGACAGCCGGATGTACAAAGCGCCAACCAGCAAACGAAAAGCCCCGGCGCGAGCAAGAACATCGTCGCGCCAGGGCGTTTTTGAAACCATGGCAAAAAGCGTAGCCCGCACCGCAGGGCGGGAGATGACCCGGAGCATTTTGCGGGGGCTGTTGGGGTCTTTGTTTAAGGGGCGCTGAAAGGCCTGGCTCAGCAGTGTGCTGGCGCACCGGTGACTTTGACCTAGCGAAGCGGAGAAAAAGGCATCCGAGTGCCGCGCCTGGTTAGCTGTTCCCAAGCATGTACGCCCGAAGCTGTCGCTCCTTTCGCATGACATAGAGAATGAAAACTCGCTTATCATCCTCACGATAAAAAATGCGACACGGAGGAACCACTACCTCCCTGTATACTGAATCAGGGAGCTCTGGAGGAATCCGTCCAGATTGGGGGAAATCTTCCAAACGCCCGGTCTTATCGAAAACTTCTTGGACCAGGTGACTTGCGGCTGCAGGATTATCCAGAGCAATGTACTCAGCGATCGCATCCAGTTCTTGAAGGGCGGGCTCCGTCCAGATTACTTCAGCCATTTACTCATTTTCTCCCTGGCCTCACTTTGACTGTACGTTCTTCCCTCAAGTACAGCCAGCTCTCCTCGTGAGAGCCCCTCAAGCAGCTCAAGTCGGCGCTGCATAAACTCGTAATCTTGCACATCAACAAGGTATGCGGATGGCTGACCGTGCTCCGTGATCAGTATCGGCTCTTTAGTCAGGTGCAGATCTGCCAGAATCTTTGTGGCTTGGCGCTTGAGGTTCGTAACCAGCTCAACTTTCATGGGCTCACCCTGATCCAAATTAATAGTGACACTATAGTATCACTTTTCGAGTGAGACAATCACAGCTAAAACGCGAAGCTTTGCGCCAATTTTGGAGCCGCGAAGCGGTGGAAAATTTGTCCGGCAACAGCGCCTGGCTATGCCTTATTCGTAGTGACTCCAGAGCCTGAGAACTTTCACCACTCGCTCCTCCTCGAGCACTTGGTAGACCAGACGATGCTGAATATTGATGCGGCGTGAATAGGCCCCTGAAAGATCACCAATGAGCTTCTCAATCGGAGGCGGCTTGCGGTATGGATCTTCCGCTATCAGCGCTAACAGTTCCTGGGCTTTTGGTTTGAGGCCGCTGGAGGCCAACTTCTTTGCATCTTTCTGGGCTTGCTTGGTGTAAACCAACTTCCATGTCACCAGTCCAGCTCCTCATCGCATTCATCTACAGGGGTATCCATCCCCTCACGAATCGACTCCCGCATACCTGGTACGGAGAGCAGGTAAAGTGTTTCCTGAATTGCAGACCAGTCTTCCTCGGAAACCAGAACAGCTTTGTTCCGCTTACCCATGATGACGATTGGTTGGTGGGACTCGGCGGTCTCGTCAATCAAGCGATATAGGTTGCTGCGCGCCTCAGTTGCTGTGATTCCGGTCATGACGCACCTCTTGCGCGTTTATCTTTTCACCAAAGTGTACGCCTCTGGGTACGTACGTCAAGACGAACGTATTGCATGACGCCCGCAATAAACGGCGTGCCGGAGCGCCAGCGCAGGCGCGTCCGACAACAGCCACTGGTTAAGCTGCTTCGAAGTCCAAGGGATGAATGCCATCCAGATTGACCGTATTGCGGGCCACCCAAAGATCGTACATGTCCTGCATTGCCAACCAGCTCTCAGGAGTGCGCCCGAGAACCTTGGATAGCCGCAATGACATTTCCGGGCTAATACCACTATCTCCTTTGAGCAGCCGAGACAATGTAGAAGGTGAAACGCCCAGACTGGAAGCAAGCTGACGAGAGCTGATACCGAAGGGCTCCAGGTAAACCTCGCGAATGAATTCACCAGGATGCGGCGGATTATGCATAGTCATTAGTGATAATCCTCATAATCAAGAATGTAGGCATTGCCGTCCTGAAATTCGAACGTCATGCGCCAATTTCCGTTAACCCGAATCGACCACCGGCCTTTGTCTTTGCCCTTCAGTGGATGAAGCCGAAAACCAGGGATATCCATATCTTCCACTGAAGTCGCCGTATCCAGAGCAGCCAGCTGCATACGCAGCTTCTTGGCATGGTCGGGGTGTATGCCAGTCGTGTGTGGCCGGTCGAGTAAAACCGCTTCAGTCCTTTGTGACGGAATGATTTAACGCCGCGAAGCACGCGCGGTTGCGGAATGGAGGCGAAGCCGCAATGGAAAAGACGTCGCCGTGCCTGCGATGGTTATGTGCAGTGAGCGACGTTCGGGAACCTCTCGGGATGCTCTATAATTTCTTCCGTCAGGTCGACATCAAGGTCAGGCCAATAGAAGTGGCCTGGAGATTGTTCCTCAACGTTCACGATTGCGCTGACCGGCTGCTCCTTAAACCAGGGAAAACTGTTGTAGGGCATGAAAAACTCTCGGTCGTGCGCCAGAAGCCACACGCCATGCGCAGAAATGTTCGTCACCTCAACTGCCGAAGTGCTGTTTCCAAGCGCTGACAAGCTCATCTCGGTGATCCTCCACCAATAATTCGATTTCTTTCAGTTGCTGCCGGTTGTATCCGTAATTTTTGGACAGCTCAAGATCTGGTTCAAGCCAGAATTTTGCCTCGCCATCACCCGATACTACATGAACATGCATGCGAGACTCCTCTCGCGAGAAGAAAAAGAAACGATATCCTTTTTCTCGGAATACTGTAGGACTCATCCATACTCCTCACACATAACGCCAGTGGTAATGGGCGGCAACGGAGCGCAGCGTAGTTGGCGTCCCGTTGACCACCTTGTTAACCCCTGAGTTCGAGGTCTTCTCGAATAACCTCGGGATGCCGAAACGCAATCTCGATGAGCGCCTTTGCCGGTCCTGAGGGTTTACGTCGCCCCTGCTCCCATTCCTGCAACGTGCGCGGAGAAATATGGAGTACCTCGGCAAACTCCCGCTGTGTAAGGCCCGTCTTGCCACGCGCCTCTGCGACCTCATTTGGCTCCACACGACTGACGCGCGCAGCGTTGCCCGCTTTCATTTCTTTAACAGATTGAAGCAGCTTATTGCCAAGCTCCTCAGCACTCAGAGTCTCATTACTCATTTTCCAATACCTCACGAATCGACTTCAGGATATGCGCGGGTATGTTCTCCTTTACGGCCTTCTTGTAGATCACCAACAGCCAGATCTCACCATTTGCCAATCTGGTGAAGTAGATGACTCGCACTCCACCACGCTTCCCTGAACCCGCCACCGACCATCGAACCTTTCTACATCCGCCGCTACCTGGAATGGGATCGCCAATTTCCGGATTGGCTGCCAACCAGGCGAAGAAGGCACTTCGCTCTTCCTCGGTCCAAATTTTTCTGGCATCTGCTTCGAATGTTGGGGTTTCGATGATGGTAAACATGACCACCAATATACGTCATTGACGGACTTTTGCAAGGTGGCGAGTGGAAGGGTTAACGCCAGCCAGCATGCGCGGCTTTGTAGTGGAGGCGAAGCCGCAACGGAAAAGACGTCGCCGTGCCTGGCCTTGTTAACTGTTTAGTCGCCGACGAAAATGATGCCATAACCATCGGCCTCCGATTTCCTTAGGGCACTGATCAGCAACCTGTAGATACTGCGACCGTTGTCTCTTGCCTCAAGAGATTCGATAAGAGGCTTTACACCAGAGCTCAATTTAAGGTCACTGTACTGATCGATGAATAATCCGGTTTTTTCCCGGTACAACTCGATTGCAGGGAAGATCTCGGCGTATTCTGAATCACTGATAGATAGAAGACGCCCCTCCTGCCGACCATCAATGAGTTTGTGAACGTCTATGCTCATAGGCTTATACAGTTAACGCTTTTGTTTAGCGGCGCCCCGACAGGGGCGTCCGGTGGAGGCCGTAGGCCGGAACGAACTACAACAACTTGTTAAGTGATTCCAGGCTGTCAGGCCCACCGTCCAGTCGAACACACTCGGCAGACTCTTGCTCCCAAGCGGCAGCAGACATTGTATGGAGATGAACAGATATCCTCGAAGCGACTGGTTCATCAAGCAAGCCGGCAGGAATCCAAACCATTCCGCTGTCTCTCAGGCTATTGGGAACCGGACTCCCACACACCGAACAAAAATCGCTTCGGAAACCGCTGGGCTTGTTGTAGGACCTAATCTCACTCTCGCCCGACACCCAGCGAAAAGCAGCGGCCTGCACAAACGTAGCAGCATTAGCTGCCGCTCCAGTGGCTTTGCGGCACAACGAACAATGACATTGATAGAGGTTTCGAATCTCCCCTTCAATTTCGAACTTCACGTTTCCGCAGAGACATTCACCTTTCATCGATCAATCCTTTGACACTTAACGCTTTTGTTCAGCGGCGACCTTTTTGAAGCGAAGCGTCGAAAAGGGCGTCCGGTGGAGGGCCGCTAGGCCCGGAACGAACTGCAACTTTTGGTTAGGCATCGGCTCCAAACTTGCCCATAAGCCTCTTTGCCGCTTTAAAATTTTCAGCTGCAACCAAGCACATGATGGCAATCAAGAGCAGAGAGCCGGAGAAAGCAACCATAGGCAATTCACCCAAAGCCGAAATGCCCTTGATGTAAACGGGAATGAGCCCCAAAAACGCGGTGACGAAATACCAAAAGTAATACCATTTCACTCCGTGCTTTTGGGCAAAATTACTCTTAAACCGACCTTTCCATCTGTAGTGATTTTCATCCGGCCTGAACTCCACAAATCCCGCGGCATCAGATCTTTCGTTTATTGATGAGCTAGGGTCTTTGCTGCTTAGGAGTAGCTTGATCTCTTCGACTGGGTAAATTTTTCCCGTGAGCGCCAAGAATCCCTTTTCAAGAGTGAGCCTGTGTATGCTCTCGTTGTCCAAGTCACTGATGAATTGTTTGGAAAATTCGTACTCATCTCGCCTTTTGCTGGAACGAG
>Ga0208670_100034_pt1 | contig 60902 bp, 56 predicted proteins | sample 24BtaG_FD_184098 | JGI IMG/M metagenome (GOLD analysis project Ga0208670, IMG submission 184098) | Marine viral communities from Cariaco Basin, Caribbean Sea - 24B_WHOI_OMZ_CsCl (SPAdes) (version 2) | ecosystem: Environmental > Aquatic > Marine > Oceanic | place: Caribbean Sea: Cariaco Basin...
AATTAACGGCAATCTCTGCTGCTGTTTTAGCATCAAGTGCTGCATTAGCAGCTGAGCCAGTTATCGTTGTTGACGGTAATGAAGCAGTTGTATACGAAGCTGAGCCAGTAGCTGTAGCTTATCAAGCTGAGCCTGCTTATGCATATAATGCTGACGCTGGTGTTGTACGTAACACTACGGGTGCTGTTGTTGGTGGTACTAAAACTTTCTTCCAAACCGTTACTCATCCAGCGGCTATCAGCGCTGAAGTTGGTACACTAGGTTATGGTGCTAACATCGGTTGGGCACTTAACGACAAAACTGAACTACAAGCTGGTTGGGCAGGCGGCGATGTTGCTGACCTATTCGGCGGTGACTTTGATGCTGGTGATGTAAACTATGACGTTGATGCAGATTTTAGCAACCCGTACTTAGGCGTACAATTACGTCCTATGGCGAACTGGTTCACAATGGGTGCTGGTATCATCGTTCCTGATAACGACCTTGATGTAACTGCAAATGCTGATGGTGGTTTCTTTAAAATTGATGGTCAGCAATATAATTCTGCTGATGTAGGTACCCTTCAAGGTACTATGGAACACCGTAACAAATTAGCACCTTACGCTACTATCGGTTTCCGTCCTAATATCACTAACAACTTTGGTTTGTTTGGTGAAATCGGCGCAGCGTACATGGGTCAAACTGATGCAACCGTTCGTGCACAGGATCCTAACAGTGTAGTTGACTATGTAGATGCAAACGGCAATAAGCTTACTACTACTGCTGGCCAAGTTGCTTCTAAAGCAGAAAAAGAGCTAGAAGATAAAGATTGGTTAGAGTGGATGCCAATTGTTAAAGTTGGTGCAACTTACCGCTTCTAAGCTAATCACAGTCTAAGGACTGTTGCTAGGTAATAAGTAGTAATAAAAAAACGATCTTAAAAAGGGTCGTTTTTTTTGTCTAAAATAAAGTCAGAATGATGTGCCTACATTAAGTCCTTTTTAATAGACAATTACTGTCTGCTGTTTAGGTAATAAGACGAGATAGTAGCCGGTTTTATCATCGTTAAACGCTAACAAAGGTAGCTGTGCCTGTGCTTCGATACCCTTCACTAAACCAGTAATGAGATAGGAGTAATCCATACCCAAACCTTGTGCAAGGGTATACTGATGAATCTTGATAAAACACTCTTTTATTTGCCATAGTAACTTAGCGACAGTGTCACGCTGAGTGATGGTTAGAGCTTGTAAGATAGCAATCTCATTAGTATGGTAAAAGCGTTTTGCCACCCGCCACTCAACGTTATTGGTTTCTATGTCGATGCCTGCCGGTCGATGACAACTAATAACAACTGCAACTTTATTATCTAACCCATTAAAAGATTTTTCTCCACTCGGCTGAGTAGAAGTATTTGGACTGCTTGCCCCAGTATGACTAAAGCACACGTAATATTGGCTGTTAACAAGTCGATAGGGGAAGCTTACGTCATCCAAACTGTCAATAATACTTAGCTTTTTAAGTAGAGATTGTAATAACAATCGCACACCAGCACGTTGCTGCTGGCGCTGTTGATAAGCGATTTTGCGCGCTGATAGAGAAACGTTAGAAATATGGTAGCGCCAAGTAATATGACTGAATTTATCAGTGTTGATATTCGATACGTTTGCGTTAAATAATAAAGGAAAATTATCGAATAAGTGCAAAGACTCTAGAGGGCAAGACGCAGTTACCTGAGCCGTCGCGCACCAAGTCGTGGAATCAAGTTGACTATATTGGATATTATGTAAGTTTAAGGTCGGCATCATTTATTTATAGTAAAGGCTATTAGCTTAAAGCTGTTGAGAGATAGGTTTCTTCGTGTTTTTAAATTGGTCATAGCTGCGGTTTGTCAGAATATAAACCACTTTTAACCATTCATTTTAGCGTAGCAGAATGAAAAAAGCCCAACAATATATTTGCTGGGCTTTTTGTTACTCATTAATTTAGGCTAACAAAGTCTTATCAACAGTGATTAGTAAGACAATTCAGCACGGCGGTTTTGTGCATAGGCATCTTCAGTCGTACCGGCTGCTGCTGGACGCTCTTCACCATAACTGATGACACGGATGTTATTTACCGCAACACCTTGGGCAGCAAGATAATCACGTGCAGCTTGGGCACGGCGCTCACCTAGGGCGATGTTATATTCACGGCTGCCGCGCTCATCAGTGTGACCAGCGATAACAACACCAGCGTTTGGATTTGAGCTTAGTAGGCCGGCATGTTGGTTTAAGACGCCAGCCGCTTGTGAGGTGATTTCACTGCTATCAAAGGCAAAGTATACAACCGCTTGCAGGTTCTCAGCACCAGTAATAACAGCATTTGAGTTACCGACGATAACCGCGCCGTTATAACCCGCTTGACCACCTGGGATACCTAGTGGGGCCACGACAACTTCCGTCTTAGGTTTGTTGGCACAACCTGATGCCAATACCACAGCACTTGATAATACTGCTAGAGCAGCGATTTTTGAAAAACTGGTTGACATAATGAGCTCCTAAAATTTTAATGACATTTGTTGTTGTAAACTGCTTTTGGTAAAACTTAGGCAATTGCTATCTATCATATACTAAATGTTACTTTATGTAAGTAGTATTACTGTAAATAATTCGAGAATTTACATATACCTATCCGATATTTCACCAACGGTTCTTACCCCAGTTTTCAGGGTTCGCCCAGTAATCAGCATTGAGCCAGTTTGGCAATTGCTTATAATCGTACAAATTAAACTGCCAAAGTGTGGCGGATATGGGCGACGATGCCGTCAATAAAGTGGTGTCTTTCTGATGAGTGATATCCTTGTCTAAAGATGCTTCGCTCAAAATATCGAACGGTGTCAAACCGTAAGCGCGCAAATCTATTGCCTTATCAAGCACGATAAGTAAATGGGCGGCATAGATGTCCCGATAGCGCATGAGTAGGGGGATATACTGTTGTAGTAATTCTGCTGATAAGGTAGGTAGCCAAAAGCAGGCCAAGTTATAACGTTCAGGCCGCGCTTGTTGGGTAAGCTCGGTTAAAGTCGCTATAGGCAATGCTGCCATTTCATCATTATTTTCATCGTTCTTATAGAGACTGTCAGGCGCGCTGCTTTTTATAATAGCAATGCTATCTCTAAGTTGGGCTTGTAGATTTAAGCGTTCTTGCTTATCTGGTACGACCAACAATATTTCACCCTGATGATTATCGACAGAGGTTAGTTGCTCAGTTGCTTGGCTCTGGGTAGGCGCGGCTAATGAAGGTAGTAATGCCTCAATATAAGCACTTAATAATGGTAAAGTAATGTTTGAAGCATAAGTCGTCATAAGGTTGGTCGTTTAATTGGTAGTCAGGTTAGCAATCAGCCTATTACATCATGTTACTACGCATTATCCAATGATTAACTGCTGTGATGGATAAAGGCGATAGTAATTTATAAATGAATAAAAAGGCGAGCGGTTCATGCTAGCCATGACTACTACCTGAGCAATAAATGCTAAGCTGGTTTTTATTCATCCTCGCACTTGAAATTTGGTGGTTTAGAGCAATGTAGCTAAGTGTTGTAAGCTTTTTATCATAAATAATAATAGGAACTTCCATGTCCACCACTGAAACCGCTGCTCAAATTATCAATCCTGACATGCCAGATGTGCCATCACATGCTCCAAGTAAAATTCATTTAAAAGACTATAGACCACCAAGTTTTGATGTCGAAACTGTTGATTTGGATATTAAGCTATTTGATGATCATGCCATTGTAGATAGTACTTTGGTGATGCAGCGTCAGACTGACGGCGACTTGGTGCTGTATGGCGAAGCGCTTGAGCTGATGTCTATTAAGCTTAATGATGAGCCGCTTGCTCGTAATCGTTATACGCAAGCTGAGGGCACATTAACCATTACCGATGCGCCAAAAAACACCAAATTACAGCTGCAAGTACGCATCCATCCGCATACCAATACGGCGCTTGAAGGCTTATATATTGCCGGCAGTGGTGACGATACCATGTTTGTCAGCCAGTGTGAGCCAGAGGGCTTTCGCAAGATTACCTTTTATCCAGACCGTCCTGATGTGCTGGCGATATTTACCACACGCTTAGAAGCTGATAAGCGTTTCCCAACGCTCTTGAGTAATGGTAATTTGCTAGAAGCGGGTGAAGTGTCGGATGCACCTGAGCGTCATTATGCGATTTGGCAAGACCCGACCAATAAGCCAAGCTATTTGTTTGCTTGTGTTATCGCTGACTTAGATGTATTGGCTGATAGCTATACGACGAGCGAAGGGCGTGAGGTAATGCTTGAGCTGTATGCGAAGTCTGAAGATATCGATAAATGTGCTGTCGGCATGCAAGCTTTAAAAGATTCGATGCAATGGGATGAGGTCAATTATGGTCGCGCTTATGATTTAGACCGTTATATGATTGTGGCGGTGAGCCAGTTTAATATGGGGGCGATGGAAAACAAGGGTTTAAATATCTTTAACACCGCTTGTGTACTGTCTAGCCCTGAGACGACTACGGATTCGCGCAGCTTTAGTGTCAAATCTATCATTGCCCATGAATACTTTCATAACTGGACGGGCAATCGCATTACGTGCCGTGATTGGTTTCAGCTGTGTCTAAAAGAAGGCTTTACCGTTTACCGTGATCAGTCATTTTCAGCCGACCAGCAGTCAAGTGCCGTCCAGCGTATCGATGATGTGGCAACCTTGCGCGCCCATCAGTTTGCCGAAGATGCAGGACCACTTGCACATCCTGTACGCCCTGAGAGCTTCGTTGAGATTAATAACTTTTATACGACCACTGTCTATGAAAAAGGCGCTGAAATCGTCCGTATGATTGCCAATACGTTAGGGCCTGATAACTTCCGTAAAGGTACGGACGAATACTTCCGTCGTTATGATGGGCAAGCGGTAACAGTTGAAGATTTTTTATCGGCGCTTAGTATTACTGATAGCAAGGTTGAGGACTTTATCGACTGGTATCGTCAGCCCGGTACGCCTGTGGTCTCTGGTCACCAAGATTATGACAGCGCGACGCAGACATTGACTATTACTTTGAGTCAGCAAACCCGTCATGTTGCAGGCTTTGATGCACCAAAACCATTACCTATTCCAGTAGCGACCGCACTATTTGATAAAGATTCTGGTGCTATCGTCGCTGAGCGTATGTTGCTGCTCGATCAAGCCACACAAACCTTTACCTTTGAAAATATAGTAAGCGAGCCAGTAGTATCCTTGCTACGTGATTTTAGCGCCCCAGTACAGCTCAATTATGATTATCAAGATGAAGACTTGGCGTTTTTGCTTCAATATGAGAACAATGGCTTTAACCGCTGGCAAGTGACGCAAATGCTGGTCAATCGCATTTTACTGCAAGGTCAAGGCGCGAAAAGCAATCCTGAGGTATATTTGCAAGCAGTGGCGCAGACCTTGCCGGAATTGGCTGCTAGTGATGCGATGTTGGCGGCGCGTTTGCTTGACATTCCATCTGCACCAGAGTTGGCATCTGCTATTCATAAAGATTACGATCCAGAGCTGGTAAAAGCACAGCGTGAAGGCTTATATCAACAGCTGGCAGAGGCACTAAAAGATCAATGGTCTGAGCTTTATAAGCAGCTACCGATGCAGGCTTATGAAGACAGTGCCGCCGCTCGTGGCACCCGTGCTTTACGTAATGTGGTGCTCGATATGGCATTGACCGCCAACGTTGCTGGTGCTCCTGAATGGGCGCAGCAGCAGTATGATAATGCCAGCTGTATGACAGAACGTTTTGGCGCGTTAAAAGTGATGGTCAATCATCAACTGGCAAATGCTGATGCCTATTTGGCGGACTTTTATAAGCGCTTCCAAAATAATGATTTGGTCATCGATTTATGGTTTAGCGTGCAAGCCTCTGCTGATACGGTCACACCTGATACTATTAAATCCTTACTTGCGCATGCAGATTTTGATTGGAATACGCCCAACCGTGTGCGTTCGGTTATCAGTGCCTTTACCTCGCAGCCAACAGTCTTATGGACGGCAGAAGGGTTAGATATTTATATCGCTGTGATTAAAAAGCTGGATGACGCCAATCCGGTGTTAGCATCCCGCTTATTACAAGTGCTGGCACGTTGGAATACCTTGGCTGAACCACGTCGTCAAATGGCGCATGAGCAGTTGCTTGAACTGCAAAAGCAAGCAACTTCTAAGCACGTAATTGAAAGCTTAAACAGTGTTTTAGGGTCAGCGAGCGAGTAGGGTGTATTAAATGACTCTATAACCATAAACTAAATTATTTTATAAGAAAAAGCCCGTCCGATAATAATATCGGACGGGCTTTTTTATGAAACGCTTAAAAAACTTAATGACGTTTACTTATTGGCAATCGTTATTAAAAATTAACGATTTGGTAATACGTCTTTAACCATATCACGTAGATTGCGCATGGCAGTGACCGTACTATCCCAATCTAAGCAACCATCGGTGATAGATTTGCCATATTCAAGTTGGCTCAAATCAGCCATCAGCTTTTGATTGCCGCCTTTTAGATGGCTCTCAATCATTAGACCGATGATAGATTTATTACCATTTTTAATCTGTTCGGCAACGTTTTGGATGACCATCGGTTGTAGATACGGGTCTTTACCTGAGTTGGCATGGCTTGAGTCAATCATAATCTTACTATTGGTCTTGCCTTTTGCCAGCTCGTTTTCTACTTGCGCAACAGCGGTTTCATCATAGTTTGGCTTACCGTTACCACCGCGTAGTACCACGTGTGCGTAAGGATTGCCTTTTGATTTGATGATAGAAACTTTGCCATCTGCTGATAAGCCAAGGAAGCTATGACCTTCTTTCACTGCTTGCATGGCATTAACAGCAACCGTCATACCGCCATCTGTACCATTTTTAAAGCCAACTGGGCATGATAAGCCTGAGCTCATTTCACGATGCGTTTGGCTTTCAGTCGTACGCGCGCCAATCGCTGACCAGCTAATCAAATCCTGCATGTACTGCGGTGTGTTTGGGTCTAATGCCTCAGTGGCACACGGCAGACCTTTTTCGTTCAAATCAAGCAATAGCTTACGGGCAGTACGCAGACCTTTTTCGATATCGAAGCTGTCGTTCATATCAGGGTCGTTAATCATGCCTTTCCAGCCAACCGTGGTACGCGGCTTTTCAAAATAGACGCGCATCACAACGAAGATGCTGTCTTCAATCTCTTTTGCCAATACGGCTAAGCGATCGCCATATTCGTGGGCGGCTTTAATATCGTGAATAGAGCAGGGGCCAATAACCACAAATAGACGCTTGTCTTTACCATCGAGGATATCTTGGATAGTATTACGACCTTTTAGAACCGTGTTATAGGCGTCATTCGACAAAGGTAGCTCAGACTTTAGCTCAGCGGGAGTGATTAAAGGAATGAATTTTTCAATATTCACGTCGTCAATATCTGCATTATGGATAACTGGTGTTGTCATGGTTATATATCGTCTAGCTGATTTATAGGGATATTCATTATGCGGACAAAAGCGCCGGTTGACAAGGGCAGTCGCACAGTTAATTGACTGCTAACTGGAATGGTGAGGTTAAAACTTCGTTATCATTGCCGAGTCTGAGCTATATACCGAGGTTAATAGGTATCAAAATTAGGTGTTAAAATGAGAGTTAATTTTGTCTGTGTTAATGAATAAGCGTTGTGGTTTTAGCCAGTAATTATCGAGCTTTTATTGGCTAATTTAGCTATTTTAAGCACTGTCACGTATGATGAGCTTATAAACAACCGCATTTAAGACTTATAAATTGAGCTTGAGCCTAATAAATGCTGCTAAGGTGGCTTTTAATAGGCATCTTATGAGCGATTTCATATACTATATTTTATAATATCCATATTGTATTTTTTGTCCTATTTTAACTGTACTGCTTTGATGGTACTAACTTGATATTGAGAGCTTGTCATGACAGATTCTGCTACGCCTCACCAACCTTATGATTTAACGTCAGCACCTGATGGCTATAATGCTTATGACGCAATGCCTGCTGTGACGGGGGCGCCACTGGTCATAGGGATTGTCGCTGGTGAAGTGTCAGGGGATAGCTTGGGCGCAGATTTTATGCAGCAGATGAATAACCTGCGCGATGATATCATTTGGGTTGGTATTGGCGGCGCAAAAATGAAAGCGCAAGGGCTACAAAGTATTTTTCCATTATCGCGTTTGGCAGTGATGGGCTTAGTAGAAGTGATGGCGCAACTACCTGATTTGCTTAAAGCGCGGCGTGAATTATTAACGGCCTTTAAAGCCGCCGATATTGATTGGTTTATCGGTATCGATGCGCCTGATTTTAATCTACGAGTTTCTAAAAAGCTTAAGCCACAAGGGGTGTTTTGCGTACAATATGTCAGCCCTTCTATCTGGGCATGGCGTGAGTCGCGTATTCATAATATTAAAGCGGCGACCAATTTGGTGCTTTGCTTATTCCCATTTGAGCTGCCCGTTTATGAGCGTCATAATCATCCGGCGATATGTGTCGGTCATCCGCTACTACGAACCATTGATCAGACGCTACTTGAGACGCCAGTCAATCAGCGCCGTAGTGAGTTGGTCTGGCATAATGACGGCTTGCAGCAATTTTTTATCGACCGCTTTGATGATGTCAGCCAGCTTATCTGTGTCATGCCAGGTTCGAGACGCGGTGAAATTACAGCAATCTTGCCGCTCATGCTCGATGGTATCCAAAAGCTGATTTTATTAGACCCAAAGCTGTGTTTTATCATTCCAACGGTCGATCAAAATCATCAATATATCGTGCAAGATGTCATTGATAAGCGCTCAGAGCAGCTGCGCGCGGCGATTGTGGTGGTCTATGATGACAGTCAGCCAACCTTTAGTCAGCAAGCGATGGCGGCATCAGATATGGTGATGCTGGCATCGGGTACTGCAACCTTGGAAGCCATGTTACTTGAGCGGCCGATGGTGGTAATTTACCAGTTAAATCAGCTGACCTATCAGATTGCTAAACGTTTGGTTAAAGTGCCTTATGTCGGTTTGCCTAATATTTTGGCAGATAGCGCGATTGTGCCCGAGCTTATCCAAGAGCAGGCAAGTGGTGATAACATCTGTCGTACCGTGATGCGTCTGCTGCAGCCACGTGCTTATGCTGAGCAATTAAAGGCGCTCATTGATACCAAGCAATTATTACAACAGCAGAGTAACCATGACCCTGCTAATAGCGTGATTGAACAGTGGTTTTTGCAGGATAATCATCAATCCCAAGTTCAATAAAGGTAAATTCCCTAAGCATAATTAAACTAGCTTCAATATTATTTGCATCACACTTAAATTATTTTAATAAATAAGACAGTACAACTTTATGAGTAACACACCTTGCAGCGCCAATCCTTTCACGCCAATTAGCATCTGTATCGAGCAAGTAGATATTAAAGGTCAGTATATTCAACTGGCTGCTCCCATACAGTTATCAGGTCAGTTAAACATCTCTGAGTTACTTGCGCAATATCCGATAAATGAAGAGCGCGAACAAGCACCTATACAAATTGGTGTAGACGAAGCAGGGCGCGGACCTCTGCTAGGCAGTGTCAATGTTGCTGCGGCGATATTACCTGCTGCTTGGTCAGGGCTAATCGAGGACGCGCCACTCAAAGGTACGCCATTATCTATATTGACGGATTCTAAGCAGCTGAGTGAAAAAAAACGCGACATTCTTTATCCATTGGTTCAGCAGTATGCTGTCGGTCACATCGTCGCTGATATACCGGCAGCGGTCATCGACCAAGTCAATATTTTGCAAGCAACGATGCTGGGTATGCGCCTATGTACTGAGGTTTTGTTAGAAATAGTTGCCAAGCACCTGAATACCGGTGATAAAAGGCAGTGTGAAGTATTAATTGATGGTAATCGCTGTCCGGATTTGGATTATGCAAGCCTTGCTAAATCAGGCATAGAGCGTTCAGTCATTGACTGCCAAGCGTGGGTAAAAGGCGATGCGCGTCATACCAGTATTGCGGCTGCTAGTATCTTAGCTAAAGTAAGCCGTGATAAAACCATGTATGCGCTTGATGCTGAATATCCTGAATATGGTATTGCTAAGCATAAAGGCTATCCGACGCGCGCCCATATGGAAGCTATTTCAGCTCATGGCGTATTAGCTGCGCATAGACGTAGCTTTGCACCGGTAAGAAAAGCGCTTGAAAACGTAACGCATACCGAGAGTGGCAATAGGTAAGTGGTTAAGATATTTAGAAAATAGCCTAAGCAAATATATTAGGTAAATAGCTACAAAGTAAAAAACCCAAGTAAACCACACAAGTAAAATTGCTATCACTCAAATATAAAAAACCACCTATTTAATTAAATAGGTGGTTTTTATTTCATTATTCAACAGTTAGGTTCTATTAAAGCTTAAAGTTTAACAACTGCTTAAAAAGACGAGTTGGGCTGCTGTAAAAACGCCTCTTCTTCGAGAGTTGATTCACGACCCAAGGTCTCATTGCGGTGCGGATAACGGCCAAACTTATCAATAATGTCTTTGTGGCGACGCTCAAAGTCTAAAGTGTCGGCATCGTTTAGTTGCTCAAAAAGCGGTAGATAACGTTTATGAATCATCGCTGACTCAGAATGCATAAACGGCATAATAATAAATTTACGCCACGGCGTTGGTAGAGTATCAAAATGTGGCTGCCCAATGGCTTCTTGTGCCAATACCAACGCCATACCATCTTGAGCAAACGCGCATGCTTGCTCGCGACATAAATTACGCGAAAACTGATCTAAGACAATGATTTCAGCCAAGCGTCCCGCCAACGCTGTGATTGAGCTATTGCTATCGGCTGGCGCGTCTGCAATGCGCCACGTGACGCATTCGCCTTGTTTTGCGGCTTGCCAAATCTTGCCAAACTTATCATTTATCTGCTTATCAAAGTCATCATTTTGCGCAAACCAGTATGGCTCATTGTCTTTGTCAAACCAAAAATCCAACACGGCACGCGTCTCTGAATCGAGATGCTCTAAATTTATATTTTTGAGCTCGAGTGACGATAAATTGGTATGGCTTTTTGAGGTAGAATAATCGGTTGAGAGTGACATAAGCTATTCTAATTGTGATGAATTTATACTACTATAGCGCACTTATTTGGCCCTGTCATTTGGCCTTGTCACAATGTGTGATAACGTGTCATGACTGTATCACAGTGCGCCATTAAGCCATCGTTAGCATTAAGCTATTATCGCCGTATATTGTTAAAGCTATTAGGTTATCTCTTATGAACTCAACACCAGCTGTCTCTCTTGCCGCGCTAAAAACGCCTTACTATTTGCTTGATGAAGCGGCGATTGTCGCAAATATGCAGATTATCGCTCGTCTGTGCGAGCTATCGGGCGCCAAGGCCTTACTCGCCCTCAAATGTTTCGCAACTTGGGGTGTTTTTGATGTGATGGAACCTTATTTGCATGGCACCACATCATCTTCACTAAATGAGGTGCGATTGGGCTACGAGACTTTTGGTAATAATAGTGCCGATAATGAAGACGATAACAAAGATAAAAAAGAAACCCATGCCTACAGCGTCGCTTATAGCGCGGATGAAATCGACGAAGTATTAAGTTATGCGGATAAAATTATTTTTAATTCTATCTCGCAATTAAATGCGTTTAAAGGTCAAGCAGCAGCAAAAGATATCCCAGTTGGATTACGCTTAAATCCAAAGACCAGTAATTCATCGTTTATTATCGCTGATCCTGCCCGTCCTTTTAGTCGCCTGGGTGAGCATGATAAAGATAAGATTGCAGCGGTACTTGGTGATATCACTGGGGTTATGATTCATAACAACTGTGAAAATGACAGCTTTGAGGCATTTAGTGCAAGCTTGGCCGATATTGAAGACAGATTTGGTGACGTCCTAGCACAGCTTAAATGGGTCAGTTTGGGCGGTGGTATTCATTTTATCGCGCCTGATTATCCATTGGAAAAATTGGCAGACAGATTAAAAGGCTTTAGCGAAAAATACGGCGTACAAGTTTACCTTGAGCCGGGTGAGGCGAGCATTCATGGCGCGGGCTCATTGGTGACGACAGTATTAGATACCATGCACAATGAAAAAAACCTAGCCGTTGTTGATGCCTCTATCGAAGCGCATATGCTTGATTTGCTGATTTATCGTGAGTCGGCGCCTATAGCGTCTATTAATGGTGAGTTGATGGCTATTGCACCTGTTAACAAAGACCAAGTAGACGATGCCGTCGATAACACCATTATTTACGGTCGTTCTTGCTTAGCAGGTGATATCTTTGGCGAATATGTTTTACCTAGCAATTTACAGGTAGGCGATAGGATTGCATTTGGTAATGCTGCAGGCTATACCATGGTAAAGAAAAACTGGTTTAATGGCGTTAACATGCCGGCAATTGTTATCCGTCGTCTGGACGGCAGTATCGATATTCAGCGCGAGTTTGATTATCAAGATTATAAGGCGAGTTTGTCATAACGCTGTTACGCTTGGCATTATTAAATCATACTGCCAAACAACTATCTAGAAATGAGGATTGGTCTTGAATTTTCTAAGTTATGTTGTAATTTTTGCCGAAAAGTAAGTAAAAATTGTTATAATTGCCACTGGCAAAGGCAGTCGGATTTGTCTAACGGGTGCGTGGGTTTTCCTCGGTCTTCCTTTTTAATTCACGCATATCATTCACTCGTTTCTGTTTTGCATAGCCAATATCAATGGTATCGACAGGGACACAAAGGAGGATTGTTCTTTGAACACAAACCAACAAGCTAAGTCCAACAAAAAAGATGTACTCATCATCGGCGCAGGCGGCGTTGCTCAAGTGGTCGCGCATAAATGTGCGATGCATAATGATGTGCTCGGCGAGATTCATATCGCCTCACGTACTAAAGATAAATGTGATGACATCGCCCAAAGCGTCAAAGACAAAGGTAGCTTTAAGCAAGCTGCTGTCTTGCATACGCATCAAGTCGATGCCATGGATAGCCAAGCGTTGATACAGCTTATTCAAGAAACGGGTATTCAAATCGTTATCAATGTCGGTTCGGCATTTGTAAATATGACGGTTTTGGAAGCTTGTATTGAGACGGGTACTGCCTATATCGATACTGCGATTCATGAAGATCCACGCAAAATTTGCGAGACGCCGCCATGGTATGACAACTATGAATGGCAGCGTAAGCAGCGCTGTGCGGACAATAATGTCACGGCAATCTTGGGTGCAGGATTTGATCCCGGCATGGTCAACGCCTATGCGCGCCTTGGCTATGACATGATGGATGCAGGCTCTGTGACTGATGTCGACATTATTGATATCAATGCGGGCAGCCACGGTAAGTACTTCGCCACCAACTTCGATCCTGAGATTAACTTCCGTGAATTCACCGGTACGGTTTATTCTTGGCAAGATAGCAAATGGCAATCTAACAAGATGTTCGAAGTGAAGCGCACCGATGATCTGCCAGTCGTTGGCGTGCAAAATAGCTATTTAAGTGGTCATGATGAGATTCATTCTTTATCGGCTAACTTAGATGTGCCAAACATCCGCTTTTGGATGGGCTTTGGTGAGCACTATATCAATGTCTTCACTGTGCTACAAAACCTAGGTCTATTGTCTGAGCAGCCGGTGATGACTGCGGAAGGGCAAGAAGTGATACCGTTAAAAGTGGTCAAAGCCGTGCTACCAGATCCAAGCTCGCTTGCGCCAAACTATACCGGCAAGACCTGCATCGGTGATAAGGTTAAAGGCAAAATCAACGGCGTTGATACCGAGGTATTTATCTATAATATCTCAGATCATAAAGAAGCCTATAACGAAGTCGGTAGCCAAGGTATCTCTTATACTGCTGGCGTGCCACCTGTCGCTGCTGCGATGTTAGTCGCAACTGGTGAGTGGGATGCGGGCAAAATGGTCAACGTCGAAGAGCTTGATGCCAAGCCATTTATTAATCTATTGAATAAGATTGGCTTGCCAACGCGTATCAAAGATAGCGAAGGCGATAGAGCATTAGAGTTCGATATTTAGTCAGTAAGTTTATCTAATAAAAAGCCTATCTTTAAAGATAGGCTTTTTTTTGTGTTTGGTTGGTTGTATTGTGACTTTACGGGAAGGTAGAGGGAGCTGATCCTGCCGTCCGCTATTATCTACTCAACTGGGCGGGGCGCACCCTACGACCTAAACAAATCATCACACTTTTTACTATGCTTCCCGAGGATTATACTTCCTCAACGCCGCAATACGATCATCAAGCGTTGGGTGTGAGCGGAAAAGGTTAGCGATACTAAAGCCCGTAGATTGTCCAGACGAGATTGCAAATGCCTTCATGCTCTCTGGCATTTGGTCTGGACGCTGTGCAGAAGGACGCAAGGCATCAAGCGCACTAATCATCTTGTCTTTGCTAGCAAGCTTAGCACCCATCTCATCAGCACGGAATTCACGCAGACGTGAGAACCACATAACGATGGCAGACGCCAAAAATCCAAGCAAAATATCCATCACAATACTCGTCACAAAGTAGCCAATGCCGGGGCTATCACTGGTATTTTTAAAGACAGTACGGTCGACGAAGCTGCCGATAATACGCGCAAAGAACATCACAAAGGCGTTTACCACGCCTTGGATAAGCGCAAGCGTTACCATATCACCATTGGCCACGTGACCGATCTCATGCGCCAATACCGCTTCTACTTCATCTTGATTCATATTTTGCAACAGACCAGATGAAACCGCGACCAACGCTTTATTTTTATTCCAGCCAGTTGCAAACGCGTTTGGCTGGGAATTATTAAATATCCCCACTTCTGGCATGCCAATATTTACCGCTCGTGCTTGCTTAGCGACGGTATCTACTAGCCATTGTTCCGTAGCGTTGCTTGGCGTTTCAATGACCACCGTTCCCGTCGATCTTTTGGCCATCCACTTTGAAATAAATAGCGAAACCATCGAGCCAACCATGCCGTATATACCGCACATAATGGCAAGGCTGGTGTAATTTAGCCCGCCTGCGCCATGTACGCCACCAATCCCAAAAAATCTGGATAAAATACCAAACACGATGCTAAATACCACAATCACCGCTAAGTTGGTTAATAAAAACAATCCGATACGCATCATGATGCTAACTTCCTCATTAAATTTAATGACAGTCTGAGGGACAAATCCTTTACTGTAATAAAGACTAAAAATTAAACAGAGGACAATTATAACCTTCTAGAAGTAATATAGGCGCCAATTCTAGTATGAATAAAGTTTTATAATATGGAAAATACCAATGATAGCGGTGTGAAATGTGCAGTTGCTAGATACAGGCACAGGTAGAAAAATAAACACACAAATAGTTAGCAGTTATAATAGATAATGAATGGTTTAGGTTCGTTGTTTAGTCATATATAAGGTGCAACCATGAACGCTCTAGCGCTTAAAGTACCACCAGTAGCACAAGTCATTATTACAGCAGCTGCCATGTATGGCGTCTCTAAAATGGTTCCTGCTTTGACGTTCTCACTCAACGGCTCAACTGCACTGGCAGTGGGTTTGGGTATGATGGGAATGAGCTTAGGTGTCATGGGTGTGACGCAATTTAGAAAGGCGCAGACCACACCCAATCCGCAGGCGCTTGAGAAAGTATCTAGTTTAGTAACCAGTGGCATATATCGATATAGTCGCAATCCGATGTATTTAGGCTTGGTACTTATCTTATTAGGCTGGGCATTCTACCTGTCGCACTTTCTAGCGTTTGTGTTATTACCCGTTTTTATACTTTATATGACACGCTTTCAGATACAGCCAGAAGAGCAAATGATGGCCCGAAAATTTGGTAAAACTTATCAAGCATATCTAAATAAAGTGCGGCGCTGGATTTGAGGTATAGTAAGTAAAGAGAATTATTATGCATAAATGATCGATTAAATCAGGAAGATGACGTCATGGAAATGAAAAACATACCTTTTGCTACTACCGACTGGACGACAGTAGAAGCGGTAGAAATCAAAGGCGAAACGGGTAAAGGATATTGGAAGACTCGTGAATTTGATTCTATCAATGTGCATATGGTTGAGTATTCTGCAGGCTACCTTGCCGATCACTGGTGCGATAAAGGGCATATTTTATTTTGTATTGAGGGCAAGCTAAACACCGAGTTAAAGGATGGGCGTACTTTTACCTTAACAGCCGGTATGACTTATCAAGTAGCGGACAATACGATTGCACATCGTTCATCAACGAAGACAGGCGCTAAGCTATTTATCGTTGATTGATATTGGCGGTAAACTCATAAAGCTATAAAACCATAAAACCATAAAACCATAAAACCATGAAGTTATAAAAAATAACAGCGAGAACATAAAATGCAGCTAGAAATCAATGTCATTGATGCTTTTACAAGTACCGTTTTTAAAGGAAATTCAGCGGCAGTTATCATTACAGATAATTGGTTAAGTGATGATTTGATGCAATCGATTGCCTTTGAAAACAATTTATCTGAGACGGCCTTTATTGTTCTCGATGATGATGGCATTTATCCTATCCGCTGGTTTTCACCATTGTCTGAGATTGTTTTTTGCGGGCATGCAACCTTGGCATCTGCCTTTGTGTTATTTAACAGAAATCCTAGTTTAGAATCTATTAGGTTTTACGCCAAAGCAGTTGGTATATTGACCATCGTACAGACAGAAACTGGCAAGATTCAAATGGACTTTCCCAATACTAAACCTGAAAAAGTCGATAATATACCTAAGAGTTTGCTGGCAGGATTGTCTATTGCACCAGTTGAAGTTTATAAAAACACCCAAGCATATTTTGTGATTTATAATGCTGAAGCAGATGTCCTAAACGTAGAGCGCGATAACGAGCGACTAAAACAGCTTGCGCCATTAGATGTAGTGGTCACCTGTCAGGCTACCTCTGCTGACTACAAAGATTACGATTTTATCTCACGTTATTTTTGGCCAGCCAATGGTGGCGATGAAGACCCAGTGACAGGCTCGGCTCATACTGCTTTAGCACCATTATGGGCGGAGCGTTTGGGTAAAAATGAATTGATTGCTTATCAAGCATCAAAACGAGGCGGTATTTTAGACTGTGTCGTCGCAGGTGACAGAGTAATGATTTCTGGCAATGCCGTACAGTATATGACAGGATTTATCACCGTTTAGGAGTAGATGGTTTTGACTGAGTTAAAAACCGTTGGATTGTTTGCGCTGACCGCATTGGCAGAGATAGCAGGCTGCTATTTGCCTTATTTATGGCTGCGAGAAGGTAAGTCGATTTGGCTGCTTGTTCCGGGTGCGCTAAGTTTAGTTGCTTTTGTTTGGCTATTGTCTTTGCATCCAACCGCAGCTGGTCGAGTTTATGCCGCTTACGGCGGTGTTTATATTTCGATGGCAATTATCTGGCTGTGGACAGTGAACGGCATCAGGCCGACCACGTGGGATATATTGGGTTCTATCGTAGCGCTGCTAGGCATGGCGATTATTATGTTTGCACCGCGCAGTACTTAGCATAAAAACAGTAGTTAGTATGAAAATAATAGCTACTATAAAAACAGTAGCTAGCATAAAAAATGCCAATCAAACCGTGAGGTTCAATTGGCATAGCTTTAATTAGTATGGTTTAGATTAATATAGCTTCAGTTAGCATACTGATGCACTAAATATTAATGTTTACCTAAGATACTGCCGTTGTCATCTTTTTTAGATTGCTTAGCGGCTTTTTTCTCTTTTGCCGTTAATAGCGGTTTCTTTTTTACGTTCTTTTTACTGTCTTGACCTTTACTCATGGTATTTTCCTCTTGAGATAAGCCGTAATCCCTTTAAAACCAGTGTAAACAAGCTTAAAGGTTAGGTTAAATGCTGATGACGCAAATTTTGCGTACTGCAATGAGTATAGGCTTAAGGTGTCGCAATAGATAGCGTCAGCACAATTCACCTACGATTGGATTTAGACATCTCTTTTTAATCCTGCTCCTCAAATTATTTTTGATAAATAGATTTGATAAAGGGGTGTTTAGGGTTATGGATTCATTTAGTCAGTATGGCTATTAATAAGTGCTTACTTACGGAGTCATCGTGATTTGCTATAATGAGCCACAAGCCGATGAGTCGTCGCGGCAAGCTTTTGTAATACTCATATTTAGCACAACGATGCTTACTGTTTTGGTTGATTATTATGCGTATCCGTAAACTGTTCAAATTTGAAAATGCGCATATTGTGCGTAATTGTAGCTCAGAGCGCTGCAAGCATTCTATCCATGGTCATAGCTATCAAATCGAATTGATTCTTGAGGCTAAGCGCTTAGACCATGGGCAGATGGTCTATGATTTCGGTTTATTAAAATCGTCTATAAAAGATATTATCGACAGCTTTGATCATGCGATCTGCTTTTGGAACAAAGACGACCCTGAGTATATCGCCGCCTGCAAAAAATTCAGTGCACGCTGGATAAGCTTGCCGGTATCGCCATCAGCAGAGCAGTTCTCACGCGTGATATTCTTTTGGGCGCAAGAGATTCTAAAACAAACCCAAATGCGAAACGGTGAATCTGATGTCAGCGTTTACTCGGTGATTGCACACGAAACTGCAACCGGTTATGCGCAGTGTTTTGCTGATGATGTGGCCAATGAGCAAATGGGCAAGCTTAATTTAGAAGCGTTTGAGTTTAGCGATCAAGTCAGCAGTGAATGGCATGACCCTGAGTTATATGCCAAGCTGATTCGCGGTGAAAGCTTTGTCAATCCATCCGTGACTATGCAAGTACAGGCAGGTAACTCTGATGTCTAATAGTATAAAAGAAGACAAAAACGTTAAAACGTTGATACTGTACTCTGAAGACGATACTCAGTGTTTGGCAGCGCAATTGGCAACTTTACCACTATCCGGTAGCGTTTGGCTGGCGGGGGATTTGGGTGCAGGTAAAACCACGCTGACTCGTTATTGGTTGCAAGCGCTCGGACATACGGGTGCCGTTAAAAGCCCGACTTATACCTTAGTTGAACCTTATAGTATCGAGCAAAATGATGGGTCAGTTAAGCCAGTTTATCATGCTGACTTATATCGTTTGCAAGATCCAGAAGAGCTGTCTTTTATCGGTTTTGATGAGTATTTAGATGAGCCAAATGCCTTAGTTATTATTGAATGGGCCAGCCGTGCGGACAGCTATTTACCGCCGCCGACTTTATTTATTGATATGGTTCAAAGTGACAGCGTAGACAATAATAAAAAAGAAGCCCGTCAAGTTGAGCTACGACTATCAAAGTCAGGTCAAGCGCAAGGCTTGGATTTATCTTCTCTTAAGATTTAGTTTGCATCTCATATCTGTAGCCAATGTAAATAACCAATAGCCGACAGCATCATTTATCACCACGCAAAATAACGATACCTCTTAATGCCACAAATGCCAGACGATAATTCTCATACTCGCATCAAAAAGCTATCGCCGCTGCTCATCAATCAATTGGCAGCGGGCGAGGTAGTAACGCGTCCAGCAGCAGTGGTTAAAGAGCTGCTTGAGAATGCGATTGACGCTGGCGCGATCAGTATTGCGATTCATATTACCCAAGGCGGCATGGGGATGATTGAAGTGGTCGATAATGGCACGGGTATCCATCCCGATGATATGGTTATGGCGATTACCCGGCATGCGACCAGTAAAGTCGCTGATGTCGCTAATTTGCATGGTATTACGACCTTAGGCTTTCGCGGCGAAGCATTGGCAGCAACGGCGGCGGTTTCTCGTTTGACCTTAACCAGTAGTCATGATGACAGTGGTGTTGGTCGCCAGTTGCAAGTCGCCGGTGTATTGGATGATGTGCCAAAGTTGCTGCCAGTTGTGCATCATCGTGGTACAACTATTACCGTAAAGGACTTATACTTTAATGTGCCAGCCCGTCGCGGTAACTTAAAATCTATTGCGACCGAGTTTGGTCATATCGAAACGATAGTGCGAGAAGTGGCTTTGGCGCGCGCAGATGTGGCGCTGACGCTGTTTCATGACAATAAAAAGCGGCTGTCCCTTTCTTCAAGTACAAGCTCTTCAAGAGTCATGTCTGCAAATGATAACAGCAACAATAATGCTAATCGTCTGCCTTTATCACGTCTCGAGCAAGCGACTGGGCTACCATTAACGGATAACGCCTTAGAAATATCCATAGACCTCACCAGTTTAATGCAGTCGCCTAAAGCCTACATTGATAGTAGCTTTAGCGCTCAAGCCAGCATTAATGGGTGGTTATGGCCAATCATTAATACGCAAGATACTTTACCAAAGTTAATCTATGTGAATGGACGACTGGTTAAAGAAGCATTGATTAGTAATCAGTTGCGTCAACTTGCCCAAACCGCTCAGTTAGCAGGTATTGGCTATGCGCTTTATTTTGATCTGCCAACTGAGTGGCTTAATATTAATGTGCATCCGTCCAAACAGCGTATCAAAATCAGTCCATTGAACAACATCATGGCGCATCTCAGTCATGCGATTCGGTCAAAACTTAAAAATGTAATTAGCAAAAAGACCATTAATTCCGTTAATGATGATAGTCAGGTATTAAATAATAGTCTGTCTATAAATAATACCTTCGCTGCTCAAATGGAACAGACATCATCGACTACTCATTCAACCAAAAGCCAGCAAGTCCAAGCACCCAAACAGCCCTATCAGTTATCAGAAAATACGCCTACTTCTCAAACCGTAGACACATTATTTGTTTCTGAAAACATCAGTCAAAATACCCGTAATATCTCTAACGATGTAGCAATAAATTCGACATCTTTGCCTTATTGTCTGGACGTGATTGACGATTTAAATAATGTGTTAAATGAATCTGCTATTACAACAGATATTGAAGATAAATCGCTGCCGTGGTTATTGTTTTATTATCAACGCCAATATTTACTGATTAGTGCTGAAGTTTGGCAGTCAAAGATTGGTTCATTATTTGAGTCACATGTATTTCGCGATAGGGCATTTAAAAATGAAAAGATGTTGAACAGCGCAGCTGCCATTAATCAGCAACTTGCTACCGTGAGCATGCAAATGTCACCGCAAGACTTAATGATTTTCATAGCAGATATGGAAAGCGTACTTGTTAAACATGCGCTCAAATCTATCGATAGTCATCGATTGGTTGCATTGATGCTGTCATCTGCCCCTGAGTAAATGTGTATCTAACGACATAAAAAATATAATAAGCAAATTTTAGCAGTGACAAGTCGCAAATTTCCTTAGCGCTAATCATATAATTAATAAAGGCAATTCTATGCAAGTTTCGTCTGACAGCTCATCTTATCGCCTCAATTCCAAGCTAACGGATAATAGCGTGGTGTGTTTGATGGCACCAACCGCGAGTGGCAAGACAGCACTGGCGTATGAGTTATACGATACCGGACGTTATGAGCTGATTTCGGTCGATTCAGCGCTGATATATCGTGATATGAATATCGGTACGGCGAAACCAACGGCTGCTGAGCTGGCGCGCTATCCGCATCATTTGGTCGATATTATTGACCCGATGCAGAGTTATAGCGTCGCTGAGTTTGTGCATGATGTTGCCCGTTTGATTGATAGCTGTCATGAGAATGGCAAAATACCCTTGCTCGTCGGTGGTACCATGATGTATTACATGGCGCTCATTGATGGGCTATCTCCCGTACCCGATAGTGATGATAACGTGCGCGCACGCGTGGAGCAGTGGCGGCAAGAGGAAGGTATTAGTGCGCTGTATGACTATCTCAGTAAGATAGATCCGATTAGCCATGAGCGACTGAACGGCACTGATACTCAACGTATTACTCGAGCGCTTGAAGTCTATCTACAAACCAATATGCCCATCAGTGATTGGCAAAAAAAGCCTAAACAGGCTTTGGCTCATAATCCTAATCAAAATTGGCATGCGTTGGCAGTGATGCCTGATCGCCCATGGTTGCATAAGCGTATCGAGCAACGTTTGGATATCATGTGGAATGAAGGATTGGTCGCTGAAGTGATAGGGTTACTTGAGCAGTATCCACTGACGCCCAATTTGCCATCGATGCGCTGTGTTGGCTATCGGCAAGTATTGGAATACCTTGTGCATACTAATCACCCAGTATTTGAGCAAGCACATTTAGATAAAGCACAGTTTTATGATGCTTTTGGTCAATTAGATGCTTCAATAAGTGGGCAGATAAGATCCGAGCGCACAGCTCAGCTAGCCATTCAAGCGCCCGAGCACACTAGACAGACTGAGGCGCTTGCTTGTCAGCAAATGCGAAATAAGGCATTATATGCGACAAGACAGCTAGCAAAGCGCCAATACACTTGGCTGCGTAAACTTACTCAATTGTCTGATTTATCTGGTGATGTGTCTAACGATGATAAGCAGATAGACAATGCTATAACGATAAAAACGTTTGATACCATGGCACAGGTGCGAGATTATTTATATTGATGCCTATTTATATTGATGCCTATTTATATTGATGCCTGCTTATATTGCTGACGGATTAAACCGATAGCGGAATTAGAAATACGTAAAAAATAATGACAATTAGTTTCAAAGTATAATGTAGATAGCTGCTATAATTTAAACCCAGTAGCACAGTGGGAATTATATTTATATAACCGCTTGTTTAATGGCCATTAATTAACGTTTGTTGATAAAATGGCTTTTGAAACAAGTGGTTACTTAATAATTTACAATAATAACGTATTCACGATAAAGTGGAATCACTTAACAACAATGAGCACTTATTTAGATACGTTTTATAAATAAAACTTATTATTGTATCTGCCCTTAGCCATTATAATTAAAGCGACACTTAAAATAATTGGCATTAAAAATAATTATACAATATTTAGGAGAGATTTCATGTCAAAAGGACAAACCTTACAAGATCCGTTCTTGAATTCGCTGCGCAAAGATCGCATCCCCGTTTCTATTTTTTTGGTAAATGGTATTAAACTACAAGGTCAAATCGAGTCATTTGACCAATACGTGGTATTGCTAAAAAATACCGTTAGCCAAATGGTTTATAAACATGCCATCTCAACAGTAGTGCCAGCGCGCAATCCTAGAAGTAGCACAGCAACTGGCACCAGTACAGCCACGCCAAGTGCCGCACCCGTTGGTTATCAAGGTGGTGGTATGAGTAGTGGCTTTGAGCGCGGTAGCAACCTTGCGAGCACAGGTGGTTTTGAAGAGCGCGGTTTTGCCAATCGTAGTGGCTTTAATCGTGGCGGTTTTAGCCAAGGTCAAGAGCGCGGTTTTGAGCGTGGCAGCTTTGGTCAAAGCCAAGAACGCGGTTTTGAGCGCGGTGGTTTTGGTCAAGACCGTGGTTTTGAAGCGCCGTCAGATAATGCGGGCTTCGAGAATAAACCAAATGACGACAGTAATAACTAAAATCTACGTTGAAAGTACTGTGTTTAAGTTTTATGCCCAAAACATCGTACTTAAGAGGTTGTGCTTGCAATAATGAGCTAGAAACATATTGCTCAAATCTAAAGTAATGCTTAATTAAAAAGTATGTTATTAAGATGTTCTATATCTGATTGAGACCTACTATATTATAGTGGGTTTTTTTTGTATAAATAGACGTATAATTGCATCTAGCAATGCCAATGTTAGTGCTAAAATGATGGCATATCATCATGCGCTATACTATTAATCTAGAGCGTTATTAATTGAGAGCATAGTATAGTAAAATATTCTATTGATTCATCGCATATTCCAATTTGAAGAATTTAAAGTCATTAAATTTTAAGTTATATAATTGAAAGTTACTAAATTGAAAGTCGCTGAATGTAAAGTCACTAAATATCGAGCTGCTGTATGAGTAATCCCCAACGCAATTTAACCCATCAACAATTTATTAGTACTGCTATCGAAGCGATTCATACTGAGATGGCGGCACTAGAATTGTTAACTGAGCAAATCGATGATAGATTTGCCCAAGCCTGCGATATTATCTTAGCTTGTCAAGGGCGAGTGGTGGTGACGGGAATGGGTAAGTCGGGACTCATTGGGCGCAAAATAGCAGCGACCTTTGCTTCTACGGGCACGCCAGCATTTTTTATGCACCCAGGTGAAGCAGGGCATGGTGATTTAGGGATGTTAGTACAGGGCGACGTCTTACTTGCCATCTCAAACTCGGGTGAATCGGACGAGATTAGAATGCTGCTGCCCGTAGTTAAGCGCTTGAATATTCCGCTGATTAGTATCAGCCGAGATAAACGCGGCATGCTACCACGTGCAGCGGACATCGTATTGACGCTTGGTAAATCACAGGAAGCTTGCCCGCTTAATCTTGCCCCGACTTCTAGTACCACGGCGACTTTGGCATTAGGCGATGCGTTGGCAGTGGCTTTGGTTCATGCCCGCAACTTTACTTCAGAAGATTTTGCATTATCGCATCCCGCTGGCGCGCTAGGACGACAGCTACTGACGCGCGTTGAAGATTTGATGCATACCAATTCAGAAAACTTACCGCTGATTAATCAACAAGCGCCACTACAAGACGCTTTATTTACCATGTCGGCTGGGCGTTTGGGTATGACAGTGGTCACCGATGACGAACAAAAAGTGGTCGGTGTATTTACTGATGGTGATTTGCGCCGCGGCTTAGAGAAAGGCATTGATTTGCAAACTCCGATGCGTGATTTGATGGTAAGCAATCCACGTCGCGTCAGTAAAAGCATGCGCGCATCAGATGCGCTAAGTGTGATGAATGAAAATGGGATTAGCCAGCTGCTGATTATTGATGAGGCAGAGCGCTTGGAAGCTGTCATTACGGTGCATGATTTATTACAAGCCGGTGTGAAGTAAGGGCTGCATTAACAATTACGGCATTAATGATTATTGTATTAATAAGTATTATATTAATAATTGCTATATTAAAAAAGCCTTTAATAAGAGAGCACTGATGCAAGACTTAATTAAAAAAGCCGGACAAGTGAAGTTATTGGTCATGGATGTTGATGGTATTTTGTCAAACGGTCAAATTATTTATGATGCTAATGGTATTGAAACCAAGGCTTTTTCAGTACAAGATGGCGTGGGCGTTAAGTCGTTGGCACGTTATGGTATTTTAACCGCCATTATTACCGGTCGTAGCAGCCCTATGGTAGACAAGCGCGCTGCTGAGATGGGTGTCAATCACATTGTCCAAGGTCGTGATGATAAGCTGATTGCTCTAAACGAGCTATTAGCCACGCTTGATCCTGCGCTTAATATCACCGCTGCTGATTGTGCGTATATGGGTGATGATTTACCCGATATTAAAGCGATGCAAACCGTTGGTTTTGCTGCAACTGTTCCAAACGCGCATGCAGAAGTCATAAAACGTAGCCATATGGTGACCACGCGCGCAGGCGGCACCGGCGCTGTACGTGAAATATGTGATCTGATTTTAAAGGGTCATGGCCACTATCAAGACTTTATTGCGTCCTATACGCTTGATGAAGCCAAAACTCAGGATAACTTGTCGTGAATACTCGTGTTTTAATCGTTCTTGCGTTGATTCTCGCTGTGATTGCTGGCTGGTTTTTTAAGCAGCAAGGAGAGATTACGCCACCGGTCAGTATCGAAGCGACGGATGTTGATTATGAAGCCACCGATATCAAGGCGGTGCAGACCAATGAGAAAGGTGAAACTGAGTACGAGCTGAGTGCTGAATCATTGACCCACAATCCTGTGACCAATAAGGATGAGATGAAAGGCATTACGATGAATTGGGAGCCTTCAGATGAGCAGCGCTATCGTATTGAAGCGGGCAGTGCCGCTATCAGTCAGCAGACGGGTGAAATGAGCTTATCAGGCGGTTTCTCCTTGGTCAGCGAAGGTAAAGCCGGTGCGTCCGATGTTGAACCTATTAAAGTGACGGGTACTACATTAAAAGGCAATACCAAGTCAGGTCAAGTTTATAGTGATGAGCCAGTCAAAGTCGAGCAAGGTATGAATCGCTTTGAGGCCTCTAGCATGACTGCCAATCTTGAAACTGGTGATTATGAATTTGGCAAGGTTGCGGTTGCCTTTACGCCAGCGAAACGCCAAGACAAAGCATTGTTTTAATAGCGACTTAAGCTTCAAATTAATATCAGCTGCCGCTTTAATATTGTCCTAATTACCCGATTATTTTAGCCTTTATACTGATATTGGATGCATATTAACAGCAGCACCTAGCAGGAAGTTTGCAAACTCTACTACCCATAATGACACGAGTAACTTTTATGAAATCCACTTTTTTGCCTACTTTACGCTTGCTATCGACGCGCTCTATCCAAGTATCGAATGGATTACGTGCGCTGCCGATGGTGATGCTGTTAGCCTTGCCGTTATATAGCCATGCTTTGCCATCAGATGCCAATCAAGAAATCAAATTATTGGCCGATAAAGCCACTTATAGCGAACGCACAGGAATTACCAGCTATTCGGGTACGGTAGTGATTACGCAAGGGACGTTCAAGATGACCGCTGATAATATTACGGTCAATTTATCACAGGGTCGCAGTATCAATTCGGCCGTCGCAACCGGTCGTCCAGCCACCATGCAGCAGGTGGTTACACAAGAAAAAGGCTTGGCAAAAGGTCAGGCCAATAAAATCGACTATAACGCGGTCACAGGTATCGTTACGCTTACGGGTAATGCAAAACTGGTACAAAATGGCGCAAGCTTTGCCGGTAATGTCATTCGTTATAGCTTAAAAGCGGGCGATGTAGAAGCAACCGCTGGTGGCAATCAACGCGTAGAGTTGGTTTTCCCGCCTAATAACAGCACCAATCAAAGCAGCATACGCTAAGTAATTAAACCGATTAACATGTTAAATGACAATTGATTAGATGGCTAATATTGCTCAATGAATTAAAATCTTTAAACCTATAAGCCGTCCATATTTAAGCTATCCATATTAGTGCTTGAGTGTTGCAACTTTACAAGTAAGTGATGAGTAAGTTATGAGTGATATTAAAAATAATGTTGTTAATAGCAATGAGCTTAATAGTGACTCTGTAGCGTCAGCTAATAGCTCTGAACCTGTCGCTCGTTTAACGATGCAAAATTTAGGTAAGCGCTATGGTAAACGCTGGGTGGTGAAAGATGTGTCATTCTCTGTTGAACAAGGGCAAGTCGTCGGATTACTAGGGCCAAATGGTGCAGGCAAAACCACCAGCTTTTATATGGTGGTAGGACTGGTCAACATGGATAAGGGCCGTGTGACCTTAGGAAAAATGGATTTATCAAAATATGCCATGCATGAGCGTGCGCGCGCCGGTATCGGCTATTTGCCGCAAGAAGCGTCTATTTTCCGTAAATTATCGATTGAAGATAATATCTTAGCTATTCTGCAAACTCGTAAAGAGTTGAGCGCCTCTGAGCAGCGCCAAGAGCTTGAAAAATTGATCAGTGAGTTCCATTTAGAACATGTACGCAAATCACTCGGCATGAGTGTCTCAGGTGGTGAGCGCCGTCGCTGTGAGATTGCGCGCGCTTTGGCTGCTGACCCCAAATTTATCTTATTGGATGAGCCCTTTGCCGGTGTCGACCCTATCTCTGTAGGGGATATTAAAGACGTTATTTTAACGCTAAAAAATCGTGGTATTGGGGTTTTAATTACTGACCATAATGTACGTGATACTTTAGCGATTTGCGAAAAAGCCTATATCGTTTCAGAAGGCGCTATTATTGCTGAAGGGACGTCGAGCGAAGTATTAGAAAATGAATTGGTGAAGTCAGTTTATCTTGGTAAAGATTTTCAGGTATAAAATAATCTTACGGCTTAGCCGATATACTTTCTTTAAAACCTCATCTGTATTTTTAGCCAGATATTTCGTTATTAGGCAGACCTTCAACGGATATTTGGTGATTGCTTTTTTATAAGAGCAATCTTTGTCAGTACATTGTTTGCAAGCACAGTCCTCTATAAATTACCGCCTGATTCTACAGGCTGATATATCATCTCTAACACTCTTATATTAAAGCTTTTACAGAGCTTCATAAATTCTATCTATTATTCTTTATTTATTACTTTCGATTGACCAGCTGAATAAGGTTCATACGTTATGGCAAAAAATAAAAGTAGCTATGTCTGCCAAGGCTGCGGTGCACATTTTGGTAAATGGTCGGGACAGTGCTCTGATTGCGGCGAATGGAACAGCTTAGTTGAAGCACCAAACGTCAGTATGCCTCATCATAACAAAAGCACTGCTAAACCAGCAGCAAATCGTGCAACACCTCGCTCGTCAGGTGGAGCACCAACCGGGAACTATTCCGGCACACATAGTGCGGTCATGCCACTCAATGCCGTAAGCGTAGGTTTAGATACGCGTTTACCAACCGGTATCAGTGAGTTTGATCGGGTATTAGGTGGCGGATTGGTGGCCGGTTCTGTCGTTTTGATAGGTGGTGACCCAGGTATCGGTAAATCGACGATTTTGCTACAAACCGCGACCAATATGGCAAAGGCTGATTCATTGGCGGGTAGTGCTTTATATGTGACGGGTGAGGAATCATTGGCGCAGGTAGCTATGCGTGCCAAGCGTTTAGATTTGCCGGCTGATAGGTTGCGCGTGCTCGCTGAAACCAACGTCGAAACCATTTGTGCCGCATTAACCCAAGAGCAGCCTGCGATTGCTATTATTGACTCGATTCAGACCATTTATACCGATGCAATCAATTCGGCACCGGGCGGCGTCAGTCAGATTCGCGAGTCGGCGGCTATTTTGACGCGTTATGCCAAGCAAACTGGTACGGCATTATTTTTAGTGGGACATGTGACCAAAGAAGGGACGCTTGCCGGTCCGCGTGTGCTTGAGCATATGGTTGATACGGTTTTATATTTTGAAGGTCAGTCTGACTCGCGTTTTCGTATGATACGCGCGGTGAAAAACCGTTTTGGCGCGGTAAATGAGTTAGGGATTTTTGGCATGACCGATATGGGGCTTAAAGAGGTCGCCAATCCGTCAGCGATATTTTTAAGCCGTTATGACAAGCCTGTAGCAGGCTCTGTGGTCATGGTGAGTCGTGAAGGTACCAGACCGCTACTGGTGGAAGTACAAGCCTTAGTTGATGATTCACAAGGTTCACCTAGACGCATGGCATTAGGACTAGATTTTCAACGACTATCGATGTTGCTAGCGGTCATGCATCGCCATGGCGGTATCCATACTAGCGGACAAGACGTCTATGTCAACGTCGTCGGCGGTGTGAAAGTAATAGAAACAGGGTCTGACTTGGCAGTGCTCTTAGCTTGTGCCTCTAGTATCAAAGAAAAGCCTTTGCCGTCATCACTGGCTGTTTTTGGTGAAGTTGGTTTGTCAGGTGAAATTCGCCCTGTACCTAATGGTCAAGAACGCTTAAAAGAAGCAATGAAGCACGGCTTTAAACATGCGATTATTCCTAAAGCCAATGCGCCTGCTAAAGATGCGCCGCAGTTCAAAGGCATCAATGTGATTGCAGTAGAACGCTTAGATGATGCGATTGAAAGGGCGTTTGAGCTATAAGGTTTTAATAGCAAACCCTTTTATATTCATAATTAAAATTTACACAACAAAAAAGCGCCTAACTTTGAATGAGTTAGGCGCTTTTTATTTGAAGCTAAAAGTATGGTTTTTCTATAATACGAAACCGTTAAGGGCTTAAAACGCTATTGTTCTAAGACGTTAATGGTTTAAGAGGATGGGCCTGAAACACGTTCAATAGCCACGTTACCCACACCTTTACCAGTAATACCAAGTTGCTTGGCCGCACCATAAGACAAATCTAACACACGGTTACCATGGAATGGACCACGATCATTTACTTTTACCACAACGCTTTTACCATTGTTTTTATTGGTCACTTTAACGTAGCAGTTCAGTGGTAGCGAACGGTGCGCAGCGGTTAGGCCATTCATATCAAAAGTCTCACCGCTAGCGGTTTTGCGACCATGAAACTGACGACCATACCAAGAGGCTAAGCCGGTTTGCTTGAATTTGCTCACAGAGTTAGAGGCGACTGCTGTTAGACGTTCTAGCACATCTTCGTCTTTAGATACTTGTGCGGTGTCACTGGCCAACAGTGAGCTGCTCAGCGCCAATGAAGTAGGTTGGCGGGCAGACTTAACTAAGCTTGATGCGCCGTCGTGCTGACGACTAAGTTCACCGAGTACACGGTCAATATGGGAGGCGTTATCTTGCGAGATCATTGCAAGGGAGGTTTTTGATTCTACCGCATTTGCATTAGAAGCGACTGCAGAGCCAGCAAATAAAACCGCTGACATTGTAAGTAAACCAGATAAACGCTTATTCATAAGTACCTCTATAACTTATACATCAAAACTTAACACTAAAAACCTCTTAGATGGAGCGAGGCAGGGTTAGACCAATCTAACCCTGCCGCAAACCCTAAAACCGAGATCAATCACCTTTCTCATAATGACTGACGTTATCGCCCGGCTTCAATAAATTTTAATATATGGTAATTTTTATTTCATCATCATAAGTGAGTAGGCGTTTATGATTTAGGGACAAATCACCAAACTTAACTTATGACACGCTCAAATGATAGTTAACAATATGAATTAAATAACGCATCAACCACTAAAATGGGATACTGCTATTCGATAACCAAACTTTCACACAATGCTAAATTAATAAAGAGTTTAAAGTGTATTACGTATTACTTTGTTATTAAACCGTTAATTAAGTAGTAACTTTGAAAGTCTGAAATCTACAAGTTGCTAACTATACGGAGGAGCTACAACGACAATATAATTGAATGATAAGTTTGTTAGTAGCTATGTACGGGTTATGTATCATATCTACCATAAAACGAGGTTAACGCAATTATTTGTAAAAAACAAGGAATAAAACCTCTCAGTATGAGTAGACTAATAATGGGTTTTTATAGGGTTGTAGTTGGTAGGTTTTTGGTATAATTTGTAAGAATAACAATGACTTATGATTATAAATAAGTGCGTGATGTTAGGGTTTTTATGACAATCTATGTAGAATTGATTACAAATAAAATTAGGTTTAAACAACAAATGTCCGCCTAATTTTGCAAATTCTGTAGTGATATCGAATAAAGGCTGAATGAATGCTGATGGCAAATTCTTCCTAAATTTGCCTACCGATTTGCTGACTAATGACTTTTTAAATGACTAAATTAGATGCTTAATAGCGTGTTTGTGTCGTTATTTTAACCAATGCTAAAACGGCCATTAAGCATAAAAATTGCTATGCATAATTCACTTTGCAAGCTGTTTAAATTTGCAAGTTGCTTAAAAAAGCATTAATCAGATTTATGAGTATGGATTGACATCAGTAAGCCGAAACCCGCCATCAAGGTAACGATAGCTGTACCGCCATAACTAATAAAAGGCAAAGGCACACCGACAACCGGCAAAATGCCGCCGACCATACCGACATTGACGAAAACATAGACAAAAAAGGACATAGCAATCGCGCCTGCCAATAATCGACTATAGGTATCAGGATGGCTGAACGCAATATATAAGGCACGAGTCAGCACACAGGCATAAATAGATATGAGTAATATCACGCCAAGCAGGCCAAATTCTTCAGAAAAGGCGGCAATGATAAAGTCAGTATGACCTTCTGGTAAAAAATGTAGATGAGACTGCGTGCCTTCTAGATAGCCTTTGCCAGTAAGGCCGCCTGCACCAATAGCGGTCTTGGATTGAATGATATTCCAGCCAGCCCCTTGTACATCAGCCTCAGGATTAAATAAGGTTAAGACGCGCGTACGTTGGTAATCATGTAATAAAAAGTTCCAAGCGAAGGCGACCAAAGGCACCGCCAAAGCTGCCGCACTCGCAATCAATCGCCACGAAAGCCCTGCCAAAAACAACACAAAAATGCCACTGGCCGCGACCAGTAATGAAGTACCAAGGTCAGGTTCTTTAGCGATTAACAATACCGGCACTACGATTAACGCCAAAGTGATGGTAATGCTGGATAGTGAGGGCGGCAAGTCACGTTTGGATAAAAACCACGCACACATCATCGGCATGCCAAGTTTCATAAACTCTGAAGGCTGTACGCTGCCAAATCCCGGTAAGTTAATCCAGCGCTGCGCACCCATGCGTACCTCGCCAATGATATCAACCATTACCAATAATATCAGCCCTAACACATAAAATATGGGGGTAAAGGTGCGATAGAGGCTAGGCGGTATCTGCGCCATGACAAACATCACCGTAAAGGCAACGCCATAGCTGACCATTTGGCGTATGACCATGTTGCTATCTTGGCCGGATGCGCTGTATAAAATTGTCAAACCAATACAGCAAACCGTTAATAGCAGTAAGGTTAGCCACGGGTCAATATGAGTACGTTGCCATAGTGTCGGCGCATGACCTTGACCTAGATGATGGCTCTGACGTGAAAAACGGTATTGCGGGTTAGAAGACATAGGCAAAATGTGACTGGCAGTTGGTGTGAAAGAAAAGTCAGGTTTGACGGATAATAGCTCATCAATTAGGCAATTAAGCAACTAATCACTAAGCAAGCGGCGATTATAAGGCGTTCATTTAACCAGATAATAGCGCATAAAGTAACGTGCTGGTAATAAAGTAACGTCAATATGAACATTATAAGGATAAGTGTTAATAACGAATAGGTGACCGCTGATTCGCTGCGATAGTTTAGCCTGCTTGCTTAAAATTTGATAGTATCGATAAAACGTTTTTAGCGGTAGTTTCTAATAATGATAAAGACAAAAAAATCTGTTTATAGGCAAATATATAAGCCTGTTATTGCCCTATTTATTTGTGCCAGCAGTGTCTCGGCTTCTGCCGCTATTATAAGTGATAATAGTGAGCGCCGTATCCAAATCCGCCATGGCAGTAGCGCTACTGATAGCACTTCTAACGCCTATATCACCCCTGCTATAAATTATGGCAGTCAAAGCAATAGTTATAGTGGCGGCGCGACAATATTAAGCGAGGGCAGGAGTGGGTCAAATAGCTTAGGCGGCGATAGTATGCAAGGGCTCATTCAGCAAAAACAGCGCGAATTTAATTTTGATAGTGGTTTGTCGATAGAAGAGAGCAAACGCGTCATTACCAATAAAGTTACGCCACGTTATAACACCACTTATAACACTGGTAATAATAACTTCGGAAATAGTAATTATAACGATTTTACCAGTATGGATTTTAATACTTGGCTAAATAGTAATAGCTACCGCGCCGGACAAGTGGCCAATTATCAGCGCTATTTAAGCTCACGAGTGGGGGCACAAAACGTCCCGCCCTTATCACAGCTGCTAACGACTGCCCGTAGTTGGGATAAATGCGGCTATGAGCCTTATCAGCTACCGCCGCAGGAGCTATGGGCGAATATTGTGCCGACCTTGCAGCTTTATAGTCAGCTCAAAAACCAAGGTATCTTGCCTGCCAATACCGAGATACGTTCAGTCTATCGCAGTCCTGGGTTAAATGGCTGTGCAGGCGGGGCAAACGCCAGTAAGCACATGACCGCAGGCGCGATGGATATTTGGGTGCCAGAATATGAAAGTAGCCCATGGCAGCTGAGTCGTATGCAAGACAGCTTATGTGAGTTTTGGCAATATCAGGGTCAATCGCACAACTTTGGCCTAGGATTATACTCTACTGGTGCGATTCATTTAGATACTGATGGTTATCGTAAATGGGGCTTTAATCATGCCAGTAGCAGCTCTGCTTGCCGCTATTAAAATCTTTCTCTTCAATTAAAAAAAGCTCAGCCAGTCAATATTACTGGCTGAGCTTTTTTATCGAGTTTATTTTTTATAGATAATTGATTATCAATAAAGGTATATCAATACTCAATCGATATTCTTAAACGCCTATAAAAAACATGCTATCAGGCTTATTATTTTTTCTTAGACGTCTTCTCATCCCAAGGGTTCACCTCACCAACGGTAACGATTAAAAAGTTATCAGGTTTTAGGGTGTCGCGCAGGGTTTGGTTGACCTCTGACAGTTTGACTTGTTCGATACGACTGACATAATTGGTCAGGTAGCTATGGGGTAGCTGATAAAAATTCATCATGCCAAGTAGACTATTGATTCCTGCGTTACTGGCGAAACCCATCGGAAAGCTGTTTTTTAAATTATCCGTGGTCAATCTCATCTCATCGCTGGTGATACCTTTATCTAACGTCTCATTAATCACCGCCAAGCTGGCATCAATCGCCGCGCGCGCTTTATCATTACGAGTCGAAAAACCAATCTGATAAGGTCCGCGCGCCAGCATCGGGTTCATAGAGCCTGAAATGCCATAGGTATAACCAAGGTTTTGCCTGACTTCGGTCATCAAGCGCGCGTTAAAATCGCCACCTGCTAGCACTTCATTACCGACGGCAAAGTTGGTTTGCTTTTGCTGCGCTTGGGGGTCAGTCGCGCGCTTATCGCCCAATTGACCCATTAATACCGTGGTTTGACTACTAGGAAACGGAATATGAATGTGCTGAGATTGGGTTAATGGTTTTGGTTCGGGCAGGGTAGCCGCCGCTTGACCAATCGGTAAGTCAGCCGTTATTTCTTCAGCCAAATTTTTCGCTTGTGCCAAAGTCAAATTACCAGTCATGGCAAGCGACGCATTGGCGGCGACTAGATAGCGGTTTTTAAAGTCGATTAACTGTTGTCTTTTAATATTAGGAACCGTTTCAAGCGTGCCAACCGATGGATGAGCGTAAGGATGGTCGCCATAGAGTGCCTTGCTAAAGGCAATGCTAGCAAGACTGCCTGGGTCTTGTTTTTGCTGCTGTAAACCGACCAGTAAGCGTGCTTTATTACGGGCTAATATTTGCTCATCAAAGTTTGGTTCAGTAAGCATTTGCGTCATTAAGTCAACGGCAGGCAGTAGGTGTTTATCATCAGATAAGCTACGCAACGAGACAATAAACATGTCTTTATAAGCGCCACTGCTTAGATTGATACCCAAGGTTTCGACCGCCCGCGTGAACGCGTTTTCATCTAAGCGTTTGGAGCCTTGTTCAAGCATCGTTGCGGTCATATTGGCGATACCAAAGCCTGATTTACTGATACTGCCATCACGTGCGCTACCGGCGTTAAAGCGCAAATCAATATCGACAATGGGTAAGGTAGTCGTCGGTACAAAAAGCACAGGAATACCGGCTTTGGTCTTAAAGGTTTGAATCTTTGGAACAGTGACTTCTAAAGATTTGGCATTATCAAGGCTACTAAGCTTAGCTAAAGCGGCAATAGGCGCGCTGGTATCGACTGCGGCAGCCGGCGTGCGAGCATCTTCGCCACCTGCCATATCTGCCTGTGCGATAGTAGTCAAGGTCATCATCCCAAAGAATGCACAAGCACTCAAATAAGGAAGCTGCTTAACATTAGATGAGAATTTGGTTTTCTTAAGAAAAGGTATTTGAGTCATGTCTTTCTTCTTATTCATAAGGTCATAAGTATTGGGTTTTGCTAAGATAATTAGATAGCCTATTGATATTATTTAGCTTTACTTACCGCTTCTTTATTAGCATCATTTTTACTAACGGTATCTTCGCTCATCTTATCTTGGCTAATGTTATCTTTTTTAACACTCTCTTTGGGCGGGATGATATGCATCACCGTTAAATTGTCTTTGACCAAATACTTTTTACTTGCCGCTTGGATATCCGCAATCGTTACGCTATCAAGCTTGGTTGGCAATTTGGCCAGTAACCTATCATCAAGACCGATAGATTGCAGTGAGCCAATCATACGCGCCTGACCTTCCATGCTGTCCTGTGCATACACCAAACCGGTGACAGTATTGGTTTTGGCGCGCTCGATTTCATCGGCAGCAATCGGGTCGGTCGATAGCTTATTAATCTCATTGATAATGGCTTGTTGTGCTTGCGCTAAGCTGACGCCTTCACGCGGGGTTGCTTGTATCAAAAACAGTCCATCGCCGCGATCAAGCAAATCGTAAGACGTACCTACCGTAGTAAGTAGTCCTTGCTCGCGTACCAGTCTGCTCTCTAGCCGCGCTGATAGACCACCATCCAATACATCTTGGGCAAGTGATAGCGCATAGGCTTGTTTTTCATTATTAGCACCAGCGCTCACCAGACTGGGCACGTTATAACCCATTAATAAAACTGGCACTTGTACCGCTTGCTCGGATTCTACTTGCTGATAACCGCGAAAGCCCTTTTGCGTGACCGCAGGACGCTTGGGTAGCGCGCTTGGTTTTAGCGCCCCAAAGTAGCGTTTAACCTGCGCCAATACTTCGGTTGGTTCGACATCACCGACGATAACCAACGTCGCATTATTGGGCGCGTACCATATTTTATACCAGTCTTTTAAATCGTTAAGAGTAATCGACTCAAGCTCGCTCATGGGTCCAATGACCGATTCGCCTTTAGGGCTGTTCGGCAATGCCAGCAAGCGAAATGACTCATAAGCTTTGGCAAGGGGGTTGTCATCCGTACGCTGACGACGCTCTTCCATCACCACTTGATGCTCTTTGGCAAACGCTTTGTCATCAAATATTAAGTTTTTCATGCGATCTGCTTCTAGCTCTAAAGCTAACGGCAAGCGATTGGCAGGGAAAAGCTCGTAATAGCCGGTGTAGTCGTAACTGGTAAAGGCATTATTAACGCCGCCAAATTTAGCAATCAAACGCTCATAATCGTCGCTTGATACATCAGTGGTGCCTTTAAACATCATATGCTCTAGCACATGAGAGATGCCACCTTTATCGAGTGGTTCATCTGCTGACCCGACGCGATACCAAATCTGGGTCATGACCACAGGCGCGCGGTGGTCTTCTTTGACCACTATCTTTAAACCATTTGCGAGCTTATATTCATGGCGACCAGACATATCCATGGTCAATGCTGAAGATTGTTCGGTGTCTTTAAGCGTTTGGTTTTTATTTATCACACCTGTAGTTGTAGTATTTTTATTTGTAGCAACTCCACTTGCCGAAGAAATCGCGCTGGTTTGGCAAGCCGCAAGGGTAGTGGCCATAGCTAGAGCGCAGGCAAGGCGTAGAGAGTGAGCAGATGATGGTAAAGACAGTGATGAAGGCAGTGACAATGACATGATAGGTTCTACTTATATAAAAAGGCAGCTGATAAGTAACTGATTTATAGAATGAGAAGAGCGTATGTTAATGCATCTAGTAATATGCGTATTTATAATGAGCATAAAGCCGTTATAACGACTTATGCGCCCCAACCATGACACTAGCGGTCGGCTTAAATTCTTGTGTGGTGCTACAGCCTGTTGACGATAATGCAATAGTAGCGAGAAGCACGGCGGCGCCCATTTGGGTCATTTTTTTATAGTTATTCGATAGTGATAACATAGGTCATTTCCAATATAAGTGGTTGAGTAAATTAAAAAAATATAACGGTTTAGCGCTCGCTAAGAGTAGGCGAAGTTTGGCCTATCAAAGGTCAGATTTTTGTGTCCAAACCTTAAGCGAAACTTGCTTAGACCAGCGTATGGTTTACAGTATGATTGCTAGCATAATTTTTAGTCTTGTTTAAAGCAGTCTGTTTGGCACGGTTTTTGGCATGGCTGTTTGTTATGGATTGACAGGTTTTTACAATTTGACCGTGCTCTACAATGCTAAAGGCTAAGCACCACTTGAATTATGCTAAACTAGACTAAAAATAATCGCCCGTTAAATAATAAAAAGCGGGCGGCATAGTCATTTTAAAACAGCCATTTTAAAAACAGCCATTTTAAAAAAACCACTTTAAAGACAGTTACTTTAAAAACAGTCACTTTAAAACAAATTACTGATAATGATAACTTTTAGGGCAAGCTTATGAATAATCCCAATAATAGCAATCGTGTGGTCATCAACCTTGACGGCGGTCTTGATGATTTGGATGACGATGATATTACCTTACCCAGTCTGCCAGCGCAAACGGTGCCCATCGTCGATGCGTCAGACAGCGTTGCAAGCAGTAATACAGAAAAGAGTGATGCAGAAAAGAGTAATACAGCAGATATGGCATTAGGTACGCCCATCGTTGAGATAGAAAAACAAAGTTCTTCTGAAAACACTTTAGAAGCTACTGCGAATACCAATACAAATGCTGTTCCATCGCAGCCTACAACTACCATTCCTACCATGCCTTTGCAAGATCATCTGGGCGATAGACCAAGCGCTACATCTGCCACTAGTGATACCAGTGCCATAAATAAAGCACAAACCGAGATACAGCAGCTATCAGCCGCGCCAGAAGAGTCACAAGAGTCACAAGAGTCACAAGAGTCACAAGAGTCACAAGAGTCACAAGAGTCAAAACAGACTGAGGAAAATAAGAAAAAAGGCAGCTGGTTTAATCGCATGAAAACGGGACTGAGTAAGTCACGTAAAAATCTTGCCGAAGGTATGGTCAGTATTCTTATCGGTGGTAAAGAGATTGATGATGAGCTATTAGAAGAGGTTGAAGACCAGCTGTTGGTGGCTGATATCGGTGTCAATGCAACCAACCGTATTATCAAAAGTCTCACTGAGCAAACCGCTCGTGGCGATTTGATTTATGCCCATTCATTATATAAAGCCTTACAAACTGAGCTGGTCGATATCTTAACGCCAAAAGTTGCGCCACTCGTTATTGATACCAGTAAAAAACCTTTTGTTATCTTGGTGGTGGGCGTGAATGGTGTTGGTAAAACCACGACTATTGGTAAACTTGCTAAGCGTCTACAAGGTGAAGGTAAATCCGTTATGTTGGCAGCTGGCGATACGTTCCGAGCGGCGGCGACTGAACAGCTACAAATCTGGGGTGAACGCAATAACATTCCTGTCGTCGCTCAAGGTCATGGTTCTGACAGCGCCTCTGTTATCTTTGATGCTATGCAGTCTGCCAAAGCAAAAAATATCGACGTATTAATTGCTGATACGGCTGGGCGCTTGCAAAATAAAACCCACCTGATGGCGGAGCTTGAAAAAGTCGTACGCGTGATGCGTAAAGCCGATCCAAGTGCGCCGCATGAAGGCATGATTGTGCTTGATGCGGGCACGGGTCAAAATGCGATTAACCAAGTAGAATTGTTTAATAAAGTCGTGCCATTAACCGGTATTACTATTACTAAATTAGACGGTACTGCAAAAGGGGGGGTGGTGTTCAATATCGCTGAAACCTCCGATGTGCCGATTCGTTATATTGGGGTCGGTGAGTCGATTGATGATTTGCGTGCCTTTAGTCCAAAACAGTTTGTCGCCGCGCTATTTGAGACTGACGATAAAGAGTAGCGCTGGGTAGTTTTTTTTAATGAATAAATAAGCGTTAAAAATATGAGTGTTTAGAAGGAAGAATTATGATAGTCACCATCGCAGCTGTTGAGTCGCACCAGTTAGCACTGATTGCTAGTGCGCATAGCAGCCCTAAGCTGGTCGAAGTCAATTGGCTGCAGGTGGGCGATTCTTGGCACAGCTCAAAATCTATTCCCAAGCTTAAAAAGCATTATGGGCTTGTCGATCAAGATTTTACCTTTATCGCTCAAAACAGCCTAAGCAAAGACGTGCCTGCTCAAGCGCTACTTATAGAAGCGATAGCGCAATTAATCACGTATTTTGAGGGTAAGCGTCAAGTATTTGATTTGCCATTAGATATAAGCTTAGGAACTGAGTTTCAACAACAGGTATGGCGGGCGTTACAAGGCATCAAGCATGGTGAAACGATTAGCTATGCCACACTGGCGCAGCGCGTAGGTAATCCTAAAGGCTTTCGTGCGGTTGCTAATGCCAACGGTAAAAACCCTTTTAGTATCATTATTCCTTGTCACCGAGTAATTGCCAGCGATGGTAAGCTGGGTGGTTATACAGGTGGCTTAGACAAGAAAGCGTATTTGTTAGCACTGGAAGGGGTGAGCTACAAAACTTAGCATGGAAAAAGTGCTCATCACCCGCGCTTAAAACTAAAAAGGCGAAACATTAAATATGTTTCGCCTTTTTATTAATAATCAATAAGATAGTTTTCAATGCCAATATTGGTTAGAAACTATTGCTCGAACTATTGCTCAAGCTGTGCCATAACTTCATCTGAAAAAGTCACATTACTATAAACTTCTTGCACATCGTCGATATCTTCTAACATATCAATCATCTTGATGACTTTTTCGGCATCTTCAACGTTGTCTATCTCAGCGCTGGTAGATGGCGACATAGTCACTTCAGCATTGTCAGAGACCAGACCTGCCGCATTGAGCGCATCTTTGACTTGACCGAAACTTTCCCATTCAGTGATGACCAGTAGTGACTCGCCGTCGTTTTCGATATCAAGTGCCCCAGCGTCTAAGGCTGTTAGCATAACTTCTTCTTCTAAGCTGATATCGTTAAAGGTGATTTCGCCGCGCTTGGTAAATAGATAAGCCACTGACCCTGAGGTGCCAAGGTTGCCTTCGTTTTTGGTAAAAGCATGACGCACTTCACTGACCGTACGGTTCAGGTTATCAGTCAAGGTTTCGACCAATACTGCGACGCCGCCGACACCATAGCCTTCGTAGCTGACCTCATCCATATTATCATTGTCATCGCCGCCTGTACCACGAGCAACCGCGCGATTGATGGTATCTCGTGTCATATTGACTGACAGTGCTTTTTCAATAACGGCACGCAAGCGTGGGTTTTTATCAGGGTCGGGGTCACCTTGCTTGGCAGCAGAAACAATTTCACGAATAATTTTGGTAAAGACTTTACCTTTTACCGCATCCTGACGGGCTTTACGGTGTTTGATATTTGCCCATTTTGAATGGCCTGCCATATGACATCCTTAAGTTTTACGTGTTATTTATAGTGCGGATAAAAAAGTTGTTAGGACTATACATCAGTAACAACTTTTTATACCTGATGAGGTATTCTTATTATATGATTGTGCTGTTAATACAGTGTAATAGACCTATCGGCCAGTTAACGATTTGTATGTCGTTTGGTGCGCTTTTTTGCTACACTGCTATTTTCTATATTTTGACCCATCATCAATTCTGACGATGACGGTCGAGAGCAACAATATTTGCAATATTATAAACCACTTTAGCGCATTTTGACCAACCTTAGCTTGTCCATGCCAGCCTAAAACGTTCGGTTCTATATAACCATTGATCTTGTGACTTTATTGACTCTATGAAGCAACCAACTGCCGAAGCCATTACTCATTTGCGTAACCGCATTCATATTATTATCGAAGGCACGGATACCCGTTTGGGTAAGCTGTTTGATATCGTATTGCTGATTGCGATTTTGGCCAGTGTCGGCGTAGTGATGCTAGATAGTGTGCTGTACATGCGTTTGCAATATGGCACCATATTTCGCTATGCAGAATGGTTTTTTACCATTTTGTTTACCATTGAATACATCCTAAGGCTATTTTCAGCGCCCAATCGCTTTCGTTATACCTTTAGCTTCTTTGGGATAGTGGATTTATTGTCGGTATTGCCAAGCTATTTAAGCTTAATATTTGGTGGTGTACAGTATTTGCTCGTGATTCGCATACTGCGCATCTTGCGTATATTTCGCGTGCTCAAGCTCAACACTTATATGCAGCAAGCGGGTTTTCTTGCCTCAGCACTTAAAACCAGCCAGCAGAAAATCACGGTATTTTTCTTATCCTTGGTATTGCTGGTGACTATTTTTGGCTCGGTCGTCTATGTGGTAGAAGGACCGGAAAATGGTTTTACCAGTATCCCAATCTCTATTTATTGGGCGGTAGTAACGGTTACTACCACTGGCTATGGCGATATGTCACCAAAAACGCCCATCGGGCAAGCAATTGCATCTATGGTCATGATTACCGGTTATGCGATTATTGCCGTACCGACGGGTATCTTTACCGCTGAGCTGGCACGTAATATGCGTCCACAGCTCAATCCTATTGCCTGCCCAAACTGCGGAAAATTCGGCCACGCCGTAGGAGCGGATTTCTGCGATCGCTGCGGTCATGCCCTGCATGTTTAGTGTTTATTAACGCGCCTTATATGGCTTTTTAAAATTATCGGGCTTCTAAGTACTAATAGTCTATATATTCAGCAACCAATGGTGATAAATCTATCACCACACCCAGATTGACCAAATTCCAATACTGGCCCGAAATCGTACGGTCAAGCATCATCGTCGTCGCTGATGGCTGAAACTGACCAAAATACTTTAAAGAAGTACGCATTTGGGCGATGGCTTCGTGATGGGTCTGGCTGCTACCGAAATCAAATGAACCTTCTTGATAAGGCTTCACGGATAAAGGCTTAAGGCCAATCTCTAGCCATTTCTGATAAAACTCACCCGGCACAACTTTCTCGTCATCACGGCGAATGTCTAGGGCGATTAAATCTTGCTCAAGCGCGGTCACGTCACCCTTTAAAGCATGCTTGGCAAAACGGCGAAATAATTGTACTTCGCTATGGCTATAACTGCGAATTCCGCCAAAATCATAAGCGACCACACTGCCATCAGTGCGAAAAGAAAAGTTGCCAGGGTGTGGGTCACAGTGCATGCGGTATAAACCAAATAGTTGCCCTGCGCTAAAATGGAACAGGCGCTCAGCAATTTTTTGCTTGATAGCATTATCCCACGTCGCGGCGACCGTGAGCGTTTCACCCATCTCTTCGGTTAAGGTCAAAATCCGTCTAGATGAATGACTACCAATCACTTTAGGAATAATAAGACCGTCGTCGTCTGCATGAAACGCACCAAATACTTGGAGGTTGTGCGCCTCTTTAATATAGTCGAGCTCATCATGCAAGCTTTGGCGAATCTCGTGAAATAACTGCTCTTGTAATTGTTTACTCATATTGAGCACGCCGGCGATTTTTAGCGCCATGCGTACTTGCTTCAGGTCGCTATCACAGTTCTCATCGACATCAGGGTATTGAACCTTTACCACCACCCTTTGTCCAGATGGCAAAACGGCTCTATGCACTTGCCCGATTGAGGCGGCGGCAAAGGGTGCTTCTTCAAATTCAGTAAATAACTCAGCAACCGGCGCGTTAAGCTCACGCTCAACTTGGGCACGTATCTGCGCATACGGCATCGGCGGTGCATCTTTTTGCAGCTTCTCTAAAGCCGTGGCAACTTCCGGCGGAAACACATCTTTATATTGCGAGGCGATTTGACCCACTTTCATGACTGCGCCTTTCATTTCGCCAAGCGTTTCAGCTATCTGAACACCGACATCTTGCATCAGCTCTGAGCGCGCTTGTAGACGTTTTTCTTCGTCACTTGAGAGATGCCTTAATGAGTTTTTTGCGGCTTTGCCGGCAATACTGGCGGTCATGCCAGCGAGTTTCATAAAGCGTTTTCCGGACGATTTTGCCATTCATGTCACCATATAGTGGGTTTATTTACTAAGCCCCAATGTTATTATTTTAAGCAAAGGATTGCTGTTTAACTAGTGTGCCAAAAAATGTGCCAAAAGCAACAGTATGCGTCTCTTAATGCTGCTTATAAGTTATAGATTGTCGCTTATAACTTAACAGTATGGCGGTTTTTTATTGGTTAATAAATAAGGTTTCAATAAGGTTTTAATAACAAGCATCAAGTGATAAATCATTAGCTGTCTAATTTCAAATTATAAGTATGAGTCAGCCAATAATCTAATGCTATCTGATAGCCTAAAGGTCCTAAGCCGCAGATAACGCCGACGGCTATATCACTAAAATAAGAATGCTGCCGGAACGATTCACGGGCGTGAACATTGGACAAATGCACTTCTATAAAGGGTTTTTGTGTCGCCGATAATGCATCCCGTATCGCAACCGAAGTATGAGTAAAGGCAGCAGGATTGATAATAATCGCATCTACTTGCGCTGCTGACTCTGCTAACAGACCATAATATTGAATCTCATCGACAAGCTTGCCTTCATGGTTTGATTGAATGCAAATCAGCTCAATGCCATATTTGGCTGCCCGTGCGACCAATTTTTTTTCAATATCAGCAAGGGTTGTATGACCGTAAATTTCAGGTTCACGTTTACCCAATAAATTTAAATTAACGCCATTGATAAGTAACAGCTTATGCGTTTTAGCGTTTGCACTTATGTCATTTGAACTTATAAGAGTTTCTTGATTAGAGGTTTTGTCGGTCACTGTTGACTGAGAAGGTGTGGTCATAATAGTCTCTATCTTTATAAAGTGGTATTTTATTTATAAGTATTGTTGTCGTTATCGCTATGGGTCCATAGTAGGACCGTATAAGATAACTTTGCTGTAAGGTTTTAAGAGTAAAGTTATCCGAAGAATAAAACTAGCCGAATAGATAAGCGCTTATCCTTTTATCATAACAGCTTGGCAGCCATGTAATAAAAAATAACATGAAAAATTATCCTAGGGGTTAAAAATCGTGTTAAAAGTCTTTATGTTGCTAAAAACCCGTGCTATGATATTTTTTACGCAAAAAATATTACCTATTTGTTGCTAATGTCAGTTAGGTTAATTATTAAAGTGCATAAAGCAATTTTGATATGAACCTACATTGACTATGGTAATTTTACTATAGGCTGCATCATAAAGAGGGTAATAACACGCTTTATGTGCAGATGATGGTATGTAGAGTAGTACTCTTACATTTTGATTTCATAATCTTAAACCCCGTTTATATGCAATGTCGCAAAGGAATTTGGGGTTAAGTGACTTTTTAGGAAGTAATATTATGTCAGCTCGTGAGCAAGGTATCGTTAAGTGGTTTAATGACTCAAAAGGCTTTGGTTTCATTCAACGTGATAGCGGCGAAGATATTTTTGTCCATTTCCGCGCAATCCAAGGTGATGGTTATCGCTCTCTAAAAGATGGCGAAAAGGTTGAGTTCAGTGTGGTAGAAGGCGATAAAGGCCTGCAAGCTGAAGAAGTCAGAAAAGTAGAAGAGTAATCGCTACAGTGATTAGCGCCGTTCAGCTATAATGTCTGTACAAACTACTGATATACTACTGAGTCAAGCCCGTCTTGTCTTACCTATGTTGAGTTGAACGCAGCATATTTGGTAAGTTTAGGCGTTGGGCTTGGCTTTTTTATGCTTATGAGTTTTATAATTTATCTGATTAGAGATTACGGACTGGGCTTTTTTAAGTAGTAGCTCTTAATCACAATGTTTCCTATTCACAACAGATAGTCGTATTATAAAACCAACGCTTATCATGAGCTTTTATTCATTTAAGCTTTTATTTATTAATAATAGACAAGCGATTCACACACAAGGATATTTTTTTGAGTACTTTTAAGACGTTTACGGATTTGCCGTTATCAAACCCTACTTTACGTGCCGTGAGTGATTTAGGTTTTACTGAATTGACGCCCATTCAAGCACAGATATTACCGCATACATTGGCAAATCAAGACGCCATTGGACAGGCGCAAACGGGTACTGGCAAGACGGCAACGTTTTTACTGACCATTATGGAAGCGTTATTAAAACGTCCTTTTGCTGCCGATGAAGAACGTTATTTAGGTGAGCCACGTGCCGTTGTTATGGCGCCAACCCGTGAGCTTGCCCAGCAGATATTTGACGACTGCATTGCCCTGACCAAATACACCTCGCTACACAGCGTGTGTATCATGGGTGGCACCAATTATGAAACCCAGCAGCATGAGCTTGAGCGCCAATATGTGGATATCTTAATTGCCACTCCAGGTCGTTTGATTGACCTAATGCACAAAGGCATGGTCTATCTAGATCGCGTTGAAGTATTGGTATTAGATGAAGCGGATCGTATGCTCGATATGGGTTTTATCCCTGATATCAAGCGTTTGGTTGGTCGTATGCCGCCAAATACTGATCGTCAAAGCTTGTTGTTTTCTGCCACCTTTAACCAAGATGTGATGAATCTCGCTTACCGCTGGTTGCATGAGCCAGAGTTTGTAGAGATTGAGCCTGAGCATAAGACCAGCGAATTGGTCGATCAGCATTTTTACTTATTAACCGAAGATCAAAAACTAGCAGCGGTCGAACGTATCATCACTGATAGCACAGTCGAGAAGGTGATTATTTTTGCCAACCGTAAAGATCAGGTTAAGCGCTTGTATCATAAGCTGCGTCAGGGACATAGAATCGTCATGTTATCAGGCGATGTGATTCAGCAAAAGCGCGAAAAATATCTGCAACGCTTTAAAGATGGTCATGCTTCTGTGTTGGTCGCAACCGATGTGGCAGGACGCGGTATTCATGTTGATGATGTCAGCCATGTGATTAATTATACCTTGCCGGATCAGCCAGATGATTACGTACATCGTATTGGGCGCACTGGACGCGCGGGACAAACCGGTATCAGTATCAGCTTCGTCAGTGAAGATGATGCCTTTAATATCCCAGCATTAGAAAAGCATTTAGATACCAAGTTTAGCCTTGAGCAGTGGCAGCCTTAATAGAATTTTTTGAATTAAGTTCTAAAGCATTTAAACAGCAAAAAGCCCTTAATGCATGATTAAGGGCTTTTTTATACGTCTGTTTTTAGATGCCATCAATTTAAAGGAATATTAAACAGCAATTAGTTAGTGATGATGTTCCATATCTGCTGAGTCATCATTCATATTGTGCATACTATGGTCCATCTGACTCATATCGTGGTCGGTGGTATTACCTGTGTCATTCATCATGGTATGCTCACCATGCTCCATGTTCATGCTATGACCACCGCCATGGTCACCATGCATACTGGCATGGTCACCATGCATACTGGACATAGCGATAGGCACGAAAACGACGGCTAACCCCGATAAAACCATGATAGCGCCATTAATTTGCCTTAAACGTAGGCGTCCAATTTTCTCACGTAGCCAACCAACCGTTTCATGGGTGGCAACCAACATTGGTACTGTCCCCAAACCGAAGACAAACATCAATGCCGCACCGCCCAATGGGTTATGAGCAACGACGGCAATCAGTAGCGCACCGTAAACCAAACCACAAGGCAAGAACCCCCATAATAACCCTGCCGCTAAAGCACGCGGGAAGGTATTAAGTGGAAATACTTTCTGGCGTAGCGGACTCAGATATTGCCAAAAGCGCATGCCGACACGCTCAAGCTTGGTTAAAAATGGCGCGCCAAGCATCGTGACACCAACAAATACCAATACCAAGCCTAATAAGATACGAGGCGTACTATTGCCTCTCATTAATGGCTCTAAAACAGTGGTACCCACAAGTCCGGCGACCAAACCTAAAAATGCGTAACTGCTTAAACGCCCGAAGTGGTAGGTGGCTATCAAAGCGCGGCGCTTAGCAGGGCTCACATCTTTCATCGATAGACTAAATGCTGCTACTAGCCCGCCACACATGCCTAAGCAATGCGGTGAACCAAAAAATCCCATCAGTAATGCCGCAACAAGTAAAGCTGTGGTCATGGGGAGTCTCTCCTAAAAATAGTAAAGCGTGAGCCTATTTTTATCATTTATCTAAAAAAATGATAAAAGCAGTCACGTATAAATGAGATATGGAAGGCTATATGTTTGAATTTTATTGATAGCTATTTGCTTTATTAAGACGATATCGGTAAAAGGTGAATCGGTAGCACTCAATCATCGGCTTTGTTGGAGTATGCCGTGTCATCAGCTTGCGGTATATCGTCACTAGGCGTATGAGCTTGAATCGTTTGCCGACGTTCTTGACGGTCATCCAAGATAATACGCTGTGACGCATTATCTAAGTCCTCAAACTGGTTTGATTTGACCGCATAGCGTATTGCCCAGATGGCGACCACGAACAGCATTAAACTTAAAGGAATTAATAAAAATATACTGAGCATGGCAAACCTCTTCAATAGCAGTTTCTTATATTATACACTTATTGCAAGTGTTATAAATGTTCTATAAATACTAAAAGTGAGACAGTGGATAATGGGGCAATAATAGTCGTCTGATGATACTAATCTAATGATGCTAATTTAATAATACTAGGTCAGAAAATGCCAGCTAAGCGTTATTCAGTAGGCGTTTTTACGGCATTGCCTCTAGGGGTTAAGAGTTGCTGCGAGGTCACATCCTTAGCATGCCGACAGTTTGCTTGCGGGCGTATCACATCACGTAAGTAGGCGGCCACCTCATAGACTGCCCGCCGCGAATGACTCAAGTTCTGTGCCGGTTCCATCCAATCGCGTTTGACCGGTAAAGGCGCATTGATTGGGGTACTATTGATGCCGTTTAGGGCAAACTGTCTCCTTGCCCGCGCCATATGATAGCTATCGGTAATCAGGTACACATGATATAGAGGAATACGCTTAGCAGTAAAACGCGCATTTTCACAGGTATTCATACTGGCATTTTCGCTGATGAGCCCATCAATACCGTGTTCAATAAGCCACTGACCAAGCCAAGGCGCCTCAGCGCCACTCAGTACAATAGGTAGTGGCAAATCATGATAGGCGGTTGCCGCCGTACGGGCGCGGTTGAGGCTATAACTGTTTAGGATGGTTTGATTGTTATTATCATTGGTCAGACCGCCGCCCAATACCACATAGGCGGTCGGTGGAGAGCTCATGGCGGCTGGCGGCATCTTTGGTAAAGGTAAATGGGCTAAGAGATAAATCACCGCTTGTGAAAATAGCGGGGTAAATAAACTGATAATAACGAGAATAACAGCCGTTGAACCCAGTAAAAAGGTGGCATTAATAATTCGAAACAGCTTTATCATACGCTCAGCTGAACGTAAGTAAGAGCGCCATAAGCGCTTAGACCATGATCGTTTAGACCACATGCTCATCAAATCCAATAGAGCCGTCAGCATTTACCCAAACCGGCTCGCGTGATAATTCAATCGCAAATATCTCAGAGACAATATTGGCAATATGATTTTGAGCCTTTGCCACATCTGCTTGCGTCGCTTGATAAGGGCTGTGATTGGTCAACACCAAGGCTTGCTGCTGATGGGTCATAATCGGCGCTAAACCGCCACCTTTTAAACCAGATTGTTCAATTAACCAGCCAGCCGCCACCTTGACCATGGCATCCGGCATTGGATAGCCAACGATGGTAGGGTGAGCGGATTGTAGCGCTATAAATTGCGCTTGAGGAATAATAGGGTTCTGAAAAAAACTGCCGCAATTAGGGAGCTGTTTAGGATCGGGCAGCTTTTGTTGGCGAATATCTATAATCGCCTGCATGACATCAGCAGGTACGGGCTGCATGTGCCCTTGCTGCTCTGCATAGCGCTGCGCGACCGTCTGCACATCGCCATAGCTAGCAAGAATTTTACTGGCATCGGTATGTAAGCGAAAACCCACGCGAGTGATCAGCCAAGTATTGGGCGCACGCTTAAAGAGGCTGTCGCGGTAGCCAAACTGGCAGTCTGCTGCTGTTAGATGATGCCAAGTTTGGGTTGGCAGATGATAAGCACGAACATACTCTAAGCAATCTTCTAATTGCACACCGTAAGCACCGATATTTTGTACAGGCGCCGCTCCTGTCAGACCCGGTATCAATGCCAAGTTTTCAAGTCCATACCAACCTTGAGCCACGGTATACATCACCAAATCATGCCAGTTTTCACCGGCCATCACTTCGATATCGACATGACTGTCTGTTTGCGCCGTCATAGTGATACCGTGCATTTGGGGACGTAAGACAATCGCATCTAGATGCGCTGGCAATAAAACATTGCTACCGCCAGAGAGCACGAATAATGGCTTGGTAGGCTCTGCATCTTTTCCGTGATTTGCCATAAAGGCATCAAGTTGCGCCTCATCGGTAAGCGTCACGACCATATCCGCCACACATGCCAATGCCATGGTATTGCTATGGGACAAATCGACCGACTTAGCCTGTGGTACATTTACCGCAAGATTAGTCGATGTCGTAGGTTGAGCGCTGGAATCATGGCGTAAAGCTGAGGTCATAACATAGCCTATCTGGCAAATAAACAAGAAATCATGCGGTGTTTATTATAAAGGATGCACGGCATAAAAGTAGCAGAAATATGGCGCTTTATTACTAAGCACTATTTATCATTTCTAAGCACTAATAAACCTTAAATGCTGTGAACCATTAAGTATTAATCGTTGCTAATTATTGAGCGTGGCTAAGCAGTTTTCCAACTTTCAATCCACGCTTGGGCACTTGATTCGATACGTTCGATGACTTCTTCAAAAGCGTCGCCATCACCTTGATAAGGGTCTGGTACATCGTCGCCGCCGTAGGTTGGATCTTCTTCACTAAATAGCGCCAGTTTGGCAAGCTTGCCATCTGTGTCAGTGATGCTGTCTTTAATGGCTTGCAGGTCGGCTAAGTTTTGCGCATCCATCGCCAAAATTAAATCAAACTTGCGAAAGTCGTCAGCGCTTACTTGACGCGCGACCAGCTTATTAATGTTATAACCATGAGCTTTAGCATGGCGCTGTGCCCGTACATCAGGCGCATGACCAATATGCCAATCTCCAGTCCCTGCCGAATCCACTTTCATCGCTAGCCCTGCAATGGCTGCTTGCTGACGAAAAATCTCTTCGGCGGTCGGTGAACGGCAAATGTTTCCCAAACAAACCAATAGCACAGATGAGGGAGTAGACGCTTTAATTAGCATATAATGACCTTTTATCACAACAAAAAAACATGCTATCAAGACCAGCATGATTAATGCGGTTTATTAGCATGTTATCGAGTAAATTAATTGGCTATCAGCGTAACGGTTAATACGTTGAATGGCAAGGGTAGAGGTAAAACAATAGGGTCACATTAGGCTATCAATAATAGCAAGCTGCCGACCCCAATAGCTTATATAAATGTTAAGAATCGATTTAGTCTTGGTTGTGTTTGAAGCGTTGTAAATCACGCCGCTCTTTTTTATTGGGTTTATTATCTGGACGGGCAAGATTGGCAAGTTTGCGCTGCTCGGCATAAAAAGCGCGGCGCTCCTCGCTTTCCTCAGTTTCAGAATATAACGCTTGGGCAGCAATCGCATTACCACGTTGTGCGCTTAGTGCTTCAACCAACACAGTTTTCTCAGTCATGGCGGTTGCTGAGCCTTGGCGAATACTGAGCTCATCCCCAACGGCAATCTCTTTGCTGGTTTTAACGCGGCTCCCTGCATAATGGACGCGTCCGCTTTCGATGGCTTCTTTGGCAAGGGTGCGGGTGCGATAAAATCTAGCGGCCCATAACCATTTATCAAGACGCATACGCACGGCATCTGGTTGGCTATGTGCGGGCTGATTATGGTTTTTATTGTGTTTACTCATCAAAACCTCATAGATATCAATAACGTAAGATAATAATGGTGTTGTTTTTTCTGATTAAAAGAGCGTTAAGCGATTAAAGTATTTCAAAATAGGTTTTTATGGTGAATAAGGACAACTAAAATTAGCCATTGTTCTGATTGGTAACTTTAGCAGCCATTGCTACAGCACTGTTAGTATTTAACTGCTCTAAACCGTTTATCACACCATTAATGTTTTCGACGGTTTTATTCTGGCTCAATTTAAACTGAGCTTGTATCGAATCGATAGGCAATCTAAAGCCAATAATACCGCGACACATGATGTTCTCAATTTATGCTTGATATAAAACTATTTACACCACTGCTGCTCACAAGGGATGCCGTCATAGTTACCATCCATTTTTGTATTAGGACAGTGTTGTAGGAAGTAGGTTGCTTCTGCGCATGATGTCATCTGAGAGCAATGCTGCCTGCCATCACAGGCAAAACTTGGTGCTGTTGGTTTTGGCGTTAATACTGGTTGTGACGTTAATACGGGGTTTACTGCCTGAATTGATGTTGCATCTGAAGCTGTGCCTAAATCGACGTACGTTGGCGGTATGTCATCCAAGTCAGTCGAGGTGAAAGCAGCGGCAGCTGAAGTATCAGCCGCAACATCAGTGGTAGGATTGCTAGTCGTGGTTTTAGGTTGCAGCATCTTATAACCTACTAGTGCTAAAACCAGTAATAATACAAATATCACTATCTTTTGAATCACGGCTTACCACCTAATAATAGTCACTACAAATGAATCAATGCTATAAGTGAATAGTCATTATTGATGCATCAGAGGCGGTTTTCTAATTGCTAAAAAACCGCATTGATAAATGAAAGTTTACTTCTGCTTTGATTATTTTAAAAACAACTGATAACCAATGTTGTCATTGAGCATAGTGCAGTCATAACCAATATCAAGAAGCGCATCTTGTAGTTGGCGAGAGTTGCCTTCAGAGGCTTGCAAGCCGACCAACACACGACCTTCAGCGGCGCCATGATTGCGATAATGGAACAAGGTGATATTAAAGTCGTCGCCCAATTTTTCTAAAAAGGTTAATAATGCGCCCGGACGTTCAGGGAAAACTACCTTTAATAACTGCTCATTTTCGACATGGGCATGACCACCAATCAGATGACGGATATGGGATTTGGCGATATCATCATCGGTTAAATCGTGTGCTTCATAGCCATCAGCCGCCAATTGATTGCTAATCGTTTGACGCTCTTTGTCGCCCTCTTTTAGGGCGATACCGACAAAGATTGCTGCAGGTTCCATCGAATCTGGTGATTTTTTGCTATCGGCACGGTAGTTAAACTCGGTGATATTACGGCCATGTAAGCTGCGGCAGAAGTTTAAGAAAGCGCCGGTTTGCTCAGGAATAGTCACGCCAAAGATGGCTTCTTTTTTCTCACCAATCTCAGTACGCTCAGCGATATAACGCAAGCGGTCAAAGTTCATATTGGCACCGCAAATGATACTGACGCAGTTTTTACCTTGTAGGTTATGGGCTTCGATATATTTTTTCATGCCTGCAACGGGTAGGGCGCCCGCAGGTTCAACGATGCTGCGATTCTCTTCAAAGATATCTTTCACCGCCGCGCAGACTTCATCGTTGGTACAAGTGACCACTTCAGGCTCGACGACAGGACCTGATTTATCACTTTTTTGCATACGCACGATATCAAAAGGTAGCTCGCCAATTTGAGCGACTGCAACACCATCGACAAACAGACCGACTTGCTTAAGCGTGACCCGCTCATTTGCTTCAAGAGCAGCTTTAAGTGAAGCTGATTGGTCTGCTTCTACAGCGATGACTTTGACGTGCGGCGCGACTTCACCCAAGAATGCTGCGACACCAGAAATCAAACCGCCACCACCCACAGCAACGAATACATAATCCATGTTGCGCCATTGCTGGGTTAATTCCAGACCAATGGTGCCTTGTCCTGCAATGACCAATTCATCATCATAAGGGGGAATAAAGGTTAAACCTTCTGTTTCAGCGCGATTGATTGCATAACGGTTGGCTTCATCAAAGCTATCGCCATACAAGTCGACATTGCCGCCGAGTGCTCTAACGGCATCTACTTTAATATCAGGGGTGGTGGTTGGCATCACGATGATGTTATTTAGGGCAAGCTTACGCGCTGAATAAGCAACGCCTTGGGCATGGTTGCCCGCTGAGGCACAAATGACGCCGCGCGCTTTTTGCTCATCGCTCAATTGGCTAATACGGTTGTAAGCACCGCGTAATTTAAAGGACTTAACTGGTTGCAGGTCTTCGCGCTTAAATCGAATATCATTAGCAAAACGTTGGGTCAGCTTGGGTGCAGCTTCAAGTGGTGTTTGAATGGCAACGTCATAGACGGTGGCTTGCAAGATGGCTCGTACCCAATGTGACAGCATAATAATTCCTAAACAGAGTGAAGATGAATAAAAGAAGTGCAAATGGCTATAAAGTCAGTGTTTATAAATTAGCCGCTATAAATAACTATAAACCAGTATAGATCAGCACAAAAACGAAATAGATTAGCCTATGCTGATTTTCACTATCTTGCAAGACACAATTGCAAATTTTATAGGGAGTTTTTTTGAAGGTTAAAGGTCAAGCCATCAATACATTAAAGTAAGTATGGGCTCTGAGAAGGGGCAATGAGTATTTAGAATGGGTTTTACGCTAACATCGCCTAAAGCCATCGGTTATAATAAGCGCGCATTTTACCTCTTTTATCATTTTAGCTCTTTTAGAGTGAGACGTTTATTTTTCCAAGGATTTATGATGAGTGATCAGCAAGCACAAAAGCAAGCTGCAGCCAAAGCTGCCCTAAGCTATATTGAAGATGACATGATACTTGGAGTGGGGACGGGCAGTACGGTTAACTGTTTGATTGAGTTGTTGCCGACACTAAGGCTTGCTGGCGCGGTTGCAAGCTCACAGGTCACCGAAGATAAACTTCGTGCCCTTGGTATCGAAATTGTCGATTTAAACTTTGCCGGTCAGCTTGATGTCTATATCGATGGTGCTGATGAGGTAAATGAGCATTTGCAATTGATTAAAGGTGGCGGCGGCGCGCTCACACGTGAAAAAATTGTCGCTGCAGCATCCAATAAATTTATCTGCATGGTTGATGAAAGTAAAAGCGTTGAATGGTTGGGACGCGAATTTCCCGTACCGATAGAGGTGCTGCCACAAGCGCGCTCGTATGTGGCAAGGCAATTAGCCCGTTTGGGCGCTGAGCCAGTATATCGTGAAGATTTCGTTACCGATTATGGCAATGTGATTTTAGATACTTATGACTTAGATGTCAGTAATCCACTAGCGCTTGAGCAGCAATTAAACAATATCGTTGGGGTGGTCTGTAATGGTATCTTTGCTGCCAATCAAGCCGATGTCTTATTAAAAGCGGGCAGTAATGGCGTGACGACTTTAACGCGCTAATGTATTATTGACAGAATTTAATGCTATAACTTATCGCTAAATAAAGCTGTCAACAATAAAAAGGCAGAGCACTATAAATATGCTCTGCCTTTTTTTGTACGTGTTATTTTTATACGTGCTGGTTTATCAATATTTCACGTTATGCTCTTTACCAGCCTGTTTTTAGGCAGGCAGCTTAATTTTGTCTTTTAATAAAAATTCCATCAAAGCTTTTTGCGCATGTAAGCGGTTCTCGGCTTCATGCCACACCACAGAGCGCGGATCATCGAGCATATCATGAGAGATTTCTTCGCCGCGATGGGCTGGCAAGCAATGCATGAACACCACTTCAGGGTCGGCTTTATCGAGTAGTGATGGTGTCACTTGATAAGAAGCAAAGCGGCGCGCACGGGTATTTTGTTCAGACTCTTGCCCCATACTTGCCCAGACATCGGTGACAATTAAGTTTGAATCTTTCGCCGCTTCTTGGACGTTTTCAACGATACTGACGCAATGCGAGAAGCGTTTCATCAGCTCAGGGTCAGGCTCAAAACCATAAGGGGCTGCTACACGTAGCTCAAAGCCAAACTGATTGGCCGCTTGCATGTAGGAGGCGCACATATTGTTGCCATCACCAACCCACGTGACGATTTTGTTTTCGATACTACCGCGATGCTCATAATACGTCTGCATATCAGCAAGCAGCTGGCAGGGATGGAATTCGTCAGTGAGCGCGTTGATAATCGGTACACTGGAATATTCCGCAAAGGTCTCAACTTTTTCGTGCCCAAAGGTGCGAATCATGATGATATCGACCATGCTCGAGATGACGCGAGCGGAATCTTCTAGAGGCTCACCACGGCCAAGTTGGGTGTCATTTGGCGATAAAAAGATAGCATTACCGCCAAACTGACCCATGCCAGTCTCGAAGGAGATACGCGTACGGGTGGATGATTTCTCAAATATCATACCAAGCGTCCGACCAACAAAGGGCTGATATATCTCGCCGGCGTGTTGCATCTTACGCAGTTCGCTCGCGCGTTTGATTAAGTTTTCTAGTTCTTGTTTGGTTAAATCAGATAGGGTCAAAAAATGGCGCAAACTCATAGTAATCCTAGCAGTCGATCGCAGTCGATGAAAAATGATACGTTGTCATTTTTTAATAGCATCGCGTCAGTGCGTATACTGGTGTGACAACAAACTTTTAGTATAGCGCAATTGGGCTTAATGTAAATGTCCAATTTGCCGTGATTCAGCAGTGCTGCAGTGCTTCATTCGTCTCTCAAACCATCATGACATTAAACTCTCTTAATTATGATTTTGCTATGGTCCGATTTGGACGAGCGCTTAGGCGGCATAGCAACTCATAGCTAATGGTCTCAGCATGGGCGGCGACTTCATCGACGTGCGGCGCATCACCCCAAAGTATCACTTTACTATCTAAAGCCACGCTTTCTGGAACAGTGCTGACATCAATGACAATCATATCCATCGCCACTCGTCCGACTACCGCGCATGGATAGCTTTGACGATTTATAGCATCAATAACAGAAACATAAGCGTTGTCACTCACCACCCGTGGATAGCCATCACCATAACCGATACTAACCAAAGCCGTTTTAGTATCTTGCATCGCAGTCCAGCGGCTGCCATAACCAATACCATCACCGGCGTTGACCGTTTGTAGAGCGATAATCTGCGCGCTAAATTCCATCGCTGGCTGTAAGTCCAAATCACGCGCACTTTTATCAATAACAGGCGTACTCCCGTAGAGCATGATGCCCGGACGTACCCAATCGTGATGATGCTCGGGGAAATTGACGATACCCGCTGAGTTGCACAATGAGCCTTTTACATCGCTACTCACCGTTTCTTTTAGGGTCTGCAGCATGTCGTTAAAGCGCTGGATTTGAATGGCGTTTAGAGGATGAGCGCGGTTATCGGCATTGGCAAAGTGAGTGGTCAAAACCAACTGATAACCGGTTTCATGCAGACGTTTGGCTGCTGGAATAAGGGTTTGGTCATTAAAGCCTAAGCGGTTCATGCCAGTATTGTATTTAAGCCAAACCACACGGGTGGCACTGGTAGCAGGTGGGGTGTTTTCTAATGCCCATATTAATTGCGGCTCATGATGAATCACGCAGCTAATATCATGCTCTATCGCCAGCTGCCATTCATCTTTAGTAAATGCGCCTTCGATTAGACCAATGGTTTTATCCCAACCCAATTGACGTGCTTCCAAGGCTTCTATCAAGGTGGCGACGCCGATACCATCTGCCTGCTGCTCGCCTTGTTGCAATGCTGGTAAGACAGCAGCGACGCCATGACCATAGGCATTGGCTTTGACCATAGCAAGGATTTTAGCCGTCGGTGCCAGTTTTTTAACTTGAGCCAAATTATGGGTAATGGCAGCTGGTTTGATTGTGATGGTACGCATAATTGCCTTCTTTATTAGCAAAGATATTTTTATTAGTAAAACGGTTTCATTAAACAAATGGTGTTATTAGTAATGTGGTAAAGCAATAAAGCCAGTACGTCATCAACTGAGCTGATGACGCACTGGCTATTTTTTATTGATAATCGCTTATTAAGCGTATCGTTCGTTTTGTTTATTACTTATCAAGCTCATTACTCATCATTTTCAAAGCTGACGTTTTGATAATATTCTGGCGTCAGGTTGATAAAGCGGGTAAATTGCCCTTCAAAGCCCAAGCGTATGGTGCCGATAGGGCCATTACGCTGTTTACCAATGATGATTTCAGCCACGCCTTTGTGGTCTGAGTTTTCATTATAAACCTCATCGCGATAAATAAACATAATCAAATCGGCATCCTGCTCAATCGCACCCGATTCACGCAAATCCGACATGATAGGGCGCTTATTAGGACGGTTCTCTAAACTACGGTTAAGCTGCGATAAGGCGATAACCGGACATTCAAGCTCACGAGCCAAGGCTTTTAAGCTACGAGAAATCTCGGAAATTTCTCCAACACGGTTGCCATCAAGATTAGGCACTTTCATCAGCTGTAGATAATCGACAATGATAGCGCCAAGTTTGCCATCATGATTTTTAGCGATACGGCGGCAGCGCGAACGTAGCTCAGAGGGCGGAAGGGCAGTACTGTCATCAATATATAAATGCTTAGACTGCAAATGCTGAATGGCGTTCATCATTTTTGCCCATTCATCTTCGTTCATTTGCCCAGAACGCAAGTGCGTCTGATTAATCGCGCCCCATGAAGATAGCAAACGCATGACAATGGACTCGGCTGGCATCTCCATCGAAAACACCACGACTGGCAAATCCTCATTAAATAAAATCCCTTCTGCTAAGTTCATCGCAAAGGTTGTTTTACCCATAGAAGGACGTGCGGCGACGATAATTAAATCGCCTGCCTGCAAGCCCTGGGTTTTGTTGTTTAGCTCGACGAATGGGGTTTGCAAACCTATCATGCCGTCAGGATTGGATTTTAATTCTTGGATTTTATCAATAACATTGGTCAATACCGAGGTAATACCAACAGGGCCACGCTGTTCTGCGCGTTTGTTATGTTGCTCATTAATACTAAATATTTTTGCCTCAACATTGTCCAAGATATCGCTTACCGTTTGGTCTTTGGGATTATAGGCAAGGGTCAGCATGTCATTGCCAGTAGTAATCAGCTGGCGTAAGGTCGATAGCTCGCGCACGCGCTGCGCATAAGCGGTGAGGTTAAACAAGGTGGCAGGACTTTGACTCAAAATATCGGCTAAGTAGCTGTCACCACCGGCACCTTTGAGTAGTTTTTGTGCTTCTAACCAGTCATGTACCATGACTGTATCATAAGGCTCGTTGACCGCCGCCAAATGCGCAATAGCATCAAAAATATACTGATGTCGCCCTGCATAAAAGTCGTCTTTGGTGACGATATCTGCAATCTTATCGTATGCCTCTTCGATACTCATCAAAGACGCTAGCAAGGCCTTTTCAATATCGATATTGTGCGGCGGTGTTTGATTGAGTAAGTCGTCGGTTTTTTCGTTGTCTGCCATGGATGCCTAATGTGTCAAAAGTCGGTATAAAATTAAGTATATAAGAGATTATAAATAGCGGTGTGCTATCAGTATTTATTTTAATAGTGATACAGCCAAGCAAGCGCGACATACCTCTACGAGAGAAGTACCAAAAGGTGGTCTCAGCGCTTGCTGGTAAATGCTACAATGAAAGGCGAAAGTTTAACACATTCTAGCGTTTTTTCGGCTGCTATAAGTAACTATCTATAAAAATGCCATCTGCTATGACATAAAATTTGCGATGTCTTAGACCATCTTAAACGCTCGTTTTCATAATAATAAATACAATAAAATCATATTCTTAATATCAAACTAGGATATTTTACTATGCAAAAAAGACTACCATTATTAATCACAACCGGTGAGCCTGCTGGTATTGGGATGGATGTTGTGCTGCTATTAGCAGCTGAGGGTAAATTGCAAGATTTTAAACGCCCAATCTGGGTTACTGCCGATAGCACTGCGATGCAAAAGCGCGCTGATATGCTGGTAACAGCAGGCGTGCTCGGGAGCTGTCCATTTTGGCAAACTGTCGATTTAGACATCGCAGCCGATGACTTTTTAGAGCAGATGTCACAGCAAACTATTGATGACAATAATAATGACAATCATGTTTTTATCCTGCTGAATACCCCTTGTGCTGAACCAGTTGTCTGCGGAAAAATTAATACTCGTAATTCGGCCATGGTTGCCAAGCAATTGGACATCGCCCATCAGTTAGCGACCAACAAAACAGTCGCTGCTATCGTCACAGGGCCATTGCAAAAATCTGCCTTAATAGATGCGGATATTAAACTGCTCGATGGCACCATGTTCAGCGGTCATACCGAGTTTTTTATGCAGCAAAGTGGCTGTGAGAAAGTCGTGATGATGCTCGCCAATCAAGCCATGAAAGTGGCGCTTGTCACCACGCATTTAGCATTAAAAGACATACCTGCGGCTATCACCGCTGATAATGTACGGCAAACGGTACAAATTGTCATTGATGATATGAGAGAGAAGTTTGGTTTAACACAGCCACGTATTTTGGTTTGCGGTCTGAATCCGCATGCAGGCGAGGGCGGACATTTGGGTACTGAAGAGATTGAGATTATCAATCCCGTATTGCGTGAGTTTATCGACGTAGGCGTCGATATATCAGAGGCAATGCCAGCCGATACCTTATTTACTCCTAGGCATTTAGCCAACTGTGACGCGGTCATTGCTATGTATCATGACCAAGGTTTGCCGGTGCTCAAATCGCACGGCTTTGGCGATACAGTCAATCTTACCTTGGGGTTGCCGTATATTCGTACCTCAGTTGATCATGGTACAGCGCTTGATTTAGCAGGACGTGGCGGCGCAAGTGCGACCAGCTTATACCAAGCATTATTGATGGCTAATGAGATGGCAGATAAATCGCTTGTTAATAGACCTTTTATATAAAACTGGTGCATTCGAAGTTTGTCACGCAGTACTGGGTAACTTTAGTGTAAATAACAGCTATTTATGAATCATCAAACACGGTCTAGTAAAAGTGGTTCTATTATACCAGTCTGTTTTAAGTGGTCTGTTAATAGGTTTGAAGGGTGAAATAGCTGGTTCCCTTGGGGTATAACCCAATCGAACCTATTGAAATAGCTCATCTAGTTTTGCGACAGCATCATCATATTCTTTGCCTGGATCTAGAAATGCTGTTTTAAATGAATAGTAATCTGCCAAAAACTCCAATGAGCATCCGCCTAAAGATTTTGCTTTTTCCATAAGCTTCATTCTAGAATCAAAAGGTATATACCATGAGTCATCTTCTAATAAGCAATTAACTAACATATCGACATCGAAGCATTCTTCTACTGCTTTATCAAATTTACTGAAAACATCTCTCCATGCCCCCATATCTGCATCTACTTTTGCTTCAGACATTTTCCTAATTTGAGTACTAATGCTACAGATATTCACTTATACCTCTACTTAAGTTCCAGAAAATAAATATCCAAACATATCTAGAATATAGCTTAAAGCACCCTCAACATAAGCTACGATGGAGAGATTGCAAAAGCTAACTTAATAGTTTTCAATCAATGACCTCATAGGTATTAAGATTATATCTGAAACCTACTGTTCGATGCCTGTATAGCGCACCGATCCTGAATTAATATAAAATAATGCGACTTTTAGGAATGTTAGGAGTCATAAAGCTCAATTTCACTCGGTAATGTTTGTTCAAAAAAAATAATAACTAGATCAACTCCTTCTCCAGCTATATAAACCACAAAATCCCTATCTGGATATGTTTTTTGTAAGTGAAGCTCCCAGTTGTCCTTGATTAAATTGGCTAAGTTTTCTATGGTAGAGTCTGAAGTA
>Ga0208670_100035_pt1 | contig 60109 bp, 51 predicted proteins | sample 24BtaG_FD_184098 | JGI IMG/M metagenome (GOLD analysis project Ga0208670, IMG submission 184098) | Marine viral communities from Cariaco Basin, Caribbean Sea - 24B_WHOI_OMZ_CsCl (SPAdes) (version 2) | ecosystem: Environmental > Aquatic > Marine > Oceanic | place: Caribbean Sea: Cariaco Basin...
CTGATCTGAACCCTATCGAGAAAAAGTGGGCACAGGCTAAATTTCTACGCCAAGGATGGATGGAGAATAATCTACCTAAACTGTTTCATGATATGGGCTGTATCGATTTTATATTAAACTGACTATAGTAGACGATGTTTCAACGCCAAATTATTCACATTTGCTTTGGCAGTTTGAAGTATTATATGGGGGTAAGTATGGGGGAGAAAGATATATATTAAATGTGAAAAAACATAATAAGACCAGCTGCTTAGATATCATAAATGGGGGATTTGACGATCAAAAGGTGAATCTGAAAGACTGTGGGAACTTCTCAGGACAAAACTTTTCTCTTCTACCCGTTGGCATTAACAAATATAACTTACTACCGTTATGGCAGAAAAATTTCTGGGAATCCTCTAATCCTTATTTTAGTTGCTTATCTCTAATAGAGGATACGCATACTACTAGAATTTCTTTAGAGGAATGTGATGGTAGCGAAAGACAAATTTTTACTATAAAACCTTCACAGCTAAAGTGAAATATCGCTAAATTGAGATAATTTTATGGCTGTACGTGCTTCCATATTTTATAAATATAGCTAAGTTAACATCTGAGTATAGGCTCGCCAATTTAGCTTCGAGAAATATCAATATCATGATGTTGCTTTATACTTTTATAACATTGCTCACAAACCATTGTCATTTGATTAAATGCTTTAAAATCATCTGTCATATCTTGCTCTTGAGAAAATACAAACTCACACGCATAGCACCAGCCTTGAAAATCACTCGGTATAGAACTGTTTTCAATGAAACCTAATGCGAAACCTGTATTATTGATTAAATGACCACATACCACTGACGAATCACTCTGACCATGTACTTTACAGTTTATTTCTAACGAGTCTTTATCCATTACAATTCCCTTGTTGTTCATTTTCTTGCTTAAATAGGATAGTGTGAAATGCAGCCCAAGCATTAATTCAAAGACTTAGAGACTTAGTCCGCAAGCCATCAGCAAGGCAGATACAAGTAGACGGCAGGGAATTTCTCCCCTACCGTATTCTCAATTTAAACTCTTAATTCAAATTAGAATTTTAAATACTCGCCGCAACCTCTGCTCCATCACGAATCGCACGTTTTGCATCTAGCTCAGCAGCAAGTTTCGCACCGCCAATCAAATGATATTGCGCGTCTGGCGCATCGCCAACGTTTGGCATCAGCTCAACGACCGACTCTTGACCGGCACAGACCACAACGCTATCGACACGTAGCAGCTGGCTTTGACCTTGGTTATTGGTGATCCAAATGCCTTCATTGGTAATTTTATCGTACTGGGCGCCTGATACTTGGATGACGCCGTGCGATTTAACATGGGCACGATGTACCCAGCCCGAGGTTTTATTAAGACCACTGCCCAAGCGACCTTTGGTACGCTGCATCAAGTATACTTGGCGCACCGGCTTGATGGCTTCAGGCTTAATCAGACCACCCTCGGTTTGATAATTGGTATCAGAGGTCACGCCCCACTCTTCGCGCCACTCGCTGATAGACTGCGGCGTGGTGCGGTAGCTTGGATCTTTTAGCGCGTCAGGACCGATTTCATCTAATGACTGACCGTGATTGGCGGTGAGATACTCACTAACATCAAAGCCAATACCGCCAGCACCGATGACAGCAACAGTTTCACCAACGGATTTCTCACCTGAAAGCAATTCAGCATAGCTCATCACTTGTGGTAAATCAGCACCTTCTAGCTTACCTTCAAGACTTCTCGGTACTACACCAGTAGCGACGATGACATGGTGGAATTTGGCTTTCTCTAGCATGGCTTTATCGACTTTGGTATTGAGTTTAATCTCAACGCCTAAGTGCTCAAGCTCATTGATATAGTAGCGAATGGTTTCAAAGAATTCTTCTTTACCCGGGATGACCTTGGCGTAGTTAAACTGACCGCCTAAAATATCTTTTGCTTCAAACAAGGTGACGTCATGCCCACGTAGCGCGGCAACATGAGCGGCTGACATGCCAGCGACGCCGCCACCGATAACCGCAACCTTTTTAGGTTTTTTGGTTTTCTTATAAACCAATTCTGTCTCATAGCAAGCTTGTGGATTGACCAAACAGGTCGAGCGTTTATTCTCAAAAGTATGGTCAAGGCACGCTTGGTTACAGGCGATACAGGTATTGATGCGATCTGCTTGGCCATTTTTGGCTTTATTCACCCAATGCGCATCAGCTAGGAACGGACGCGCCATCTGAATCATATCAGCCTGACCACTAGCGACGATTTCTTCTGCGGTTTCAGGCATATTGATACGGTTGGCCGCCATCATTGGGATGCTGATATGCTTTTTAATCTCAGCCGTGAAATCAACAAAAGCCGCACGCGGCACACTGGTGACAATCGTCGGAACACGCGCTTCATGCCAGCCGATACCAGTATTCATAATGGTAACGCCCGCTTCTTCCAAGGCTTTAGCGACAGTGATGACTTCATCCATGACGTTACCGTCTTTGACCAAGTCAATCACTGACAAGCGGAATAGGATAATGAAATCTTCACCCGTCGCTTCACGTACCGCCTTAACGACATCGACCGCAAACTTCATACGATTTTGAATATCACCGCCGTATTCATCCGTACGTTTATTGACATGACGCGATAAAAATTGATTGAGCAAATAGCCTTCTGAGCCCATGATTTCGACACCATCATAACCGGCTTGCTTAGCCAATTTTGCACAGCGGGCATAGTCTTTAACGGTTTGCTCGATGTTTTTGATGCTCATCTTACGCGGTTTAAACGGCGAGATTGGCGATTTAATCGGGCTTGCTGACACAGCAAACGGATGATAACCATAGCGACCACTGTGCAAGATTTGCATGATGATTTTGCTGTCATATTTATGCGCCGCACGGGTGACACGTTGATGATTAATGACGTCAGCGCGGGTGTTCATGGTACCGCCAGCAGGGAGCAACCAGCCTTCGCGATTGGGTGAAATACCACCGGTAATCATCATCGCCACGCCGCCTTTCGCACGTTCGGCAAAATACGCCGCCAGCTTACCGTAATTATAAAAACGGTCTTCAAGCCCCGTATGCATCGAGCCCATTACCATGCGATTTTTAAGCGTGGTAAAGCCCAAATCGAGCGGCTCAAATAAATGCGGATAATGTTCGTTGGTGCTGGCGGTCTCAATGGTATTGGCAGTGCGGCTGGTGGTCATATCATTTTCCTTATGAATGGTTTGTGGGACTACTTCTAAAGAGAGTTAGGCTTTATAAATACAGTTAAGCGATTTAAAAGCAATCGGGATTCTCAAAATTATTCAACTGCGGGATTTAGTATTACCGTTATCCTAACACACCGCCATTCTTATCAGCTACGCGGACAAGCGACTGATGAGTGAGCAATATATTGATGCGAATGTTCAGCAACTTGGTTTATGACTCGATTTTACGGCATTTAGCAAAGCAAACCCCACAAAACCTACCCAATTTTTAGTTCGATTGGCTATAATAGCTAGGGCATTGTTATATAAACACGCTATAAGCATGAGCTATGACATGCTAAATATATAAGCCATATACTCAGCGAAATACGAATTTTCTTGAGTATCAGCAACCGCTTCGCTAAATCCCTGCACCATCGAATACTAGCAATACGATAAAGGACTATCCTAATGACAGACTTCCACACAGGTCTTGGCAAAAACGCTGCCAACTATCAACCGCTTACCCCTATTGACTTCATCATTCGTAGCGCACAGGTTTATCCTGATAAAACCGCTATCATCTATGACGATTTAGAACACAATAACCTCACGCAAACGTGGCAGCAGACTTATGACCGTTGTCGTCAATTGGCGGATGGTCTGCGCAAACTGGGGATTGATAAAAATGACACCGTGGCGGTCATGATGCCAAATACCCCAGCGATGGTCGAATGTGCCTTTGGCGTACCCATGTCAGGCGGTGTACTTTGCACGCTTAATACCCGTCTAGATATCAATGCGTTAAGTTTTTGTTTGCAGCACTCAGAAGCTAAAGTATTAATCTTAGACAGCGAGTTTGCTGAGCATGCTGAGATGATTGATGAAGCCTTCCCCAATCTAATCGTTATTCATGCAACCGATGCAGCGCTCGATATCGAGCGTTTTGGTCGTATGAGCTATGAAGAATTAATCGCCAGCTCTGACAGCTTGGATAATTGGGAAAAACCATTAGATGAATGGGATGCTATCGCTCTTAACTATACCTCTGGCACCACTGGCAAACCCAAAGGTGTGGTCTATCATCACCGCGGTGCCACGCTCAATGCCGTGTCCAACATTTTAGATTGGGATATGCCCAAGCACCCTATGTATCTATGGACGCTGCCATTATTCCACTGTAATGGTTGGTGCTTTCCATGGACCATCGCTGAGCGCGCGGGCGTCAATGTCTGCTTGCGTAAGATTGACGCTGATTTAATTTTGCAGCTGATTGCCAAGCATAAAGTCACGCACTATTGCTCAGCGCCGGTAGTACACAATATGATTGCTGGCGGCAAACCTGAATATAAAGAAGCCATTAACCATGAAGTCAAAGGCTGGGTCGCTGGTGCGCCGCCGTCTGAAACCATGCTCGCTGCTATGGAAGCGATGGGCTTTCATATCTCGCACGTTTATGGTCTCACCGAAGTCTATGGACCAGTCACTGTTTGCGCTGAGCAAGAAGAATGGGATGCGCTTGATGTCGCTGCTCGCGCACAAAAGAAATCACGCCAAGGCGTGACGTCGCATTTGATGACAGGCTTTGAGCTTTTTAAACAAGGCACCACTGAGCCGGTTGCTGCAGATGGCGAAGAGATGGGCGAGCTGGCACTGCGCGGTAACATGGTGATGAAAGGTTACCTAAAAAGCCGTAAAGCGACCGAAGAAGCCTTTGCCGACGGCTGGTTCCGCACCGGTGATTTGGGCGTCAAATACCCCGATGGTTATATCAAAATCATGGATAGGCTAAAAGATATCATCATCTCAGGTGGTGAAAACATCTCTAGTATCGAAGTCGAAAACGTCTTATATAAAATGCCTGAAGTGCAAAGCTGTGCTGTCGTCGCCGCGCCGCATGATAAATGGGGCGAAGTGCCTGTCGCCTTTATCGAGATTCATGCTGGCAGCACCTTGCAGCGTGACAATGTGATGGAGCATTGCAAGCAGCATTTAGCTGGTTTTAAAGTACCTAAATATATTATCTTTGCTGAAATTCCAAAAACCAGCACCGGTAAAGTACAGAAGTTTGAGCTACGTCAGGCGGCAAAATCATTGGCACATGAGACGCCAAAAGTCAGCCCAAGTACCACGTAAAAAATGCAATATAAGATTTTTGTATAATAATTAATTGAGCATAAAAAAGGTCAGCCTAATGAATGTAGGCTGACCTTTTTATTGAACTAAGAAAATTAAGATTATTATTAACCTAACGATTAATTAAGCTTTGGCTCAAGCCATTGGTAGATCAGCATACCGATTATCATCGCTGGGATAAAGACGTAAGCTTGCCATTGTCCTGTACCTAGCAGCACGATACCCGGTCCTGGGCAAATACCCACCAAGCCCCAGCCTATACCGAATAGCATCGCGCCGATTAGCAGTTTTTTATTGATGGTGGTTTTGGTTGGCATCTCAATCAAGGTGCCAATCCAGCTATTCTTTTGCAGCTTAGCCAGTTGCACGCCGACTATCGCCACCGCCAGACCGCCGCCCATCACCAGTGCTAGAGAAATATCCCACGCACCAAAGACGTCCAAAAAACCCTGCACTTTAACAGGGTCGGTCATCCCTGATATCAGCAGTCCAAAACCGAATAATAACCCTGCCAGTGATCCAATTATATTTTTTAGCATGTTTGTTTCTCGCACCTAATGTGTTAATCCAAGCTGTTATAACAATCTATTATGACTAGCTGTTATAAACGATATTCATCGCTGTCTTCGCAACGTACTGCCTATATGACTTTTAAATCAAGCCCAAGATATGGCGACCAAGATAAACCGTCACAATACCAAACAACATAAAGGTCACCGTCGCCGCCATCGAACGTGGTGACAGTCGCGCATTACCGCAGATACCATGGCCGCTAGTACAGCCTGAACCTAAACGCGTGCCAAAGCCGACCAGCAAACCTGCGCCGATTAATAACGGTATAGAAGTACTTACTTCTATCACTGGTAACGGATTGACCAAACGATATAATAACGGCGAGATAACAAGACCGGCGATAAATAACACCTGCCACATCTCAACACGCTTGGGCTTTAAAAGACTTGAGAAAATACCACTAATACCCGCAATACGACCAATACCCAATAGCAGAATAACGGTCGCCACCCCTAGCATCAGACCGCCTACCAAGGAGATTGGCGTAAATGCCTGCCAGTCTATTTGTATACTCATAATGTTTACCTAAGCCAATTTTTATCAAATACAGATTTAAATTCGTTTTATATAAATACATTATATAATAAAATATAATAAATAGGTAAAAAAATACTGAACCCTCGTTACACAGGCTCAGTATCCTTTTTACTATAAAAACAGCTTAATAAATACCGTCATTATTATAAATATAGTAATTATTTAAACTATTTAGCCAATACTTCATCAAGCGCTTTTTCAAAACGCTGTACCGCACCGTCGACATCAGTCAGTTTATCAAGACCAAATAAACCTAAGCGGAAGGTTTTAAAGCTATCAGGCTCGCCTACTTTTAACGGTACACCAGCAGCGATTTGCATGCCAGCTTCAGCAAAGGCGCTCCCTTTATGCATATCATCGCGGTCGGTATAAGCAACCACGACGCCCGGCGCTTCAAAACCTTTTGCCGCAACACTCTCAATACCTTTAGTAGCTAATACTTCACGGACGCGCTTACCAAGCTCCCACTGTGCCGCACATAGTTTATCAAAGCCCACTTCTTTGGCCTCATTAACGGTATCGCGGAACTGGCGTAAGCTATCGGTTGGCATCGTTGCATGGTACGCATGACCGCCATTTTCATAGGCGCGCATGATGTTTAACCACTGTTTTAAATCTAGGCTAAAGCTATCAGACTCGGTGCTGTCTACTTTTTGCACCGCAGCGTCGCTCAGCATGACCAAACCTGCACCCGGTGTGCTGCTCCAGCCCTTTTGCGGCGCGCTAATAAGCACGTCAATGCCCAAATCTTTCATATCGAGCCAGACGCAACCTGAAGCGATACAGTCAATGACTAATAAGCCGCCAACGCTATGAACAGCCTCGGCCAATGCTTTGATATAGTCTTCTGATAAAATAATACCAGATGAGGTTTCAACGTGTGGAGCAAAAACCATGGCTGGTTTTTCAGCTTTGATTTTAGCAACGGCTTCATTGATAGCAACTGGAGAAAACGGCTTTGGTGTATCACCCTCTTCACGATTGGCAGTCAATACCGTAGACGACTTGGCAATTTTGCCTTTTTCTAAAATTTGCGTCCAACGATAGCTAAACCAACCGTTACGGATAATCAGGCAATCTTCATCATTGGCCAATTGACGCGCCACGGCTTCCATCCCATACGTACCAGAACCAGGAACGATGGCAACGGCATCAGCGTTATAGACTGATTTTAAGTCGCTAGATAAGTCTTTCATGACTTGCTGAAAGACTTTTGACATGTGGTTTAGGGCGCGGTCAGTATAGACCACTGAGTATTCTAATAAGCCGTTTGGATCAATATCTTGACGTAATGCAGTCATAGGACGCTCCTAGTATAATAAGAGAAAATTTGGTTACTGGGTTTTGAGTTTTGGGGATGGTTGAGGTTTTGCCACATCACTGATGTTTTTTGCTCTATCGATTATAGGGGGTAATTTAGCAAAAAACCAACCCGTGTTTAGCAAATGATTTAGCGGCTAGTTTGATGAGTGGTTTGATAAATGGTTTAACGACCGCGATGCGCCTCTTGTAATCCCGAAACCACAAAATCTAGCAACTCATTATCACCTTCACGGGCCGCTTTACGCATCAGCTTCGATGGCGCATGGGTCAGCGTCTGGGTCAAACGTCGCGACAGCTCAATAAGAATGTCCTCAGGGCTGGCATTATCCTGTTGCAGCTTAGCAATAGATTCATGCAGCAGTTTATCGACTTGGTCATGGGTGCGCGCCCGATACTGCTGAATATCTTTGCCGACTTGGCGCACTTGAAAGCGTCGATCCATCTCAACGACCAATTGACTGACGAGCAGCTCAGCATCGACCGCCGCTTGCCTACGCTGCTCAATATTACCGGCAATCACGTGTTGCAAATCATCGACAGAATACAGATAAACGTCATCGATACGGCTAATGGTCGAATCAATATCGCGCGGCACCGCCAAGTCAATCATCAGCATCGGCTGATAGCGACGGCTTTTAAGCGCGCGCAAGGTCATGGTTTTATCAATCAGCACATCCATGCTGCCACTACAGCTACTGACAATATCGGCTTCTGCCAATACTTGCGGCAACTCTTGCAGCGCTCTCACCTCTATAATGCGATCAGGTCGACGCAGCTCAGCGGCCAATGCTTCAGCACGCTCAGGATTACGGTTACAAATAATAACCCGACCGACCCCAAGCCCGGCAATATGAGTCGCTACCAAGCGATTCATCTCGCCTGCTGCGACAACTAATAAGGTACGACTGGGCAAATCATCAAATATTTGCGTGACCAATTTAGCAGCAGCATAGCTAAGGGATACCGCTTGCGCGCCCACTTGGGTCTCGTTACGCACGCGTTTGGCAGCGGCAAATACCTGATCGACAATCCAGCCGAGCTGATTGCTTAGGGCTTTTTGATCCTGCGCCAAATGCACAGAGCGCTTAATTTGACCAAGTATCTGCGGCTCACCCAATATCATCGAGTCAAGACCAGCGGCGACTCTGAGCCAATGGGTCAATGCATGAGTATCACGGTGCACATAAAGATAAGGGTCAATCTCATCCAGTGACAACTGTTTAAAATCCGCCAGCCATGTTTTTATTTTTAAAATATGGGCGCTGATGGCCGCTGAAGCAGTCTGCGTAGCGACTGCATTATTGCTGGCAATAGTAGCAGCTTGTGGCTCTACTAAATGTGTGCCTGATTCTGGTGCTAATGAAAGCTGCGGGACGAGCGCATAAATCTCAGTACGGTTACAAGTAGAGACAATGACGCTACCATCGGTAAAGCGCTCTAGCTGTTTAAGGGCGATATTCACATCGTCACCAACGAGCGCCAAGCGCTCTCGTAGAGCGACTGGTGCGGTTTTGTGATTGACCCCAATGACCACTAATCTCATTATTGATAGACCATAAATATAACGTTTACCTGCCAGCCAAACGCTCTTAGAATGTTAAGAAATCCTATTCAATCAGCAGTGCTAAAAAACAGCTTTTCACAGACAGCGCTTGATAAACTGCCTTTGAAAAAATGTCTTTAATAAACAATGCGCACGATACGCCACGATAGACACAGTGTAAACGCCTAAAAAGCGCTTATTATATCATTATTGCCAGCTTTATTTAACAGGCAACGCTTGGCGATGGTATTTGTCTGTATCTGGGCATGGCCGTGATAAATCAACTGCTATGATGGCTTTTCAAGTAAATGCTGCTAAATAGCTAAATTTAAAAAACGCTAGTAGCGTTCATCTTGTTTATTAGCAATGACCGGCGGTGATGATTAGCAATGGCAGGTTATTCAATAATTGAGTGACTACCGCCGACTTAGGATAATTTAGCAGTTACTTAATCATCTAAATATTGCTAATATCTGAGTAACACGGACGCTATTGTTTATCCCCTCAATCTACTCTTATAATGCTAGTGACGGGTTTTCTTCGCAGCTATTTCTAGAATAATAACAATAAAATCACCTTGTTATGCTGCAAACGATTTGACGGGTAAATAATGGGTAACCACTGCTAGCTATGATTTTTTTTGGCTCATCCTTTAGATTGCAACCTATGCATCATGATCAGTCTCGCCTGCGCGCTTTACTGCACGCTATTATTGAGCGGCTATGCCAGCGCCAGCAGCTAACTTTATCGTTGGCCGTTTGCTTATGCCTAGGATTACCTGCCCACGCCAAATACATCAGCCCCTCACTACATATCAGCTCCTATGACATCTCTGCCGTCGTCGTCAGTGATGCCAATACTAATAATGTAAATATTAGTGATGTAAATATTAATGATGCTAGTAGTGAAAATTCTATTAATACTCCTGCTCATAAAACGCTTACCAAGCAATCATTTAATAAACAGCCACAAACCACTGAAAACGTGGCTAATGTCAACAGTCTAGCACCGACAAGCGGCGGGCAAGTGACGCTTAGCGAGCCAAGTCTGTACGCGCTTTTAGATGCAGAGTTTGCCGCAGATCGCGATGATACCGAGCGCGCGCTGACCATCTATAAGCAGCAGTCTTTTAAGCAAGATGCGACCGCAGTATTTGAGCGCGCGCTAAGCCTATCTTTACGTAATGAAAGTGTTGAGGATTCGCTGCGCTTTGCCAAAACTTGGCAAGACCAAAACCCCGACCACGTGCCCGCGTGGTTTTATGTGGCGCACTTAGCCTTGCGCGCTCATGATTATGAATTGGCAGGCGAAAGCCTCAATCGTATTTTAAGCTATGATCCGCGTGCCGATCTTAGCGAAATTCTGATTGGCATTTATCCCAGCACTGATGAAGACAAACGCGAACTACTTGCCGCTCTGCAACCTATCGATAGTGAGCAGAACGCTTCTTTGTCAGTGTTAAAAGCCGGTTTGCTGTATCAGTTTAATGAGCCTGAGGTTGCCATTGTCCATATCGATCGCGCTCTAGCCCGTCAACCTGATTATGTGCCTTTCATTACTTTAAGAGCCGATATATTGCGCAAGACTGAGCCATCAGAGGCAGTCATTCATTATATTAGCCAAGCCCGCCTACGTAATCCTGATAGCAAGAGCTTATATCTATATGAGATTCGCTACTTACTTGATTTAAAACAAAGCGAGCAGGCTTGGCAGCTGTTACTTGACGCCCATGAGCGCTTTGTCGATGATGAAGAGATTACCTTGCTGGCCGCACTGGTCAGCTTAGACGTTGAAGAGTACGCCAGCGCTGACCAACTACTCAATATGTTGGCCAAAAGTCCGGCTTACCTTGACCAAGCCTACTACTATCTTGGTATCAGTGCCGAGCGCCAGCAGCGCTTTGAGCAAGCAAAGCACTATCTCAATGGCGTCATGCAAGAAGACTTGGTATTAGAAGCGCGTCGAAAAGTGGTTTCGTTTGAGCTGCTTAATGATGACGTCGAGGCAGCCATCGCAACTTTAGAGAAGCTGCGTAAAGACTTTAGCGTCTTCGCCCCTGACAGCTTTGTGATGCAAGCGGATATCTTGTGGCAGCAAAACGAAGCCGATGAAGCGCTACGGTTATTAACGCGCGCCGCTCGCAAATATCCTAATAATGAGATGCTGCTATTTGCCCGCGTCCAACTTCTTGATGACAAAAACGATTATATCGTTAAGCGTACTTTGCTCAATCACTTGCAAACGCTTGACCCGACCAATCTCTCCTATCAGCTCAGTTACGCGCAGCTATTGCTAGCCAATGAGCGCAGCTCTGAGCAAGGTTTAGCGTTGGCAACGTCTATTATCCAAATCCGTTATGATGACCCGCGCTATGACAATGAGCTGCATCTGCAAGCACTCAACATACTGGCAGCAGATGCTTTAGCGGCCGAGGACTACCAGCAGGTCATCGACTATCTACAAACGCCGTATGACGTCTTCCCGACCCTACGTTCAGGCACGCTGTTACTACGCGCTTATCAAGGCTTGGGCAATAATGAGAAAGTCGAAGCATTACTGGCAGACTTACAACAGCGCTTCTCATTTGGTCAACGCAATATCAACGACCGGATACAGCTTTATTAATGCGTTTTTTGCTTAAAACTTATTTAATACTCATCATAAAATGCGCATAAAAATAAAGAAACGCTTGCCATAAAAACTACAAGCCAGTTATAAGAAATGAACAGCCGCGCATCAGCGAGTAACAAATAGCGCTTAAGCTAAGATCTTTTTAAGCTTTTAAATATACGAGCTTCTAAATATCAAAACATTAATTTTGTAGATTTGTCACTTTTGAGGAATAACCATGACCGTATTAAAAAAAAGCCAGTCAACTAAACTGGTGCTATTCACCGCTTTAACCACCGCGCTTATGATTACCTCTGGCTGCCAGTCATTAAAAACCGCCAATGCTACCAATCAGCCTATTGGCACGGTACAAGAACAACCAAAAAAACTTGAGAGCTTTAATATCACGGGCAAAATCGGGGTCACAACGCCTAGTAAGGACAATTCAGGAAACCAAGGCGGTAGTGCGTTTTATGCATGGGGTCAACAAAATGACCGCTTTGCTATCGAATTGATTGGCGCGCTCGGTATTGGCAAAACCAATATCGAATATAATGGTCAGTCAGCGACTTTAGTCAGTGAAAAAACCGGTACTTTAACCGCCGATGACCCTGAAACTTTGCTAAAAAAAGCGACTGGCTGGCAAGCGCCGATTTCACAAATGCCGTATTGGATATCGGGTCGCCCAGCGCCTTCAGACAGCGCGCCACAGCTTGATGCCCAGAACCGTTTGATTAGCTCAGTTAATGGTGAATGGCAAGCCAGTTTCACTTATAAGGGCAATGATAAACTGCCAAATAAAATCAGTGCGATGCAGTCACAAGGCAATAAAGTGGTGATGACCATCGATCATCAAAAACAATAGTAATACGCAGAAAGTAGAAAGCAGAATACATTGTGATATTTACGAACAATTCATAAAGACATTTATTTATGACTGAACGCCCCACAACAACATCGGTTATCACGCGCTTATCACCGGCAAAGATTAATTTATTTTTGCATATCACTGGTAAGCGCGCTAATGGCTATCATAATCTGCAAACCGTCTTTCGCCTGCTTGACTGGGGCGATTATCTGCATTTTACGCTTGTAGACGACGCAGCATTTTCTATTATAGATAAGCCATTAGACGCTGATAAGCTATGTCATCAGCTGCTTACCCTTTCTGGTGCCGACACCATAACCAGCAGTATCAATGACAACCTTGTTTTTAAAGCTGCCCGCGCATTATTGGTATTTGCTATCCAAGCAAACAGACTACCTCAGCAGCTGGCGCCAGTACAAATCACCTTAGATAAACACCTACCGATGGGTGCAGGTTTGGGCGGTGGTTCATCTAATGCCGCGACGACATTATTAGTTTTAAATGAGATTTGGCAGCTTAATCTTAATCAAAATGAGCTAATAAAAATTGGCGCAAGCATTGGCGCGGATGTGCCAATATTTATCTTTGGGCAGGATGCGATTGCCATGGGGATTGGCGAGGAGCTCACAGCCATTGATTTGCCCGAGCAACAGTATTTAGTGTTAACGCCAAATGCGCATGTGAGTACTGCTCAGCTGTTCACCCATCCACAATTACAGCGAGATATCGCCCCGCTATCGATTGCAACCATTCAAAGCCAGTGCAATGACTATGTGCAACATTTAAACTTGCCTTATCAAAATGTCTTTACGCCAGTAGTTACTAGCCTTGCTCCTGCTGTCGATGAAGCGTTACGTTATTTGCAAGGGTTAGAGTCACAAGCATTGGGCACAGCACGGATGACCGGCTCTGGTAGCGCGGTGTTTTTGCCATTGGATACGAGTGTCATGACTGATAAAGCGCTGTTGGCAACATGGATTAAAGATGCGCCTTGTGCAGGCTATCTGGCGAGAAATTTATAAAATGGACGTACCCTACTCAAACTCTCAAATAAGTCGGTATTAATATGAACCATTCATATCTAAATAAGAATCTAATAGCCGCCACCGTTTTTATTTGCTTATTATCAAGTTTGACTGGGTGTACATTACTATCTAAATCTCACGATGAGTCTAATGCTAATCGCTTATCCGATAAAATAACTTTGCCACAACAGCTAGACATAAAAGTAAAAGACAACCCTCGAAATGTAGAGGTTTCTCAGCAGGATTCCAAGGTCAGCTCGCCTACTGAACTATTCACTTATGCTGCTACTCTTTCAATGCGCGAGATCAATTTTGTTTTCAAAGGTAAATACGTTATCAAAAATAACTGCTTATACTTTGTCAAAAATGATAATGAGTATCTTAGCCCTATTTTTTATCCCGATAGAGCCATTCTTTTTGAAAATGAACAAGCCATTTCTCTAAATGGAACTAAAGTTAAACTAGGTGATGAGGTTGTCACTAGCGGTATAATTAAAGAGCGTATAGGTAGTTACTATTTACGAAAAGGGGATATTGTCATCGAAGACCCAGAGAATACAGCTTGTTTGACGGAACCTGCAATATTTATGAGTGGTAGAGTGGTCAATCCTCTCGTCTAAAAGAAAATCGCACAGCATCAGCTTACGATTGACAAACTTAATAAAAAACCTCTATTCACTACAATAGTAGCTATGCAACTCAGGCTAATTCACTTACTTTCGAATAAAAGCCATAAAAACACCTAAAGACCTTGCATATTCTGAAAACTTATTTATAATAGGTCGCCTCAATAGGGGTATAGCCAAGTTGGTAAGGCATCAGGTTTTGATCCTGACATCCGTTGGTTCGAGTCCAGCTACCCCTGCCATTTTTAAGCTCAAAGCGTTTGATAGGTAGTTATTATAAGCAGTTTTTAAATAAACGCTTATTTTATTGACATTGACAACGTTATCCCAGTTTCGGTATAGTTCGCAATGAACACCGTTAGGGAAAAGTTATGTTGTAGACGGTTTATCCGTTTATAAAATAACGAACAGGTCGTGACGCTATTCTAAGCGTAATTTTATTAAAAGTTGCTATTAGATATCGACGTACACAGCCTAGACATTACAGGGGTATAGCCAAGTTGGTAAGGCATCAGGTTTTGATCCTGACATCCGTTGGTTCGAGTCCAGCTACCCCTGCCATTTTTTACTGTAATAGTAGTCATCAATACTTTTCAATACTCTTTTCTTAATTTGAGCAGTTTGACACTGCTTAGCGGTCGCTGCTTGAGTCAATCAATAGGACTTCTGTCATGCCTTATTTGGCGATTTTTACGGGTAATGCTCACCCTGAATTAGCAAAAACCGTAGCCGATCATCTTCATATACCTCTTGGTAAAGCTGACATCACGCGTTTTTCTGATGGCGAAATTGCCGTGGAAATCAAAGAACACGTACGCGGTAAAGACGTGTTTATCATGCAGCCTACTTGTGCACCGACCAACGACAACTTGATGGAAATCATGATGATGGCCGACGCCTTGCGTCGTTCTAGTGCTGGCCGTATCACCGCTGTCATGCCTTACTTCGGTTATGCCCGTCAAGACCGTCGTCCGCGTTCAGCTCGTGTACCTATCTCTGCTAAAGTCGTCGCTGACATGCTAAACATCGTTAGTATCGATCGCGTCATGACCGTTGATTTGCACTCAGATCAGATTCAGGGCTTCTTTGATATCCCAGTCGATAACATCTACGGTACCCCTGTATTATTGAACGATCTTAAAAAACAAGATTATGACAACATCATGGTGGTTTCACCTGACGTTGGCGGTGTGGTGCGTGCGCGTGCCATGGCTAAGCAATTGGGCGATACGGATATGGCGATTATTGATAAACGCCGTGCCCGTGCCAATGAGTCACAAGTGATGCATATCATCGGTGATGTCCGTGACCGTGATTGCGTCATCGTTGACGATATGGTCGATACTGCAGGTACGTTATGCAAAGCCGCTGAAGCACTAAAAGCAAACGGCGCGCGCCGCGTATTGGCTTATATTACCCACCCTGTCCTATCGGGTAATGCGCTGAAAAACATCAGCGAGTCGGCATTGGATGAGATTGTCGTTACTGATACCATCCCATTGTCTGACGCAGCTAAAGCCTGTAGCAAAATTCGTCAAGTGAGCATCGCACCGATGCTGGCTGAAAGCTTACGCCGTATCAATAACGAAGAATCAATCAGCGCCATGTTTGATGCTTAGTTAATGCTTAAGATTTTCTGCTGCTAGAAAAAGCGCTAAGTTTTATTACTTGGCGCTTTTTTTTATATCCTATTTTTGAGCGGCTTTGATACGTAGGCTTTGTCTATATAAGTACCACGAGTAAGAAAAATCTATTTCCGTAGCGCTTTATAACTTTTATCCTTTTTTTATTTATAATTGACTATAGTTTTCTGCGGAGGCGTTTTATATAGCCATTTCACGTAGGTCTTTATTATTACTACAAAAGCACGTATAATGCGCGCCTGTACTGACCGTTTTTATGATTTAAGACAGTCTATATACTTAAAAGTGCTGATCACGCTAAAAACCCATAACTTTCCTCATTACTATGATGCTGAAAATTGGTTATTAGCGAATGGCTTAAGAGAATAGTGGTTGATTTTTATTAACGCTTATTTCTTTTAGCTATCATCACCCATTAGTGGATTGGTCGCAAATCCACTTTTTTATGACCAGACACTTCCTCATTCTTTTTATAGGATTATATCCATGAGCATTAATCATTTTGAATTAAACGCAGTTGACCGTTCTGCTGAGCTACAAGGTAAAGGTGCGAGCCGCCGCCTACGTAAGCAGAACCTAGTTCCTGCTATCATCTATGGTGGTAACGAAGAGCCAGCCGCTATCTCTATCAAAATCAACGAGCTAGTAAAATCTCTTGAATTTGAAGCGTTCTTCTCACACATTTTGACGCTAAATGTAGATGGCGAAGCACATCAAGTGGTTATCAAAGACCTACAACGCCATCCAGCTAAAGGCTTCCCAATGCATGCTGATTTCCAGCGCGTTGTGAAAGGTCAGAAAATCAACATGAACGTTCCACTACATTTTGCTGGTCGTGAAGAAGCGCCTGGTACTAAAGCTGGCGGTGTTCTATCTACGCTAGTGACTGATATCGAAATCGTTTGCCTACCATCACAACTACCTGAATACTTAGAAGTTGACGTATCAGGCATGGAAATCGGTGATCTATTCCGTCTATCAGACATCAAACTACCTGAAGGCGTTATCATCTTTGATCTTGACATGGAAGATGCACACGACCGTACTATCGTTAACATGCAGCCACCAACTGTTGAAGAAGTTGACGAAGACGCTGCAGAAGTTGATGCCGCTGACGTACCTGCAACTGAGCAAGCTACTGAAAACAAAGACGGCGAATAATAAACCACCGTTACATAGAGACTGCAATCTAGCGTTTACTATGTAATACAAGGTTCGTTTAGTCAAAAAAATAGCAGGTGATGAATATCTCCTGCTGTTTTTGTAAGTAAGGTTTGAAAAATAACAGTTGTGCTATCAATAAATAGCACCATCGCAAACCTTACCACTCATTTATTAAATTTAAGCAGGGTGTTTTTATGGCCATAAAGCTTATTGTCGGTCTTGGTAATCCTGGTCAGCAGTATATGTTTACGCGTCATAATGCAGGATTTTGGTTCGTGCACCATTTGGCTCAGCAGTTTAATATCGCCCTCGCCCCTGACAAAAAATTCCACGGGGTGACAGGACGTGGGCAAATTCATGGACATGACGTGCGTCTGCTTATGCCACTAACCTTTATGAATAAATCCGGTCAGTCGGTGGTGCCGATGGTTAATTTTTACGGCATTAAAAATGATGAATTGCTGATTGCCCATGATGAGCTCGATATTCCAGCCGGTAGCATCAAGCTCAAAACCGATGGCGGTCATGGCGGTCATAATGGTCTGCGTGATATTACGCCGCATATTGGCAATGACTTCCATCGTCTGCGTGTCGGCATTGGTCATCCTGGTCATAAGTCTAAAGTCAGCGGTCATGTGTTATCGAAAGCATCTCCCGATGAGCAAATCGCCATTGATAGTGCTTTAAGCGCCGCTTTTGATGCCTTGCCATTGCTATTAAATGGCGATATTGAAAAAGCGCGTTCACAGATTAATGGCTTTAAAGTACCGGAATAAGCTGCCGTTATTTGCATTACTTTAAGTCATTTAAATTACCAACACGTAAATTTAGCAGTGACTTTTAGGCAAATAACTTTTATTCTAGCAACCTTGTCCCCATTAAGCTTTTGATTTGACTCATTTATATCAGTTACCCTAAGGAAGCAACCTATGCTACTTAACATGCTCAAGTGCAAATTACATCGCGCCCGTGTTACTCATGCTGAGCTGCACTACGAAGGCTCATGCGGTATCGACGGTGACTTACTCGACCTTGCTGGTCTACGCGAAAACGAATCTATCGACATTTATAATGTCACCAACGGCAAACGCTTTCGCACCTATGCGATTCGCGCTGAAGCGGGCTCTGGTATTATCTCGTTAAATGGTGCCGCCGCCCATATGGCAGATTTAGGCGATATCGTCATCATCTGTGCTTATGCCCATTTTGATGAAGTAGAAGCAGCAACTTATCAGCCAAAGCTGGTTTATTGCAACGAAGACAATACCGTCAAAGACACTGCCAATATCATTCCGGTACAAGTGGCTTAATAACTATTGATGTTAAGGTGTTTATTTTCACAAAAACACGCTTAACTATCATAATAAATAGCGGATGGTTAGCTACGTAAATATTGTGTTTTAATAAGAAAGCCGAATCTGAATAGGATTCGGCTTTTTTTACATTTATTTATTCATTTATCCATTTATAAGAAAGGAAATTACTGATGTGGTTGGCGGTTGTTGCAGTATTGCTTGGTTTGTCAATTTTGGTTTGGAGCGCGGATGTTTTTATTGATGGCGCGACCGCACTGGCAAAAAAGCTAAATGTGCCAAGTTTTTTGATTGGGGTGATTATTTTAGGGCTTGGCACTTCTGCCCCTGAAATGGTGGTATCAGTATTAGCCGCAATAGAAGGCAGCCCTGAGTTGGCATTGGGTAATGCTTACGGCTCAAATATCATCAATATCGCTTTGGTATTGGGTGCAACGGTACTCATAAGCCCCATTATCATCCATAAAGGCATCGTTAAGCGTGATCTGCCGATACTGGTAGCGATTACTGCTTTGGCGGCGTGGCAGCTGCGTGACGGGCTACTAAGCTTTACTGATGGATTGGTGCTGTTGGCATTGCTTGTGGTGGTTTTGGCTATTCAAATCGTAATGAGCTTACGTGAAGGCAGCTCAAAACACGTAGATGAAATCAGTCACGGTAATATCGTAGATAGTGAGTTATTAGAAAGCCAAGCAGGAAAATCAGATAATACTGAACCCAGTTTAATACGGGGTTTGGGTGGGCTATTTCTTGGATTATTGATGTTGGTTGCCAGCTCACGCGCGATTGTTTGGGGTGCGGTTGAATTGGCGACTTTTTGGGGGTTGAGCGAGCTGATTATTGGTTTGACCATCGTCGCTATTGGGACGTCTTTGCCTGAACTGGTCGCAAGCTTATCCGCCGCTCGTAAAGGCGAGCATGATATGGCATTGGGCAATATCATTGGCTCTAATATCTTTAATACCTTGGGCGTTGTTGGGCTTGCAACGCTCATCGCGCCAATTACTGCCAATCCAATCATCTTATCGCGTGATGTGCTGACGATGGGCGTCATCACCTTATTGCTTGTGGTTTTATCTCTCTTTGCCTTTATCAGCAAACGCCCATTTGGTCGCACATCTGGCGCAACGCTGATGCTATTCTTTGTCGGCTATACACTATGGCTGATGCAAACCGCCAATATGTAAGGCCGTTTAGCCGTTTAACATTAAAGCCTCTTAACGTTAAAAGCTCTTAACACTAAAGATTTTAAATATTGAGCATCTTATTTATTGGCTTTGCGATTTCTAATCACCCGCCATAACCCTTCATTTTCTGTTTTTGGCATTTTTAAGGTGATGGTATTCGAGAGCATATCTTGTACCGCAAGACCGCGACGGTTAAATAGACAAAAGGCATAGTTAAAGACAAAACCTAAAAAGGCACTGGTCAATAAGATAGCCCGTGAGCCACCGATGACACTACCGATAAGGCCAAATATCAGCGGCATCAGACTTGCGGCCAAGATACGCTTAAACGACTGCCCCCACGTTAGCAAGTGACCGCTATTATTGACCGTCTTTAAGCGCCACGTTTGCATGCCTAATGTTTGCCCGCCGCGGCGCCAAAACAGCCCATAGAAGCCCACTAGCGTCAGTATAAATGACGGTGTCATTATGGCATTCTGATACCACGTCGGCAGCGATCTGGCTTGTTGCGATTGCGTGCCCGTCTCCATCGTCAATAGCGTACCAATCACGGTCAGTATGGTCCCGACCAAAAACAGTAAAGCCAAAATCAGCATACCATCATAAAGAATAGCCGCCAAGCGCGTGCCAGGTTTGGCAACCATCGCCTCTTCAACGGCAGAGGTTTGATGCGCTGATTGTTTGCGTGGCGATTTTGCTTTAGTAGCAGCTTTTGGTGACGATTTTGACATGATACAAGCCCATAACAAGCGGAAAATAGAGCGCTCATTGTACCGTAATTCAGGCACTTAGCGTACACTATGATAAGACAAGACTTCTGATGCAAAAGGCTGTTGACTGAAACTTAGAAGGAAGGCAACAAATTGAGGTAGAAGCTCATTAAAATAGCAACTCTACAAAAACGACAGACATAAAAAAATCGCCAAATTGTCATAAGACAGGCGATTGATTTAGTTTTAGCTTAATGGTTACATGAACAAATAAGCTAGTATGCAAATGGTGCGCTTGGAGAGATTCGAACTCCCGACCCCTTAGTTCGTAGCCAAGTGCTCTATCCAACTGAGCTACAAGCGCGTACTTTGCACATTATCTACTGAATTATTCAAGAACAATTGCAGTAAATTAGGTTGGTCATTATATAGATAATCTCGCTTGTGTCAACATCTTTTTTAGTTAAATTCAAATTATTTTTAAACTTGATACTAAAAAAATCATTAACGCCAATTTCTGCGTTATTACTCTTTATAACAACTGAATAAATGGCGGTGAAGGAGGGATTCGAACCCTCGATACGCTTACACGTATGGTTCCTTAGCAGGGAACTGGTTTCAGCCACTCACCCACTTCACCGAACGATTTAAGACACTTATCGGAATATTCTTATTAAAAAATGCTTTTTAAGCCAAATATCCTTTTAAACACAGTATCGATGCTAATGATACGTCTTATGCCGTGGGCGGTATTATAGCAAAGCCAAAACGAATTGCAAGCGTTGTCTACAGATTTAACCCTACATTTGCCATAATTATCGATTTAAATGGCTTTATTATTTTTTAAGGGTGAAAATCGCCTGATTTAGCTATCAAAAGTTAATTTTATTTTAGGCTTTACTATTGATTGACGAGAATCTAATGGCTATGGCTTTTTGGGCAATGGATGGCTATAGTATTTATGATTCATTGTAGAATAAATAAAAGGAAGGGTTATGCGACCAGTGGTACTGTGTTTTTCAGGGTTGGATCCGTCAGGCGGTGCTGGATTACAAGCGGATATCGAGGCGATTGGCCAAGCAGGCGCTCATGCCGCCATCGCTTGTACGGCAATCACTATACAAAACTCGCAGCAAGTATTTGGTTTTGAGGCTTGTGCTGCCGCCTTGCTAGAAGCGCAGGCGACCACAGTGCTCGATGATTTACCTGTGCGCGTGATTAAGTCAGGTATGCTTGGCACCACTGACAATATCGCGATGCTGACGCGTTTATTTGCTGAACAGGTTATCGCTGCTGACACGCCGTTTGTACTCGACCCGGTATTGGTTGCCAATAGCGGTGGCAGCTTAGGTGATGAGCAAACCTTGGTAACGGCCTTTAGAGAGCTGCTCCCCTATGCGACATTAATCACCCCAAATACCCATGAGCTACGGGCTTTAAGCGGTGAGCAAGATTTGCATATCGGTGCGCAAAAACTATGCGCCAAAGGGTGTCATGCCGTATTGGTTAAGACCTCACACGACTTTGATAGTGGTGATATCGAGCAGTATTTATATATCAAAGGCGAGATGGTACATAAAAGTATCTTACCACGCCTAAAAGGTGAATTTCATGGCTCTGGCTGCTCATTAGCGAGCTTTATCGCTGGACGCTTGGCAATGGGTGATGCGCTTGTCGAGGCGGTGAAGGCGGCGGATAGTTGGATTACCCAAACGCTGCGTGCCGCTGATGCGCCGCACCCTGATAATGCTAACGCCCAATTGATACCCAATCGTTTTGTAGAATTTTAGAATCATCTATAGATGGTAAATAAAAAAAGGCGCTCTATATTTTATAGAGCGCCTTTTTATTCAGTGTTCGATTTTATACTAACTTTAACTTAATGAATTTAACTTAGCCCACCATTGGCATTTAGCCCAACATTGGCATAAAGCTTGATGCCAATCCACCGATAAATATCTCAAGTAAATAAAAGGCGAAAAAGGCAACCATCGGTGATAAATCAATCATACCTAGGTTTGGCGTAATGCGGCGAAACGGCGCTAAAATTGGCTCCGCTAAATTAACAATAATGCCAATAATCGGATGCTGAGATTGGGTAAACACCACAATCCAGCTCACAATGATAGAACCAATAACGAGATAGCGGCACATACGCAAAAAGTCTAATACCAAGCTGATAGTACCAGTAAAAAATAGCGGTACAGGCGCAATACCTTTATGTGTCAAAGCCGCCTTACCAGAGATATCAATCAGACGAATTAAGAACATCAATACAATGGCAGCAATACTAATACGACCTTGGGCGACGGTTGGGAAAATACGCCCGAACACATCGACGATATGGGTGGCTTTATAAGCAGGGGCAACCATAGGATTGCTAGCATCCATTCCAGCAAACTGCAGCATAAAACGGATAAACACCAACATCATGGCGAAGGTAGTGACCAAATCAAAAATTTGCAATAACAGGTTGTTCATGAAGTGCTACTCAATGTGACATTATTAACGGGTTGTAGGATGACGAATGTCATGATCAGGTATTTTTATGACTCTACATTTTTTATGATTTTACATTTTTTTATAACTATTCATAGGGTATCTCATAAATCATGATATACCCTATTTATAAAGGGTTAATGACAAGTAGCGACTGGCTATTTACTCATCTCTTCACTTAGCGCTTGGCTACGGTCATAACAGGCCTGCATGGCTTCAATTATTTGACGACTGATGTCATTGGCCTGCATGGACTCAATGGCTGCTTGGGTCGTACCGTTTGGTGAAGTGACTTTACGACGTAGCTCGCTTGGTGCATCTTCACTACCCAGCGCCATTTTTGCCGCGCCCAGCATGGTTTGCATCGCCAGTGCTGACGCTTGCTCTTTATCCAATCCTAACGCCACTGCGCCATCGACCATCGCTTCTATAAAGTAAAACATATAAGCGGGCGCTGAGCCTGATACGGCGGTGACCGCATGCATGTGTTCTTCATTATCGACCCACATAACCAAACCTGAGGCTTCCATCACTGCGGTTGCCAATTGTTTTTGTTCGGCAGAAATATCATCTGTACCGTACAGACCCGTTGCGCCCATTTGAATCATCGCCGGCGTATTTGGCATCGCACGGACGATATTGCCATAGCCACCTAGCATATTTGATAACAGCTCAGTCGACAAACCTGCTGCCACTGAAATAACCAGCTGCTTGTCTAAGACATCAGCAAAACCACTAACCACTGCTTTCATGACTTGCGGCTTCACCGCCAATACCACGATGTCAGCACCGATAACCGCCGCTTTTGCATCGGCAGTTGGATCAACCGTATTCAATCCTTTCGCAGCCAATTGCTCGCGCGCTTCACTACTCGGATCAGCAACGGTAATCAGACTCGGTTTGACACCGCAGCTGACTAGCCCGCTAATCAAAGCCTGTGCCATATTTCCGCCACCGATAAAGCTGATTTTCTTATTATCTAATACTGACATACGTGTCTCCTATTCAAAAAATGCAAAGGCATTCAAACTAACATAATGATAGGTAAAATGACACTCAGTTTACCATACTGCTACTGGCGTCGTTTGATAAATTCAAAGGCTCAGTAATGGCGTTGCTGTTTAAGTAATCATCACTATAGAACGTCGCATATTTATTATTTAACAGGTTTTATGCAGAGTTAAATAGCTGTTGATAAATGCGACAAGCTGTTTTACATCTTCATTAATATTCGCCTGCTCAGCATTCAACACCCAGTTTTCAAAAGGTGATAATAATAAAATAGGCAGTTCTATCTGGAAATCGTTCTCTAAAAGCTCATTTTCACTACTCTCCTTATTCATAAAAGCCACACTAACTACCACCAAACTCTCACGCATCCATGATGGAATACCTAAGGTTTGATAGAGCTTTTTGCCCGCTTGTGGACGTGATGCCAGTGCGGTTTGCACACGCTGATTGCGACCTAATGGCGCAAAGGTAATCTTAAGCTTATCTTTATCGCTTTCTACGTTATAGCTTTCTAATAGCTGCATTACTTCATTTGGCAGAATCTGTAATTGCCAAGCAAATTTATCATCATTACGTAAATTAATTGGAACGGGTTGTCTTCCAGTTGTATGAACATCAGCCCCAATAGGATTAGATTCAGTAAAATTAAATAAGGTTTGCGTCTGCTCGGTAAGCGGCAACTCAAGCCATTTGAGCCAATCGCTGCTGAGACGAAAAAGCTGCTGACGATAGCGGCGAATGGTATAAGACGCTTTGCGACCTTGCCAAAACAGCGCCGTTTGATGGTCATTATCATCACGTTGGCTTAGACTTAAGACATCATCGACGAGCTGTTTAGCGGGCGGTAATGGCTCATCTTGAGCGAGCCAATGGTGCAATAATTGGCGCTGACGATAAATCGGTAGTTTTTGCAATTTATCTATATTTAGCGCGCGCTGGGCAGGTGGTAATTGTAATGATGCAATCTCTATCTGTTGCAAATCCTCGCCTGCTTGGGCATTGATTATTAATTGCGCATCACTTAGTAACTGCGCGCTACGAGCAATATTATCAATAACATTGGAGTTATAGCTCGCCAATACTGGCATGATATCTCGACGTAGCCCGCTACGCACATTATCACCAGCATCGTTGGTCGGGTCATCGATATAGGGTAGCTTTAAACGCTGGGCATAGGCACTGATATTGGCGCGTTTGATAGTCAGCCAAGGTCGCCATAATGCTATACGATGCGTGCCCTGCGTTTGAATACGCCACGGCTGCATACCAGATAAACCATTTACCCCAGCGCCTTGAATCAGGCGCATTAAAACCGTTTCCGCTTGGTCATCGGCATGATGGGCCAATAGTAATACATCATCTTGATTAAGTTGCGCGCGCATCACATCATAGCGTGCTTGGCGTGCGGCTTGTTCATCATGACCGTCCACTTGGGCGCGTAAAATCCGACAAGGTATATTTTGCACCTTTGCCCACTGAGCCACATGCTGCGCCCACGCGCCACTATCTGCTTGTAGACCATGATTGACATGCAGTAATTGCGGTAAAAATGGCAATTTACCTTGACGATAAAGCTGTACACAAAGTGCTGCCAGTGCCAACGAATCACGCCCACCACTACAGGCCAGCCAAAGTCGGCGATCATGTAGTTGCTCACCATATTCAGCCAGACTGCTTAATAACGCTTCTGCTAAAGCATCATCAATAGGCAGGGTGGCTATCGGCTCAATAGGATGGGAAAGGATTGCACTATTAGTCATTACTAACCTTATTAATCTTAAAATTATTAACAATCAAGCCATCATAAAGCCGATGATTGATTATCATATAAATAAGCTTGTGCATAAATTAACAGCCACAAAAAAACGCGCCATAAAATGACACGTTTTTATTTTAACATTAAGCGTAAATCGATATCGTTAAAAGCTAAGTTTAAGTAACCTAGCAATATACTTTCATATAAATGCTTAGCAAGGCAACATCACTTCTGAGTTAAAGGATTTCAACTTCTCATAACGCAGCTCGCAACGCTCATGCGCATCCATATCTTTAATCTCATCTAATTGCTCAACGATTAATGCTTTTAGCGCCGTCATGACTGGCTGTGGCTGAATATGGGCGCCCTCACCTTCGTCGATAACTGCGTCAATTAAGCCCATTTGATAGAGATTAATGGCATTTAATTTTAATGCTTCACTGGCATCTTGGGCTTTTTCAGCGGTTTTCCACAGGATAGACGCACAGCCTTCTGGAGAGATAACCGAATAAATACTGTTTTGCAGCATATTTACCTTATCGCCAACGCCTATTGCCAATGCGCCGCCTGAGCCACCTTCACCGATAATGGTAACGATGATAGGCACTTTAAGGCTAGAAAATACGGCGATACTTTCAGCGATGGCTTGCGCTTGCCCGCGCTCTTCAGCACCAATACCAGGGTAAGCGCCTTGGGTATCGACAAAGGTCATTACCGGAATGTTAAAACGCTCAGCCATTTTCACCAAACGAATGACCTTACGATAGCCTTCGGGGTTTGCCATACCAAAATTGTGGGCGATACGCTCGCGCGTACTACGACCACGATGCTGACCAATCACCATCACAGGCTGGCCGTCCAGGCGCGCAAGACCGCCAAGGATAGCTTTATCATCTGCATAAGCACGGTCGCCATGCAACTCATCAAATTCGGTAAACAGCTGATTCACATAGTCCATAAATAATGGACGTTTGGCATGCCGTGCAAGCTGAACGCTATCCCAGACGGTACTCATAGACGCTTCCCTTTCGTAATTCTATATAATGTAGTGATATTTAATAATGGCGCTGTTAAACGACAATGTTAGATGACAAACCTAAATAACAAGATTGTCGGCGTTATCAGCTTTTGGACAACTGATTATAAAAGTACAGTTGTAAACTCAATAGAAGCTATAGTAGCACATCTTAAATAGCATGACATTACCGACAACGCCGCTTTTGTTACGTTAATCTGTAGCGCAATTATTACAATAGTAACGGCTTAGCGTTAAACATCAATGTTAAAAATCAGTGTCAAAAGCCAGTATCAAGAATTAGCACTGATGCTTCAATCACACTCGGCCTCAACCACGCTCAGTTTCACGCCCCATTTAGCAAACTGCTCAACCTCAGTATGCAAATCTGATAGTAAGAAAGCATAGTGCTCACTACTCTCGCCAACTGTGATTTGCCAGCGATTATCATCAATCACTTTCAGCTCTAATTCTGGTAACTCATGATCGCTGCGACTATGATGCGCCAGTACCGCTAAGCGTAGCAGCAAACACAGATAAACGAGCGAATCACCGCCGATGGTACACGTCTGCTCTAGCATATCAGATTTAAGCTTACGGCGATGGTTAAGCATCAATTGTGCCATCCGCTTTTGATCCACTTGCGAAAACCCTGGAATATCAGAGTATTCAATCAAGTAAGCACTGTGCTTATGGTAGCTGCTATGGGCTATCGCCAAGCCTATTTCGTGTAAGGACGCCGCCCGTCTGAGCAAATCGCCATCTTCGCTATTGAGTGCAAGCTTGGCTTTGACTTGTTCAAATAAATTAAGGCTGGTTTTAACCACTTGTTTGGCTTGTTTTTTATCGCCTGAATAACGCTTTATCAGTGCCAAGACACTGCGGTCACGCACGTCTTCACTTGCAAAGCGGCCGAGCATATCGTACATGACGCCTTCGCGTAGCGCGCCATCTGAGTACACCATGGTCTCGATGCCGAGCACCTTCATGGTTGCTCGCAATACCGCAACGCCCGCTGGAAAGACGGCTTTACGGTGTTCTTTCACGCCTTCTAAATCAATGTCATCAACGTTGCCAATTTTAAGCAATAATTTCTCTAACTTTTTAACACCTTTATAAGTGATGCGTTCTTGCTCGTCTGCCCAGCCTTTTGAAACAAGGACGTTGCGCACCGCTTTAATCGTGCCACTTGAGCCAACGACACTACTCCAGCCGACTTTTTGATAGCGCCCATTAATCGCTAGCACCTCTTTACGCGCAGCTGAGATGGCATTATTAAAGGCGTCTTTGGTAATCAAGCCGTCCGCAAAATACTTCTGGGTAAAGGCGACACAGCCCATCTGTAAGCTTTCGGTCAATAACGGATCGAACTCTTGCCCAATGATAAACTCTGTCGAACCACCGCCAATATCAATGACCAAGCGTTTGTCACTACTGGCATTGGTGTGCGAGACGCCCAAATAAATCAAGCGCGCCTCTTCGCGTCCGGCGATAATCTCAATCGGTTTGGGCAAAATTTTATTGGCACGGCTGATAAAGTCATTGGCGTTTTTGGCTTGGCGTAAGGCGTTAGTCGCGACCACTCGAATACGCTCAGGTGGTACCGAATCTAAACGGGCGACAAAGCGGCTTAAACATTCAAGACCGCGCTTTTCAGCGGCAGCGCCCAAGATGTTATTCTCATCGAGTCCGGCAGCAAGCTGCACCTTTTCAGACATAGACACCACTTTTCGCACCTCACCATGGTCGAGGCGTGCAATGGCTAAATGAAAACTGTTAGAGCCAATATCAATGGCTGCCATCATTTCATCATCAGCAAGTGGTGGGTTTTTCAGGTAGTCTTTGGGCATAAGCGAGATCGTTACCGTGTCAGATAAAAAGATATTTAAGAGCGCCAAGGCTTTTAAAATAGAGAATACATGGAATGGAACTTAAGTTTTTTATATAAGGGTTTTTATATAAACAAGGGCTTTTATAATAAGGCTTTTGTATATTGAAACTATTATTATGCGGATTATAGCAAGTTTTGCCATTAAAACATTTATGCAAAACGCTGGCAAGTAAGACGCTAGCACTACTACCTACGGATTAAACCGAAAATAAACACTCTTTAACATTAGAAAACAGCGACCACTTCTCATGCTTTTTTAACATAGCCTATTTAACAATATGGGCTTGCTACCGCCGTAATTCTCTATATTATAATAGAGAACAAGCACTTACTTATGGCGATAAGTGTTCGATAGATATAATTCGATATATATAATAAGCACCCATTTTTACTATTAAAGCCCATCATGGAATGATGACGCTCAATCAATAACAACCTGCAAGGAAGCAGAAATCATGAATCAGACAACCGCTCAAGCCGCAAAAACCAACGCTCCTGCTGGCACGGAAAAGACCAGTCATAGCAGCCTTATCCATATAAAACGTCCAACTAAGCTGAAATTTTACGATTTTTATTTAAATGAACATCAAAATATGGCTTGCCGCCGTTTGCATTTCGCCGGTAGTAGCTTTGGACTTTTAGGATTGGCAAAGTCTATTAAAAACCGCTCGGCAAAGCCATTACTAAAAGGTATTGCGGCAGGATATGCCTGCGCGTGGGTCGGACATTTTTTCTTTGAGAAGAACAAACCGGCCTCTTTTAAATTCCCTCTACAGAGCTTTGTCAGTGACTTTCGCATGTATAGCGATGTGCTACGCGGTAGACTCAGCTTAAAAGACCGTAAGTTTGATAAAATTTAATTGGCCTAATTCAATAGGCTCAATTTAATTGGTTTAATTTAACAAACACGAAAAAGCCAGCATAATGAATCATGCTGGCTTTTCATTTTAATCTCTACCATTAAGAGCCAAATACTCTTAATGTAGTCCAATAGCTTTCAAACTAAGCGTTTGCCATTTCAGCAAAAATCTCGTCAGCGGCTTTAATAGACGCTTCAATGTCGGCATCACTATGCTTGATTGACATAAAGCCCGCTTCATAAGCAGATGGTGCAAGATAAATACCGCGGTCGAGCATGCCATGGAAGAAGGTATTAAATACGTCCATATCGCACTCGGTGACTTCATCGAAGTTTTGCGGTACGTTTGTTGCCTTGTCTTTAACAAAGAACATACCAAACATGCCGCCCAGTTTATTGGTGCGCAGATTAATACCATGCTTATCTGCCGCAGCTTGGAAGCCATCAACCAACTTATCTACTTTCGCTAATAATTCCGCATAAAAACCATCGACGGTTAAGTCTTCAAACATCGCAATACCGGCGCGCATTGCCAATGGGTTACCTGATAACGTACCCGCCTGATAGACGCCGCCAAGTGGCGCGATACAAGACATCACTTCTTTTTTACCACCGAAAGCACCGACTGGTAAGCCGGCACCGATGATTTTACCAAAGCAGGTTAAATCAGGGTCAATGCCAAAATGCGCTTGCGCGCCGCCAAGTCCGACACGAAAACCAGTCATCACTTCATCAAAAATCAATACCGCGCCATTGGCGGTACATTCTGCGCGCAAAGTATCATGGAATTCTTGGGTTGGAATGACCATATTCATGTTGCCGGCGATTGGTTCCACAATCACGCAAGCAATCTCACTACCCCATTTCTCAAAGCAGTCTTTAATCGCTTGCGGGTCATTATAAGGAATGGTAATCGTATGCTTAGCAAAATCGGCTGGCACGCCTTTTGACGTCGGCTCCCCAATATCTAGCATGCCTGAGCCCGCTTTTACCAATAAGCTGTCTGAATGCCCATGGTAGCAGCCTTCGAATTTAACGATTTTGTCACGCTCAGTAAAGCCGCGCGCCAAACGAATCGCGCTCATGGTCGCTTCTGTACCTGAGCTTGTCATCCGAATCATCTCAACACTTGGGACGATTTCGCAAATCTTATCAGCAACGGTGGTTTCAAATGGCGTTGGTGTGCCAAAGCTCAAACCATCATCAGCGGCTTTTTTAACCGCATCAATGACTTTTGGATGCGCGTGACCCAAAATCATCGGACCCCAAGAGCCAACATAATCGATATAAGCGTTGTCTTCGGTGTCATAGATTTTGCTGCCGTTAGCACGGTGCATAAAGATAGGCGTACCACCGACACCGGCAAAGGCGCGAACCGGTGAGTTTACGCCGCCAGGAATATGCTTACGTGCTTGCGCAAATAGTTGTTCATTTTTAGTGCTCATAATTATTCTCTACTTATTCATTCGGTCTTATTTTATTAACAATCACTTTATTAACAACAACTTAGGCTTTTTTAACCACTGATGATTTCAGCTTCATTGGTCCATAACCATCCAGTTTACAGTCGATATCATGACCATCAGACGCATCTGGCAATAGGCGGATACCTTTTGCTCTCGTACCGACTTTGATAATGGTTGATGAACCTTTGACCTTTAAGTCTTTAATCACGGTGACGGTATCGCCATCTTGCAGCTCATTACCGACCGCATCACGAATGACCGCATCTTGCGCTTCAGCTTGCGCCGCATCGGTTTCAGCCGCGGTCCACTCATGCGCACACATCGGACATACCAGTAACGCACCATCTTCGTACGTATATTCAGCATCGCATTTTGGGCAATTGGGTAAGCTCATAATTTCCTCGTCAGCCGTGATAAATTGAGTGTATTCTAGAGCTAACATTGTACCGTAACTCACCAGCTTTAACCAATTGCTTCGGCTGTGAATACTGTGCTGTGCTCAATTGTCATATTTGCTTATGCGGTAAAGCGGACATTTTTTATCACGTGGTTTTTTATGGTACTCTGCTTTAACCAAATTTGGTTTGATAGCCACTTGTCTTTAGATGGTGAAAACCTCAAACACTACTTTAAGTATTATTTTACCAACTACGTGAACAACCACTTTAATAACTCAGTATTAACCCTAATATCTGAGGCTATAGCGACTGATAAATAGGACAACAATAATGACTCAATCAAGCTTATCGACACTCTCATCAGCATTGCCACAATTTGCCCAGCTAACCATTCAAGGTGAAGATGCGGAAAAATTCTTACAAGGGCAGCTGACCTCTGATGTCACCAAGCTCGGACTTAGCTATCAAGCAACGGCGCTTAGCAATTTAAAAGGTCGTATCGATTTTGGGCTATGGATTAAAAAACAAGAAGAAAAGCATTTTGACGTGGTTATCAGTGCCGATTGTGCTGATGCTTTTCAAGCCCATTTAAAAAAATTCGGTGCCTTTTCAAAGTTTGATACCAGCGCGCCAACGCCCATTTATCCTTGCGTGGTTGCCGACGAGCCGACCTTTAGCCATAAAGAGGAACATAATACGCCAGCAGACACCCAAGCGTGGATGCAAGCAAGTCTTGCCATTGGTAACTATTGGATAGTTGCTGCAACGCAAGGTTTATTTCAGCCACAAGAGCTGCGTCTGCATCAGCGCGGCGGTATGGACTACGATAAAGGCTGTTATCTTGGTCAAGAAGTCATCGCCCGTATTTACTTTAAAGCGGCACCAAAAGCGTTTTTACATTATGTCAGCGGCACAGGTGATGTTCCAGCAGCAGGTGATAAGTTAGAAAAGATTCAGGTGGTCAATGCGCTTGCCGATGACAATATTAATGGTAATGGTTTTAAGGCATTGGTTGTTGCCCGCCCAGAGCATTTAGCCGACAGTGAGCTTACGATATTAGACTTACCACCAGCACTGCAAGCCGATGTCGCCCGCCAAAAATAACGCGGAATAATCGATAACCCAAAACAGTAAGCATCTCTTAAAGCCCTTTTACTAAAAACGCAGCAGAGCAATTTATGACCCATATTGCGGTACTCGGAGCGGGCGTGGTGGGCGTGACCACCGCATGGTATCTTCGCCAAGCAGGCTACGATGTGACCGTGATTGAGCGTGAGCCAGCCGCCGGTATGCAGACTTCATTTGCCAATGGTGGGCAGATATCCGTCTCGCACGCGACGCCTTGGGCCAATCCTGCGGCTCCTATGAAAGCGCTTAAATGGCTATTTAAAGAAGATGCGCCGCTGCTCTACCGCTTGCGTGCTGATAAAGCGCAGCTCAAGTGGGCGATGCAGTTTTTACAAGAATGCCGCGCAGATAAAGCCGATGCCAATTTGGTACAAATGGTACATCTAGGATTGTATTCGCGTGACGCTCTACAACAGCTGCGTGCTGATATCAGTATTGATTATGAGCAGCAAACGCGTGGTATTATGCATTTTTATACCAACCAAGCTGAATTTGATGCCGCCATTGCGCCAACGGCACGTATGCAAGAGCTAGGCTGTGAGCGTCATCTCATTGATATTAATAACGCGGTTAGCCTCGAGCCTGCGCTTTATCCCATTGCCCATAAACTCAAAGGTGCAACTTATACCAGCCGTGATGAATCGGGTAATGCCCATTTATTTACCCAACGTTTGGCTCAATGCTGCGTCGATGCTGGCGTGCAGTTTTTATACGATACCGAAATTTTGGCGTTAAATGCCGATGTCAATTCTGCTCGCCCGCATGTGCATAGTATGACTATTCGACCCAAGGGCGAAAATGCACAGACCTTTAGCGCCGACAATTATGTACTGGCACTTGGTAGTTATAGCGTATCACTCATGAAACCGCTCAATATTCACCTGCCAATTTTCCCTGCCAAAGGTTATTCAGCTACTTATCAAATCAATCCGCGTGCGCCGCATTTAGCTCCCTTTGTTAGTCTCATTGATGATGAGTTTAAGCTGGTCACCTCACGCCTTGGCGATAAATTACGCGTAGCAGGAACGGCAGAATTCAACGGCTACAATTTGGATTTGAATGCCACCCGCTGTGAAGCTATCACGCGCCGTGTACAGCAGTTATTTCCCAAAGGCATCATTGCTGATTCTGTGCAATATTGGACAGGGCTGCGCCCAATGACACCCTCTAATGTACCGTTAATAGGACGCGCGCATAGAGGTCAAGTCCGTCACGGTAGTCATAATATAGACGCTAGCTTCGATAATTTATGGCTCAATACCGGTCATGGCACGCTTGGCTGGACCCATGCTTGCGGTTCGGCAAAGGCTCTCAGTCTATTAATACAGGGTGCAACGCCGCCAGTCGACTTTGATTTTGTTGGCTTAAGAACGTAAAAATAAGAAACGTAAAAAAAGGCACTTTTATAAGTGCCTTTTTATTTATATTAAAGACTTTTTAGAGCTATTTTATGCAGCGCTTCCTGATTTAATATCGGCATTAACGTCAGAATCAACGCTTGAATCGGTAATCTCCAAATTAGCCACTTCTAGCGGAATTGCTTCTAATTGCACAGGTACGCCATTGACCGCTGCATTACCGCTTAGCTGGTCGATTAAGGTATCGTCCGTCAAATCATTGACACTGACGCCGGCATGCGCTTGCGCAATCTTTTGCTTCACGCCTTTACGCCCATGACCCCAGCCATGAGGGATACTTACCACTTTTGGCATCAGCTCATCGGTGACTTCTGCGACTATAATCACGCTACCGACGCGCGAGCTAACTTTTACGTTTTGACCGTCCTCAATACCGTATTTTTTAGCCGTTTCAGGATGCAACATAAGCGTACAGCGCGGCTTACCTTTTACCAAGCGATAGCTATTGTGCAGCCACGAATTATTACTACGGACATGGCGACGACCGATTAATAACACCTGCTTATCGTCATAGTTCTGCATCATCTCCCGTACCCGCGCCAAATCCGCTTGATAAAAATCAATATTAAGATGAATCTGCTTGTCTTTATGCTTTAATGCTTGCGGTAGCATCCTTTTGAGGGGCCCTAAATCAAACCCATGCGGCTTTTTCTTAAGCTTATTTAGGCTCATGCCAGCATAAGGTCCACGTCTTAACCCTTGATCAAGCATAAATTTCGGTCCTAATGTCCTGACTATTCGGCGCTCGATTTTGGTTGCAAGCGCTGCTTTTTTATCTAGACGTTTTGCCAGCTCTAGATAAATTTGCCAGTCATGTTTGGCACTTTTTTTCTTAGCAAACAATGCTTTTGAATACTTAGCGACGTTATGCACAGCAAAATTATTAAAGGTAACATCATAGTGATCGCGCTCTAGTGGCGATACGGGCGGCAAAATGATATTGGCATGACGACTGGTTTCTGTCACAAAATAATCAATCGCAACCATAAAATCCAAGTTGGCAAAAGCCGTATCTAACTTTTCACCATTAGGCGTACTTAGGACAGGATTGCCAGCGACCGTCATAAAGCCTTTTAATTGCCCCGCGCCTTCTACCAACATCTCATCCGCCATCGCCACGACGGGATAATCGCCATTAAAATCAGGCAAGTTACTTACGCGACTATGGCGTTTACCTAAATAACCTGGGCCTGAGTTATTGACCACATCGACCGCAGGATTGGGGAACATCAGGCCACCAACTTCATCCAAGCGCCCTGTGACAATATTAATCACCATAATCAGATACTGACTTAATAAGCCAAACTCTTGCACCGAGACGCCCATGCGCCCGTAACAGACCGAGCTTTCGGCTTCACAAAACTCTTTGACGAGTCGTTTAATTTCGCTTGCCGCAATGCCAGTAATATCAGCAACGGATTCGGCGCTATAATCTTTGGCGAAGTCTGCAACGCGCTCAATCTCTGGCGCGAGCGCCGCCGCTCTATTATTTTTAGCACGTGCCTTGCCTGCATAACCTTGGAGATAGATTTCATTGAGCATGGCAAGCAAGAGTAAGACATCCGTCGCTGGGCGGATAAAATGATGCTCGCTCGCAATATCTGCCGTTTCGGTACGCCTTGGATCAATCACTACTACTTTGCCATCGCGGGCTTTGATGTCTTTTAGCTTTTGGCGCATATTTGGTGCGGTCATAATACTGCCGTTAGACGCCAGCGGATTACCACCAATGATGAGCATATATTGGGTACGATTGACGTCAGGCACGGGGATACGCAGCATATGCCCAAACAGATGCATACTGACAATATGGTGCGGTAATTGGTCGATGGAAGTTGCAGAAAAACGACTGCGCGTCTTTATACTGCTTAATAAATGCTTAATCGTTAACATGCCGCCCAAATTATGGACGTTGGGATTGCCTAAATAAATACCAAAGGCGTTTTGACCATGTTTTTTCTGTACTGACTGAATACCGGCCGCCACTTTATCGAGAGCTTCAGGCCAGCTAATCTCTTTCCAACCGTTAGCCGTTCTCTCAACGGGATGACGCAGCCGATCACTGTCTTCATGCAAATCTTGCAAGGCGGTCGCTTTTGGACAAATATAACCCTTGGAGAATGGGTCGTCTTTATCGCCTTTAATCGATAACACTTTTTCACCATCGTGCTGGATGACAATACCGCACATCGCTTCGCATAAATTGCAGGTTCTAAAATGTGTTTGTTCATTCGTCTTGCTTTGTTCACTAGCCATGGTCGCGCTCCCTGTTATTTTTTACTATCGCTTTCACTATATAAATTCCGTTTTATACGTTTTATACGTTTTATACGTTTAATAAAGGTAATAAATTTACTCATCTTAAAAATATTGAGCGTTAGCCAAAGTTAAGCATTGATAAGCTCAATAACTAACCTTCCACTCTGTGCATCTCTTTAGCGAAAAAACTGCTAAAAAGTCCATCAAAGTTTTTGCACAACATGGCAATGGCTTGCTGCTGTGAATAGCGCTGTTGATGACAACCTAATATCAACTCATGTACTTGGGCGGCAGCGATATCAACGCAGAGATGAACGTCAAACGCCTCAAAAGAACACTCGGCTGACTGCAAACCCTGTATAAATATCTTGGTCCACTCCTCGCGTATCTCTGTGATTAGAGTTCCCAAGCCTTTATTCTCTGCTTGCAAGTCAAAGCGCAGACTGTCTTCCATTAAACGTTGAAATAAAGCGATATTCTGAAAGGCCGCAGCAAAAATCATCGTTAAGCAATGTTGGCAACGGTGATTAAACGCCTCTTTAGACAGCATTGCATAGTCTTTAAGCATATCGACCCACGCCACACGCATCGGTGATAAATAGCTATCTTTCAGCTGCGCGCCTAACTCCTGCTGCATCGCCTCTAAGCTATCAAAGTGATTATAAAAACTTGGCTGGGCAATACCCGCACCTTTGGCGATTTTGTTCATGCTCATGCCACAAGCGCCTTCCAAGCTATATAACTGCAAGGCGCTTTTTAACAGCGCATGGCGCGTCTTTGCTTTGCCCAAATCACGCTTCGATTCTGCTTTTGTAGAACTTACTACCTTAAGTGCATTCACTGTCAATCTACCGTAGATGAATCAATCGTATAACGTATTTATTATTTCAACTATAAGGCTATAGCCATTTAAACGATAAGTCTATATTTAAATACTCAGAGAGGTTTAAATACTGAAGCAAAGGATTATTAACAGTCAATCTTTACCTATCATGCTGAGAAAACGCCCTATCTCTTACACAACTATGCGGCCCATAACATAGTAGTGGCTTTTATCATAATTGAGTAACACTGCAAACATTGGCCATACAGACAAGGCCCGCTGAAATTCATATATTGGTAGCACAAGTTAGCCACTGGCTAGTTGTAGAGTACTGAAACGCAGTACTGAAAGCGTCATAAGAATCATAAATAATAATCTACACACTAAAGCGTCATACAAACTGTTGATTCAACTTTTATAACAGCTTTATCAAGACGCAATAACGAGAATAAGGAATATCACAATGAATGAACATACCCTAAAAGGTGATTGGAATCAGATGAAAGGTACAGTGAAGCAGAAGTGGGCTGACCTGACTGATGATGACTTACTACATATCGAAGGTAGCCGTGATAAGCTTGTGGGTAAAGTCCAAGAGCGTTATGGTCATAGTAAAGATGACGCTGAGCGCGAAGTTGATACATGGCGCAATGAAAACAAATATTAATTAATAATTGCTCTTATAAAACCTTGCCGTAAATACAGATCTTTATAAGTAAGTAACTAATTAAGAAAACCGCATTGATTATAATGCGGTTTTTTATTGTTCATGCTAATTGATAGCTGTGTCAATACATAGAATGCTGGATAGCAGGTTTGAATAAAAAACAAACAGTGTAAAATAATTAACACCCAGACACGATAAAACCGCATAGCAATTAATTGTTATGCGGTTTTATTGTTAACGATCCTTGTTACCCATCACCACTCTAATCACTGCATCCTTGCAGGATATTGAGTATATTGTGATAGCCGGGCATCCTGCCCATTTCTTCACACTACTATTGGCATTATCTGCCTGCAACACGGGTCATGTGTCCTTATTCCAATTGCTATTATCATCCTGCTGCCAGCAAATCGAACTATTATCCTTAATACGGTCAACTCAATCCTTGAGTCACATTCCCTTATGCCGTGTGTGTATAGTGTCAAATTATAAGGCTGCTGTTAAGTCGCGTAAGCGTCATTGCGTGTAAGCATATGCTTACGTCAGTTATGAAAATGACCGGTAATATGATTCAAGTTATTGATAATAATATTATTATCGTTAAATAACATAATTGATGATTTTCTATAAACTATTTAAATACTAAAAGTGTTATCGACGTTTGCTAACGTTAGCAACACCTTAGTCACTTAAAGTGTCGAATGCTTACGCAAATATTTGCAAAATTTACAACTTATTAACACCAAAGACATGTATTAATGAGTTTTAAGTCTTACTATGTGTATGTAAGAAAATATTTCAAGATTAAGAGACAAATATCGATTCTATAATAATGTTGCTCCGTAATCTTTTGCTTCATAACCTTTATAGAGTCTTTAGCTCTTTATATATAACAGATATATAACCAGTCACTATTAAAAATCTAAGCCTGATAAATACTAGTCTGACAAATATAAGTTGGATTAAGATAAGGCTGATTAATAACAGTGCCTTACTCAGATATGCTATACCAAAGGAGATTTTATCGTGAAAATTCTACCCGCTTTCTCATTTAAGACAGCAATATCTGCCGGTCTGGCGCTGACGATGTTAGGGACGGTTGCCGGTTGTGCCGTTGTCGGTCCAGGTTATGAAGATTACCCAATATATGGCGGTAACAGCGATTATGGCAATGTTGACTATAAGCGTGTTAACCAAACCCTGCGCAATGACCTACGCCGCAAAGGCTATCAGGTTATGGATATCCGTGCTGATAACTATCGTGGGAATCGAGCCATCACTGCCATTGCCAGAAAGAACAATCAAACTTATGAGTTGAAATACACCTATCCTGACTTAAGACTCATTAGCTCAAATAAAAGAGCCTCTACTAGCATCTGGCAAGATGATAGATATGATAAAGACGACTATAAGAAAGACAAATATAAAAATAATGGCAAATATAAAAATAACAAGCATTATAAAAACGATGATATTGAAGACAGCATCAAAAGAGATTCGCGCTATCCAGCCATTAAACAACGTGCTATTAACAAGGTAAGATCGATGGGTTACCGCGTCGAAGATATTGAGCTGGAAGAAAAGAACGGTCGCGGCGTGTTTGAGATTGAAGCCAAGCGTGGTTCGCAAGAATATGAGATATTACTTGGTTATCCAAACTTAAATGTCATCAAGGTTGAGAAAGATTAGTATTCAAACTGTCTAAACTTTCGCAAGAAATGTTTTAAGCAATAAATAAGATAAGCAATAAATACATTAGCTAAAGATTTTGGCATCGTTGACTACTTGGTGCCTTTGGTCACATAAGCCAGCCCTTGGTTTATGTGACCATTTTTTATAGCACGACTTTTGATAACATGGCTTTTGATACCATGATTTGTATGGCAAGATTTTATATAGCACAATTTTGCTTAGCATCACTGCTAACGCCTTTAACATCATAAGAGGATATTATGAAAAAATTTACTTTATTAAAAACCACCGCTGCGAGTAGTACGATTGCCGCGTTATTAGCCATCACGACAGGCTGTGTCACCGCACCCGGTTACAACGCTTATGGCGACCTTTACGAGGACATTTATAAAGACACCAAGGTCTACAAGAAACACAAAAAAAACATCAAATCCATTGATAAAGGGCTTTATCAGCCTGCTATCGAGCAACGTGCGGCTAATAAAGTCAGTAGCATGGGTTACCGAGTCAAAGACGTCAAATATAAAAAAGGCGACAGTAAAATAAAAGTAAAAGCCCGACGCGGCAGTGAAGACTATAAGATCGAGCTTGGCTATCCGAGCTATAACGTGATTAAAATCAAAGAAGACTGATAACAGGTGTTAAAAGTCTAAAACCTCAATCACATCATAAGCAGGCGTCTCATAAGGATGCGCCTGCTTTAATGCCTCAATAACTGCCTTAATACGAGCAGTAGCAACGACCATCTCTACCCGCCATTCATCAACGGTTTCAAGTTTATCTTGCGCCCCAATATTTGGCTGACTGCCTGCCAGTGGCATAAACTGTCCGCTCCCCTGCACTTGCCAGCAGCATTGTTCATAATTGCCAATCTTGCCAGCACCCGCTGCAAACAAGGCGGACTTTACTGGTTCTAACGCCGAATCTGGAATAAAAACGGTTAATTTATACATAGATTACTTCCTTTGAGCCTATTTAGAAAAATTACTATCAGCTATAAACTTACTATTTTTTAGACAATGAAGGATGGTCAGTCCAGATATAGCGCAATAACCAATCTTTTGCCTCGCCTGCATAATCAATCCCAATCCGTGGACGCAGTGATATTGGCGGCTGACAGCCATCGTCTTCAATCCAAACTTCTGACGCAGGTGTAATGGGTTCGCCGTATAAATCACGGTTGATTTGCAAGTGTTTGGTCAACTTGCCGGGACCGGCCAATTGTTTTATTTCTTTTAGAGGATTTAATATTTTATCTGCGCTCAGTAATTGCTCGTCAAGCAAGCGCTCACTATCCTCTGTAAAAAAGCCTGCCCGTATCAACACCGCTTCTGGTGACTCTGCCGGCCCACTTACTAAATTAAGCATAGGATGGATACCGTAAGTCAGATAAACGTAAAACACGCCGCCTTGGCTATACATAATCTCAGTACGCACAGTACGAGTACCGGCGTGCGCATGACAGGCGGCATCACCCTCTCCAATATAGGCTTCAGTTTCCGAGATACGCATGCGCAGGATTTTTTGCTTGCCGTCACTATCGGTTAGCTGTCGACATAAAACCTTACCAATCAAGTCAGCCGCGACCACACAGGTTGGACGACTAAACCATACAGGTTCTAAAATCATGGATTGAATATCGGATTTCTTAGGTGCTAGCATCTATGATGACCTTTTGATTTATAACGGTATTTTTATATTAACGATATAAATTTAACATAAAAACTTACCGAAAGACGTTAGGTGATAGACGCTATTACCTATTGCAACTGATGCTATACAGACAGTTAACTCATTCTAATAGTAATCTTGACTCTCGCTATTTAAGATTAAAACATCCAATACTAAAATACATAATCAAAAGGATATAACAATGAGTAACTCTAATGCGAGTGATAATAAGCAAAATAATAAGCAGCAAAATAATGATGAAAAGAACACGGATCAGAACGCAGCGGTGAAAAATAACGATGCTGCTAATGACTCTAAAGACAACAACGCTAATAAAGATACTAATAGCAAAAACGATAAACAGAACAATCAGTCAGACAGCAAAGACAGCAAAGACAGCAAAGACAGCAAAGACAGCAAAGACAGCAAAGACAGCAAAGATGATAAAACGTCAGATAAGAATGGTAATAAAGACGATAAATCATCAGACAAAGACAATAGTAAAGATAAAGACGCTTCTGATAAGGAAGATAAAGACAGTAAAAACAATGACTCTAAATCTAAAGACGATAAAGAATCCTCTTTAAAAGACACTGCGACAACTAAAGCTAAAGAGGTAGTCGGCTCATTAGCTGATAAAGCCGCAGATGCGATGGAGCTGGCAGCGAAAAAAATCAAAGAAGTGCGTAAAGACAAATAATATAGCTGTCTTTAACATAACCATTTTTAAAATGATTATCCCCATAAAAAAACTGAGCACATGGCTCAGTTTTTTATTACTTAAATATTGAAGTTTAGATATATTTAGCTTAATGGCACGCCAATACGTTTTGCCACTTCTTCATAGCCTTCAATCACGTCACCCAACGACTGACGGAAACGGTCTTTATCGAGTTTTTTCTTGGTAGCTTTGTCCCAGATACGGCAACCATCAGGCGAGAACTCATCACCTAAGACGATACGGTCATGGAATACGCCAAATTCAAGTTTAAAATCTACCAATATCAAATCACCAGCATCAAACAAAGTTTTTAATACTTCATTTACTTGATGGCTCAGCTCTTTCATCTTCGCCAATTGTGCCTCATTAGCCCAATCAAGAGAGATAGAGATTGACTCATTGACCATCGGATCACCAAGCGCATCATCTTTATAGAACAGCTCATAAGTAGGCGGCGTCAATGCTTGCCCTTCTTCTAGACCTAGACGACGCACTAAACTGCCAGCGGCAAAATTACGTACCACACATTCAACCGGAATCATCTCTAAGCGCTTAACCAGCACTTCATCATCTGATAATTGCTTTTCGAAATGGGTTTCGATACCAGCATCAGCCAGTTTTTGCATAATAAAAGCGTTAAAGCGGTTATTCACCACGCCTTTACGGGCGAGCTGCTCGATACGCTTACCATCAAGCGCTGAGGTATCGTCACGGAAATGTAAAATCAGCAGATCGTTATCTTCTGTTTCATAAACAGATTTGGCTTTGCCTTTATACAGCAGTTCTTGCTTTTGCATGAGGGGAGTTCCTGTTCGTTCAAGCTTATGTGGTAAAAACGCGCAGCGACCGCTAAGCGCTTTATATTAAGGTGTTAAGAAAAAATGCTTAACCATAATAAAAAACCAGCGGTACAGATAGGGATAAAAAAGGGTTCATTCTGAAACTTGGGTAACGGCAACCGCACGCTGAGGTTTCGGCAATTGATACTGCTTACCTGACTCGTTTTGCAACTTTAGCGTATTTGTGCCCGCACTAGGGGTTGGATATAACGGCACAAATGGCGCGGTTTCTTGCTCAGCAGGTAGCTGTAGCGGCGCCAGTTTTTTGCTTTGCTGATACTCAAGACTACCGTTATCACGCTTGCCAAACACTTCTTTTGTCGCTTGGCAACCGCTCAATACCAACGTACTACCCAAAACTACCGTTAGCAGCGCCGGGAATATCTTTGCAGGGGTTGATGATACTGTCATCATATTATCTCTCTGAGTTAGCCGTTATTGCTTATTTGGTGCGTATTTGGATAATGCGCTTATAGTTAAAATACTTAATAGACTCTTGCTAAGCTATAAGCGACATTTTATTGAATTGATAAAAATCTAGAGTAAGTTGGCACGAATCAAGGCTTCATCAATCGTTGCATGGTGCTTTTCAGCCAACCATACCAATGGTAGACGAATACCTGTGTCTATCATGCCCATTTTATGTAGGGCGTATTTGGCAGGGATAGGACTTGACTCGATAAATAGGTCGCGGTGTAAGTGTTTTACCACGTCATGGACTTTATGAGCGGCATCAAAATCACCGCGTAAACCCGCACTAAATGTCTCGCTCATGGCTTTTGGGGCAACGTTGGCAGTCACTGAAATATTGCCTTTACCACCCAATTTCATCAATTCAAGGGCAGTACCATCATCACCAGATAACACCACCATTCTGTCACCGACCGCTTTGATTAATTGCTCGCCGCGAATCGTAGAACCTGTAGCATCTTTAATGGCGACGATGTTATCAATATCAGCAAGGCGTTCAACCGTTTCTTGAGCAATATCAACAACGGTACGACCCGGTACGTTATAAAGCATCTGCGGAATTTTTACCGCTTCTGCGATGGCTTTATAATGCTGAAACAAGCCTTCTTGTGGCGGCTTATTATAATAAGGAGCAACCAATAGCGCACAGTCCGCACCCGCATCCGCTGCATCTTGAGTCAGCTTAATGGCTTCAGTGGTGTTATTGGCACCAGTACCTGCTATCACGGGGACGCGACCTTTGACATGCTGCACAAAGTAGCGAATCACATCGCTGTGCTCTTGCATCGACAAAGTCGCTGATTCACCAGTGGTACCGACAGCAACAAGGCAATGCGTGCCCTGCTCAATCTGCCAATCTATGAGGTCTGCCAGACGTTTATAATCGACCGTGCCGTCAGGATGCATGGGCGTTACCAAGGCTACCATTGAGCCTTGTAGTCGCGTTTTGATATCGTCGTATGCTGTGCTCATAACCGTGCCTTACTGTATTATCCTAGCTTTTATTAAAGCTATCACATGATAAGTCGTGTGCAAGTGCCCTGATAAAGATAATCGTCATAAACACAAATGCATAATGATTTATGTTTATTAAAAATAACGTTAAAGGTCATACCTTGCTTGATGGTGATATTCATGATTTATAATAACGTCATGAACGCTATTTTTATCTGCTGCCAATCTGATTGAGGGTTAGCCATAAAAACGCCTGTTAGTGTAGCATATTTTGGCTCTATCGCTATCAATCAATTAACCCCTAAGCTCTTTATAAAGCAAAAAATCGCCTGTCGATTGAGAGGCTAAGCGCTACTTTATTATGCCAATTTTGCAGCAAACATCGAGAGGATTTCAATGTAAGCTTGGCATTATTTGACCTTCAAGCCTAGCCTGAAAACTAAACAGTTAGTGTAGCGTAATTACGGATTACCGCTAAAACCTTTTCCGGTATTTTAACGAATCGTCAACACATCGATGGTCGGGCGATACAAGCAAGCCAATTATCGCCTTATTATTTATCTTAATCATCATCTATGATTCTAATAGCTCAGATTCTCTACTCTGTATTTTCTACTCAATCCGCAAACCGATAATACCCGGAATACCTTGACGCATCATCTCAAGCGTCACCACCCCTTTTTTGGGTAATAATGAAACGGCGCTAGAAAAATCGTTGACTGTTTTAATAGGCTTTTGATGCAAGTTAGTGATAACGTCGCCCGCCAATATGCCCGAGCGTGCTGCCAATCCTGTCGGCTCAATGGCGGTGACCAATACACCCGTCTTATTATCAGACGCCAGCTCTCTTTGCTCCTCTGGCGTTAAGTTGCGCAGCGCCAATCCTAAGCTTATGCCGTTAGTTTGCTGAGCAGAACTTTGTGACTGGATATCGTTTGAGGCGTTACTGAGTTTGCCTGTTACGATAGATTGCTTACCATCGCGCTGAATCTGGACGCGAAATGTGTCATTAGGTCGGGCCCGATTAATCAAGTTTAATAAGTCTGATGCTTCCACAATTTGAATATCATTATACTTTAGAATAATGTCGCCTGATTTTAGCCCAGCCTTTTGCGCTGGCGAATCTGGTGACACACGCGTCAATAACGCCCCTTGTGGACGCGCCAAGTTATAGGCTTCAGCTAAATTACGGTCAATATCTTGGGGATAAATGCCTAAATAAGCGCGTGCGACCTCACCATTATTTTTTAGCTGCTCATAAATATCCATCGCCGCATCAATCGGGATGGAAAATGACAGCCCCATATAACCGCCTGTACCGCTAAAAATACGCGAGTTTATGCCAATCACTTCGCCGCGCTGATTAAATAATGGGCCACCTGAGTTACCAGGGTTCAAGGCAACGTCAGTTTGGATAAAGGGTACGCTGGTCTCACGCGAAAAATTACGGGACTTGGCACTAACAATACCCGCCGATGCCGAATAATCAAAACCAAAGGGTGACCCAATTGCCAATACTGGCTCACCTACTTTTAAAGCATTGGAATCACCGATGGGCAACGAAGGGAACTGACGACCCGTGACCTTTAATACTGCCACATCAGAGCGCTCATCACTGCCTACTAAAGTCGCATCAAGCTCGGTTCGGTCATTAAGCGTGACGCTGATTTTGTCCGCGCCTGCCACCACATGATGGTTGGTCAGCATATAACCATCAGCGGTGACAAAAAATGCCGTGCCATAAGCATGCTCAATCGCTGGCGTCGCAGCTTGATCAGGAATACGCAAACGATCGCCAAAGAATTTACGCAATAGCTCAGCGGTTTGCGCTTTAGCAAGCTCAGCCTCACTAACGGTTTTAGTCACATTTACACGCGCCACAGCTGGGGTAACTTGCTGAACCAATCCCGAAAAATCTGCGGTGGTAACGGCAGCTTCAGCATTCGGTACGGTAGCTATATTGATACCCGCAACCATGGTAGTGGCTACGGCAAGTGCCAAGGCGCTCTGTTGTAACCAACGCGTCAAATTGCGCGTATTCGGTACTTTAGACATATTGATAGGCATATTTTTAGGCATGTTACCCTCCATATAATGGGTCTTATAGTCGTTATAAACTAATTATTATAAACGGTTTAAATAGGACCGTTATTAAGCATAATTTTGGCGTATCTCATCAAGGTATCGTACTAATCTATTTATTCTAATAACTATGGCTTAGCTTGCTTATTCACTAAAATCTAAAGAAATGGTCTTTATATTTTTAGATTAAAAATTTAATCAATGCTTTTATCGCAGGTTTTTATCATAGCTTCGAGCGATGCAAGCTTGCAAAGTAGACTGTTTGTTAGTTTACAGTCCATTTTAGACTTATGGTATAAAACTTTCTCTTTTCTCTCATAAGGATGGTCAATGTCATTACCTACTTCTGTTTTAAAGTGAATCCACTATATGCTAGCAATGCTAAAAAATAACGCAAGCCTGCCTTATTTATAACATGCGCTTAGTAGCTGCTTTGATAAAGCTTTATGGGCAGATAGTAAAGCCGCTCAGAGCGCTCAGAAAAAAGAGCCTCGAAATACATAAAATAAAACCATGTTATGATAACAAGCCAAATAATTTATATGGCAAACAAAAGTTAATTTTTGTAGGTCATTAGGTTATCAGATTGGCTATCATCACCTTATTTTTCATCTTTTGCTTTTTTAGATTATGCTTACTAATCTGGGAAAGCTTTTGTCTTTACTGCGATATCGTATATATATCATATCTCACTTTGTTTTGAGCAATGCTATGGCTCATGCTGCCATTGATGTTACTGATTGATGCTTTGATTTATATGCGACAGCTCATGAAGGCGAATTTTGCCACAGCTTATGACAGCAGCGTCTATAGCCTGTGGCGCGCCTCTTAATAGATATAAAATATGACAAGATTATAAAAGGATTAATTTATGGATACCGCCCTATTGTTATCCGGCGTGGTTGGGCTTGGCATCGCCGCCCAATGGTTGGCTTGGTATTTAAAGCAACCGTCCATTTTGTTTTTATTACTGATTGGTATTATTGTTGGCCCGATATTGGGCGCTTTTGACCCTGACTTGGTGCTCGGCGAGCTGATGTTCCCTTTTATCTCGTTGGGCGTGGCGATTATTTTATTTGAAGGCTCGCTGACTTTAGAGTTTGATGAAATTAAACAGCACGGCTCTGTGGTACAGATGCTGGTGTCGGTCGGCGTACTTATTACCATTGCGATTGTGGCGCTATCGACTTACCTGTTGTTTGATGTCGACCCCTTGATTGCTTTGCTATTTGGTGCGCTGGTTTGTGTGACTGGCCCTACGGTTATTATGCCGTTACTGCGCAGCGTGCGCCCGAATAAGACCATTTCCAACATTTTGAAATGGGAAGGTATCATCATTGACCCAATTGGCGCGATTGCGGTGGTTTTGGTTTATGAATATATCATCTCAGGCGGTGAAGCCAGTAGTATCTTACTGTTTGCCAAAATTGTGGTATTGGCAGTGGCAATGGGCTTAGCGGGCGCGTGGGCATTGGCATTTTTAATGCGCCGCCATATGATTCCTGAGTTTTTACGCAATGTCTTTACCTTAGCTTTTGTACTGCTGCTGTTTTCTATCTCTAACCATTTAGAGCATGAGTCTGGCTTATTAACGGTCACCGTACTTGGGGTGGCGCTGGCTAACTGGCCAAAATTCCCACGTGAGACAATTTTAGAGTTTAATGAATCGCTGACCATTTTATTGGTATCGGTATTATTTATCATTCTTGCTGCCCGTGTTGAGCTTGAAAGTTTGCTGAGCGTTGGCTTTGCTGGACTGGTGCTGCTGGCTATTGTGATGTTTGTCGCACGTCCTTTATCAGTATGGGCGTCTTCTATTGGCTCCAATCTAAAAACCAATGAAAAGCTGATGATTAGCTGGATTGGCCCACGCGGTATCGTTGCCGCTGCTATCTCATCCTTATTTGCCATTCGCTTGCAAGAGTATGATATTCAGGGCGTTGAGCTGCTAGTACCCTTGGTCTTCCTCGTCATTATTGGTACGGTAATGATTCAGGGTTTAGGTGCAAAAATGGTTGGTAATTTCTTGGGCGTACGTGAGCCTGAAACCAACGGTATCTTAGTCGTTGGCTCCAACCCTATCGCTTTATTGGTGGCAACGTCTTTAAAAGACCAAGGTTTTGATGTCATCGTCGCCCACAATAACTACACCAATATTGCCCGCGCGCGCATGAGCGGTCTGCGCACCTACTTTGGCAATCCCATCTCTGACCATGCCGATCATCACTTAGACCTTATCGGTATCGGGCGCCTATTTGCCATGAGTATGGATAAAGAGATGAATACCTTGTCCGAGATTCACTATCGTCATGAATTCGGTGAGCGCAAACTGTATCGCCTTAAATTTAGTGATGAGAAAGTCAAAAGTGAGCGCGATGACAAGCAAGGCAACTTTCATTCGCAGTGGTTATTTGGCAAAGATGTCACTTATACCAAGCTTGCCAGTATGCTGTCGAAAAAAGCGCGTATTAAAATCACCAATATCACGGACAGCTATAGTTTTGAGCAATATAAAGCCGATAATAAGCAATTCGTACCGCTTTATACCGTCGATAAAGAAGGTAAGCTACACGTGATTACCGATAATTTTGATGGCACGGTACCACGTGATCGCAAGCTGATTTCATTGGTCGTTGACGATGAAGTACAACCAAAACCGGTCGACGTAACACCGAAACAAGAACAAGCACGCGCAGCGGCAGATGCCAGCTTTGAGTCTAGCTCGAAAGCGCCTGAAAAGCGTCAAGAAACAGAGCTTACGGATGCTAGTGATGATACTACGCTGCCGGAATCTACCTCAACAACGGCGAAAGAAGTAGATAATGAGGTCACAAAGGATACTGATATAAAAGCTGCGCAAGAAAATCCGTCCGATCCTGTGACGCATACGCCTAATAAAACTCCAGCATCAGAGGTTAATGCTAAAAAAGTAGAGACTCAAACGGCAGAGTCTGATGCTACTGGCGCTGCTAATTCTACTAACGTTACCAATGCTCATAAAACCAAAGGAGTAATGTCGGATAATTCGACCGCCACTTCGAAAACTAAAACCTCTAGCAATACCAATGGTAATGGTAGCGCACCGAAAACCAAAAAAGGCGCGCTTGACCCCAATCGTTTACCCGACTCCAGTGGCGATAACCTTGATAGCATTGATATAAATAAAGACTAGCGCAGTTTTGAAAAACTTCCCATAAACTATAAAAGCCCCAACTGCTGAGTTGGGGCTTTTTGCTTAATTGCTGTAGGCTAAAAATAATAATGCTAAATAGTATTAATCTGTTCGCTTTAAAACAGCGTTAGCTTAGCGCAAATTTTTCCTGAACGGTTTGCCAGATACGTTCACTGACTTCTGCGGCGCTACCTGACGCATCAATACGCTGGATACGCTCAGGCTGCTCGCTGGCAAGGATACTAAACCCTTGATGCACTCGGGTAAAAAACTCCGTCGCTTGCTGCTCAAAACGGTCAGCAGCGCTGCGTTTATTGGCGCGCGCCATCCCTTGTAATACTGGCAAATCCAACCACAAAGTTAGCTCGGGTAACTGTACGACAAACTGACGGATAAGCGACTCAATTTTAGCGCGTACAGCACTATCACCATGAGCACGCCCAAAACCTTGGTAGGCAACGGTCGAATCGGTAAAGCGGTCACATATCACCCAAGTACCGCGTTGCAGCGCTGGTAAAATCACTTGCTGCAAATGGTCACAGCGCGCGGCAAACATGAGTAGCAGCTCAGTATCATCGTTAATTGTGGTATTCGGGTCTAGCAAAATAGCACGTAATTGCTCGGCAAACGGACTGCCGCCCGGCTCGCGGGTACGCAGATAGTCGATGCCCTTTGCTTGCAAATGGTTGCAAAGTTGCTCGATAGCGGTGGTCTTGCCAACGCCTTCGGTACCTTCAAAGCTAATAAAGCGCCCTTGAATGGACGCTGTATTAGTAGACGCTGTATTGATAGGATGGCTAGGCGCGTTTATTTGCGATAATTTTTCTGGTGGTAATGCTGACATGATATGACCTTATGTCATTGATGAGCGTTATGCCGTTATATAAATAGCTATATAACGACATAACGCTCAGTACACGATAGATTTTTGGAAATATAGAGGATTAAATTACGGCGGCGGCGTTTGTGCTTTCTTTTGACGCATGACGCTCAGATATTCTCTGACCGCTTGGTTATGCTCATTTAAGCTATTGGTAAATTTGTGCCCGCCGTTACCGGTCGCCACAAAATATAACGCTGCGCTATCGGCAGGATGCAAGGTTGCTTCAATAGAGGCAGCAGATGGCAGCGCAATTGGCGTAGGCGGCAAACCATCGATTTGATAGGTGTTATAAGCCGTCTTTTCATCGATGTCTTTGCGGCGAATATTACCTTCATAACGGCTACCCATACCATAAATAATGGTCGGATCGGTCTGCAAGCGCATACTTTTATTCAAACGATTATTAAATACCGCCGATACCAAAGGACGCTCTTCTGCCACGCTGGTTTCTTTTTCGATAATCGACGCCATCACTAACGCTTCGTACGGACTGTTATAAGGTAAGTTAGGGGCACGATTCTCCCACGCCTTGGTCAATGCTTGCTGCTGACGCTTATACAAGTCGGTCAGTACCTGCTTATCCGTGCTCCCTTCACCATAATAATAAGTATCAGGGGCAAACCAGCCTTCAAGATTGTGATTGACGATAGGGTCATTACTATTGACCACCGAATCTGGCAAGATACCGACCAAATCCAAGGCCTGTGCAATACCGGCATTGTCTCTATCATTACCACTCTCATCAATCAGCACTTCTTTTTTGATGCCTTTATTATCACGTAGCGCCTGATATAAATCTTTTGAGGTTTTGCCTTCGATGATTTGCACTTTTACCATCGCCGCCTTTACCCCTTGCCCAAGCACGTGCAGCGTTTCAGCAAAGGTCGGGTTTTCTGGTAATTGGTAAATACCAGCATGCAGCGGACCATCGACTTGTGATTTGATATACAGCTTAGCCACGCTGGCAGAAAACAGCGGTATCTGCTGTTGCCACTGCGGCAGTAGCCCATAATACGTCTGACCCGCCTCAATCGTCACCATCTGCTGCGGCTGCTCAATACGTCCAAACAGCGTCTGATAAACCATCACCAAAAAAAACGCTGCAATCAGCCCAAGCACCAGTAATACCTGATAACCGCGCTGCATAAAAAACGACGGATTATCGGCTTTATAGTGGCGCGGTTTATTATCACCGCTAATGAGCGAGATATCTGTCGCCGGTACTTCTTCTGCGGCAACGTCGTCGATGATAGGTTTCTTGTCCAGCGCTGTGGTATCGACAGGCTGATCAGCTGTGCCGTCATGGTCGTTTATTGGTGGCTCATCAGGACGTTCAGGCGGTATTTCAGGGGTTGGCTTGCTCATGGCAACTCGCGAGGCAGAAGTTTGCTAGAATTTAGCACTGAACTGGGTGATTTTCAATGGTATTTGCTTAGCTTATCGATTAACTTACTATTTGGCTTGAGAGTGATGGCTTAATATTCATCCTCTTTTATTGTCATTTCCCCGCTTGCCCATTGGTCACGAAAACTTATTATGAACCTAAGTTTCAATCAAAGTCTTGCCAAAAACTATAAGTCACCAAGCCAAATCATTAGAGTGCTTAGTGAAGATTGGGTGGCTAAGCAAAGTTATTGCCCTAATTGTAATGCCGAACCATTGGCTGAATTTACGAACGGCAAGCCTGTTGCTGATTTTTATTGTGGACATTGCAGTGAGGAATATGAGCTAAAAAGTAAAAAGGCAAAATTAAGTCAGATTATTAATGATGGCGCTTATGACACCATGATTGAACGTATCAACAGTGACAACAATCCAAACTTTTTCTTTTTAACGTATTCTCAAGCATTGAGCGTGAATAACTTTTTAATCATTCCCAAACAGTTCTTTAAGCCGGACATGATTATAAAACGCAAGCCTTTATCCATCACTGCCAAACGTGCCGGTTGGGTCGGCTGTAATATTGATTTGCGTAAAGTACCTGAATCGGGAAAAGTATTTTTGGTCAAAGACCAGCAAGTCATACCACGCGATGATGTCACTGAGCAATTTCAAAAAACCTTATTTCTGCGTCAGCAATCACAGCAGACACGCGGTTGGACGTTAGATATTTGGCAGTGTATCGATAAACTCGATGCTAATTTCTCTCTCAATCAGGTTTATGCGTTTGCCGACTTATTAAAACTCAAACATCCTGAAAACAATCACATTAGAGATAAAATCCGTCAGCAATTACAAGTATTACGCGATAAAGGCATTATTGAATTTACCGGTCGTGGGCAATATCGCAAATTATATTAAGCGCTTTTATTATCCCAAAGAGGTAAATCTGCACTTGATACTAAAATCTCATAAAATCTATGAGGAATGTAGATTTTATCTAACTCACCATGTAGTAAAAACATAGAATTTAAGTCATCTTCAAATGAGTTACTGACTTTATTCTGTACATATCTATTCCAGTCTGTCAGTAATCCTAATGGTGTACGGGCAGGTCTAGTAAAGGGTTGTCCTTTGACAGTAATGGCACACATTGGATAATCACTATGTATCGGAATATCAAAATCATATTTAATGCCTTCATCTGATATATACGAATATTCAAACACTCCGCCGTAAGCTACATATTTTTTACTATCCTTAAAATACATAACGCTAAATGCTAGTTGAGATTTAGTACTCAAATAGATATTGCTATAAGGACGCGCTTTCGCTTTGCGACAAATTTCATCAAAAACCATCAAGCGACGAATTTGTATTGGAATTCTGCTTTCTTCATAAATTGGACGCATCGATATCTCTCCCTTTAAAAGGCGCTATTGAACCTTTATGATTGAGAAAATATCATTGATCGATTTGCCTGAGCGCACAAGTCTTTGTCACAAAAGACGATCACTTCTTTTTATGCGCCTTTGCTAACCTAGCGGATATAAATCCTAAAGAAATTTTGATAAGCGTGTATTGAGAATAATGATGATGAAAAACGATAAGAAAGTGGAAAAAGTCTTTCAGATAGAGATTGTCGAGACGCTAAGTAACCTCGTGGAAATTAGCGCAGAGAACGAGCAAGAAGCACTATTAAAAGCGCAAGAACTGTATCGCAATGAAGATATTGTTTTATATCCTGATGACTTAATTGACACCAAATTTAATATTTTTAAATACAGTTAAGTCGCTTCAAAACTGACCACTTCACCCGATAATAACCTCAGACTGGTCATTGGCATAATACCGCGCAGCGCATTGCAAAAGAGCAGCTGGCTTAAATGGGGTAAATCCTCATCTTGTAACGACCTGATGACAACGGGATTTTTGCTAGTCGATAACCCATCAATAATGACTTGCCGCATCACGCCAGCGACACCCGATTGCGCCATTGATGGCGTATACCATTGACCTTGGGTTAAATAGTTTGCTTTGTCTTTATTAGTGTTGCCTTTATTAGCATTGCTTTTATTAGCATTAACGGTAGCGTCTATCTTTGATGATGGTGATTCTAGCAAGCGTGAATCGGATAGCTGATAGAACACATTGCTCATCGTTCCCTCAACCCAGTGTCCGCTCATATCGCGTAGCAGACCTTCGCCGATGCTTGGTTTGATATTATCTTCCAATGCTTTGGCTTTGATAGCGTGCAGCTCGCCACTTGCCAGCACATTATCCAGACGATTTAAGCTTTTTAATCCAGCTAGCGGTGGCGGTAGGCAAGCAATTTGAAAAGATAAGCAAATGGCGGTGGCGGCAGGTTGTAGCGGAATTGATTGCCCATTAGAGAGAGGCAGCGATTGCGCAGTGGCAATACTTATTGGCGAGGATTTCAGCCAAACCTCACAAGCACTGCCGCCAGTATTTGGCGTATAACCATAACCACGAACGTCTTGGGCAGCACGCGTTACGATCAGTTTTAGCATACCTTGCTGTAATTGCTTGGCATGCATTTTTAATATTGCTAATAATGCGTCGCTGTCCAGCTGCAGTTGTAAGGCTATCGCATGAGAATTAAGGCGCTGCTGATGATAGTCCAACCACAATATCTGCCCATTAATGACGCCCATGGTGGTAAAAAAACCATCGCCGTATGCCAGCCCGCGGTTGTCTAATGACATAGCGAGCTTTGCAGCATCTGTCGTAGCATTTGGTGGCTGTAAGCATATCCAGCTATTGGGCGACATCAAGGCTAGCCCCGCTTATTTATCAGCGGTTTGAGCAGCGGATTTATTAATCACCAGCATACAGCTATAAAACTCGCATTTTGCCAACTCTACTTTTTGACCGCCGATGACTTTATTTTTGACGATTTGACCATTGAGCATATCAGCGACCAGCTTACCGCCTTCATCACCCATCAATTGGCGCGCCAGCTGATAAGACTTTTTGGCATGGTTTTTACTAAGCTTTTTTTCATTATCGGAATCTGTCGGATTGGCAAAATACCAGCCAAGCTCGAGATATTTTTCAGAATCAATCAAGTCTAAATACGGCGCATCGGCCTTCATAAAGCGATATTTGGACGCCGGATTACTGGCATAATCTAAGCTGTTCTCATCGGTGCTGACCACTTTACCAAATGCTGATTTTATCTCGCTCAGCTCATCAACGTTGAGGGTTTTTACTTTACCCGTGCCCCATGAGGCGACATCGTATTTTACTGGCGTACCTTGCTGGGCGGTTGCGCCATCTAAGTCAGCGTGCGCGGTAGTATTGTCTTCTTTAGTCGTCTCAGCGACGGTCTGCTCGCTCTTCTCGGCGCTGGCGTCTTCAATTGTGACGCTCTCTTTGTTGCTATCACAGGCGCTCAAAGACACGCCAACTGCCATTATCGTACTGACCATAAGGGTCTGTAGGCTATTATTCCACATGGGCAATTTACTCACACTTTTATAAAGGTCTGAAAATGGTATTAACGAGCGGACAGCGATGCCGCTGATAATGAACAATGTCTGTTAAGATTTTATCGTGATACGTTTTATTATTAACCTGTTGATACGCGCTTTTTTAGCAACTGGGTTTTTATCATATTCTTATATTTTCTTATCTTGCTTTTACACTTCTACAATTCATTGGCTTGTTCACAATGGCTTTTTTATCATAGCTTGTCCACAATAACTAGGGCAGCCTAACATCTTAATGCTCCTTAGTTTACCCAACTGCTTAACACTTGACCACCCTTTACGTTACGGATAGCACTCCCACAGAGTACAGATTTGTTAAAGACCTCACGAGGTAAAAACACCCTTTATTTCACGATTTATTGGCGCAGCACGCGTTTGTCAAAGATAGCGTTATCCCTTATGATAAATGGATTATCTATTTTTTATAAATTATCGCCTGTTAATTTTGTCACTGTTTTTCTAGCCAGCGGACCTTTTATGACCCAGCATTTTATCGTTATTGGCAATCCAATTGCCCACAGCAAATCCCCTGAAATCCATACGCAATTTGCAGCGCAGGCAGGTATCGAGATTAGCTATCAACGTCAGTATTGTCCTGATGATGCGGCGAGTTTTACGGCGGTGATTGAGGCTTTTTTTCAAGGCGGAGGCGTCGGTGCCAATGTGACCGTGCCGTTTAAACAAGTGGCTTATGATTGCTGCGTGGCGCGTGGCGGCTTGTCTGAGCACGCCAAGGTCGCTGGCGCAGTCAATACATTACTGCTCAATAAAGCACTGTTAGAAACTGGCACGCCGAGAGCCGAGGCAATATATGGCGATAATACTGATGGCCAAGGTTTGGTCAATCACATCACAAGCTTGGGTTGGCCACTAAAGGGCGCACGCGTGGCAATTATCGGTGCAGGCGGCGCGGCACGTGGGGTGATATTGCCATTGATTGAAGCGGGTATCGCCGAGCTAACCCTTGCCAATCGCACATTGAGCAAAGCGACAAACTTGGTCAATGAGCTTAGCGCAGCAAGTGAGACGATTGCTAAGCAGCAGATTAAAACTTGTAGCACTGAAGCGCTAAGCGGTGACTTTGATATCATTATCAATGCCACCTCGATTGGTTTATCGGGCGATACGCTACCGCTTAGCGACGAACTCAGCGGTCATTATGCTTACGATATGATGTATGGACGTGAGCTGCCATTTTTACAGCATTTTGCCAAGCGCGGCTCACAAACATCTGATGGTTATGGCATGCTTATCGGGCAAGCGGCGTTAAGCTTTGAGCGTTGGACGGGACATACGATTGATGTGGTAAAAGTCACTAAAACCTTACAAGCACTTTGATTGCTATTTTTAAACGTTTTTAAAGTATTGAAGGTATTAAATGTGACGATTAAAAAGGCCGTATAAATATTACTTATACGGCCTTTTTTAATCATGTATATCTTCTTTTATAAAGGTATTTATTTAGCCAAAACGCGCCAATAACCAATCTTCCATCCGGCGCAGCGGCACGCGCAAATTGGTTGAATGCATCACCACGCCGCCACTTAAACCGACCAAGCAACCAATAATAGTATCAAACAAACGTGCCAAAATGACTTCTTGATAAGCTTGCTCAGAAAACGGTAAGCCACTGCCGTATTCAGCAATAAATATCGTCAGCGGCGTAATAAATATCACGGCTAAGCCATAATGACGGTCGACCAAGGTTTCGATACAGAGCATCAAGCCCAATATCGCCAGCGCCACGCCCCATATCGACAAGCCCCATGAGAGCATCCAACCTGCCAGCCCAACACCTAATAAAGTGCCAAGCAAGCGATGGATTTGCTTAATCCACATGGTACGCAAATGGATACCTTGGACAATCAAAAAGCAGCTAACCGCCGCCCAATACGGATTAGATAATTGTAGCGTGATGGCGATAAGTAACGCTAAGCTGACAAAACCGGCGACAATGATACTTTCAGTAATGGTATCGGGCTCATAACTATAAGTCGGGGTCGGGGTCGCCGGACGCGTTGCCAATAAAAACAGCGAATATAGCAGCGACATCACTAAGGCAAAACCACTACCAAGCATTACCAGTCCCGTGGCGGGCATGATGTCTTCTAAAGGTAGCGGTATAAATAGCGCAATCGCACCCGCCATCAGCACAAACAATCCTGCCGGCGGCGGCTGGCGATAATAACGCCCAAAAATCACGATACCAAAAGCCATCAAGGTAAATATCGGCAATTTTAATATTGGAATCTGCTGCGCTATCAAGCCGAGGGCAAAACACAGCGACATGGCAAAGCCCCACGCCATCACCGTCACCAAGCGATACGGCAGCTTACCCACTAGCGGGGTATTTAAAATAACCATCGCCCCCAAAGACGCCTTGATACCGGACGGTAAGGCGTCAAAGTAAGCACCCGCAAACACAGGGAAGCTAATAGCAATCGCCGCGATAATTGGCATATGCCAAGGTCGCTTGCTGCGGTTGACGGTGAGCAAGTGATTAAGCTCACCGTCGATGAGATTTTTTAAGCGCGCAAATAATACTGTTAGCCAAGATGCTGGCGTTGCCTTGCGCTTTGATGCGCTCATAATTGGCTTTCCTTTATTCATTCATCTTATTCATTCATGTAAATCATATTCTTAAATATTTTTGCTACTATCATCTATCTTTAAACCACATTATGCGAGTTATAGACAGTTCAAAATAAAAAGGCTCATTCAAAACAATATTCTACATTTATAACCAAATGTTTTGTTTTTATTATCTAATAATGAATATTAGTTATTAGTTGTATATTTGTCGCTATAGAAGATTTATACTGACATCAATGCCACAACAGCTGATTTTTATTAAGGACGCCTTAACGGTTCTCTAAATGGATAAGCTGTTCTTAATAAAACTGCATGACAATCTATAATCTTGTCAACCTTTACCCCAAATAATTGAACAACCGTTTACATAAGCCGTGGCTCACATATTGAGCTGACCGTCTATGATAGCGAATAACCAAAGAGAGCGACTATGTTAACTTACAAAGCACCTTTGCGTGATATCAAGTTTTTGATAAATGATGTTTTCGACTTCCAAACGCATTATAAAGATTTGGACAATGGCGAAAACGCTGACCCTGAAACGGTCGATATGATTTTGCAGGGCATGGCTGATTTTGCCGAAAACGTCCTTGCACCACTTTATCAGCCAGCAGATGCAGAAGGCTGTCATTTTGAAAATGGTGTAGTGACCACACCAAAAGGCTTTAAAGAAGCTTATGATCAGTTCGTTGAAGGCGGCTGGCAAGGTATCTCGTACCCTGAAGAGTACGGCGGTATGAACTTACCGATGTCAATCAACCTTATTAAAGCTGAGATGATTGGTACGGCTAACTGGCCATGGGCGATGTATCCTGGTCTATCAACGGGTTGTATCAATACTTTACTACAGTATGGTACGGACGAGCAAAAAGCGACTTACTTACCTAAATTGGTCGAAGGCACTTGGGCCGGTACCATGTGTTTGACTGAGCCACAGTGTGGTACCGATTTAGGACAAGTTAAATCAAAAGCCATCCCGCAAGATGACGGTACTTATAAAATTAGCGGTACTAAGATTTTCATCTCAAGCGGTGAGCATGACTTAACCGATAACATCGTCCATATCGTTTTAGCCCGTCTACCAAATGCGCCAGAAGGCACACGCGGTATCTCACTATTTATCGTACCAAAATTCTTGCCAACTGCTGAAGGCGAATCAGGCGAGCGTAACGGCGTAGCTTGTGGTTCTATTGAACACAAAATGGGTATCAACTCATCATCAACCTGTGTCTTAAACTTTGATGACGCGGTTGGTTACTTAATCGGTGAGCCAAACAAAGGCCTAAAAGCCATGTTCACCTTTATGAACACCGCCCGTATCGGTACTGGTATCCAAGGGTTGGCGCACACTGAGCTGTCTTTCCAAAACGCCCTACCATACGCAAAAGACCGTCGTTCTATGCGTACCTTATCAGGTACCAAAGATCCTGAAAAAGTTGCTGATGCGATCATTCATCATGCTGACGTACGTCGTATGCTATTGACCCAAAAAGCCTTTGCTGAAGGTGGTCGCTCGATGATTTATCACTCAGCGCGCTATGCCGATAAAATGTCGCAAGGCGTTGCCAACGGTGATGATGCTGAGTTTGAAAAATGGGATGATAAACTAGGCTTCTATACGCCTATCCTAAAAGGCTTCTTAACTGAGCTTGGTATTGAAGCGGCAAAACACGGTCAGCAAATCTACGGTGGTCACGGCTATATCAAAGAATGGGGCATGGAGCTTATCGCTCGTGATGCTCGTATCGCCACTATGTACGAAGGTACCACTGGCGTCCAAGCGCTTGATTTGCTAGGTCGTAAGGTTATCTTACAGTCTAAAGGTAAAATCATCCGTGATTACACCTCAAGCATCATGAAATGGTGTGGCGAGTATGCGCTTGATAAAGACATGCGTAAATTCGTTTGGGCACTGACCAAACTATGTGCTGAGTGGAACACTTTGACGGTACGCTTGATGCTGATGGCACGTAAAGACCGTGAAATCATCTCAGCGGCTTCAGACGATTTCTTGATGTACTCAGGCTATGTAATGATGGGTTATCACTGGGCGCGTATGGCGGCTGTCGCTTATGACAAGCTTAAAAATGGCGGCACTGAATCTCCAGAATTCTATAAAGCCAAAATCCAAACCGCTGAATTCTATTTCGATAAATTGTTGCCACGTACTTCAGGTCACGCTGAAGCCATGGTCGCACCAAGCGATAGCATGACAGCGATGAAGATTGAGAACTTTGCTTTCTTAGATTAAAATTATGACTAAGATTGCAAACGCATTGATTGACTGATTAATTGGTTAATAATTGATAAGAAAAGCGCCTATTATTTAGGCGCTTTTTTATGCTTAACTAAAAGTTAGAAAATCCGGTGTAATGGACATTATTCATGCTGGCGTAGGGTCTAACGCTATATACTGTCTATATTTGCAAGGAATCAACGCGATGAATCAAAAAACTGCCCTTTTTGTCGTGATAAACACATCAAAAAGAATGG
>Ga0208670_100036_pt1 | contig 59770 bp, 48 predicted proteins | sample 24BtaG_FD_184098 | JGI IMG/M metagenome (GOLD analysis project Ga0208670, IMG submission 184098) | Marine viral communities from Cariaco Basin, Caribbean Sea - 24B_WHOI_OMZ_CsCl (SPAdes) (version 2) | ecosystem: Environmental > Aquatic > Marine > Oceanic | place: Caribbean Sea: Cariaco Basin...
AAGAGATAAAGAGATAAAGAGATAAAGAGATAAAGAGATAAAGAGATAAAGAGATAAAGAGATAAAGAGATAAAGAGATAAAGAGATAAAGAGATAAAGAGATAAAGAGATAAAGAGATAAAGAGATTAGCCTCTAGATATGAGTGCTTTAAAAGTGGGGAAATACGCGTGGCATGGGTGAAAATTTTTAAATAATTCATACCCATCTGCTCCCTCAGCAAAAGTTATTTATTGAGCTCGGAAAAAGCAGTGCTCCGTTATTTATTCGTTCCCGAAAGAGTAAAGAATTAATATAGATTTGAAATATTTTTTATTATTAAATAGAGTGGCGTTAGACTTGTCTAATACTCATAGAGAATGACGACAAAGAGTAACCCACATCATGTTCACTAAAAATTTTATAATAATAAATTTTTATAAAAAGTCGATTATATATTGCTATTATCTTAAGAGGAGATAAATTATAATATTTAATTTTTAAGTGGAAAAATTATGGACACTGATGACTTAGCACAACAGCAAGCCTTACAAAAAGAGTTCAACGAATTGGTAATGAGCTTATCCCAGCAGGTAAGCGATAAACATTTACTGGATACGAATAAAAAAATAATTAAAGTTAGCAGTGAAATCGCTAAAAACTTGGCGTCACACGCTACTATGTTGGACGAGGTAAGTCAAAAACATGCTGATATTTTAAACGAAGTTAGCAAAAACCATCTATTCGCTATCAATAAGGGTATAACCAGCCTGAATGAAAATATTCCTTCTCAGTTAGACAGTCAAGGTTTGGCACTACAGTCTATCGAAAAGCACTTATTCCAGCATCATAACGAAATTTCTGACACTATAAATAATGAGTTAGTTAATCATTTAATTACCTATAAACAACAATTAAACACTGAGTTCGCAAAAATAACACAATTTATGGAAACCAAATTTAAGATTAACAACGCAGAAGTGTCTGAATTAAAAATAAACAATCATAAAATCTCCAACGAGCTCAATCACGCATTAAACAATAAAATAGATAGCGTTGCGCGTACTGTCTTGTATGCAGCTATTGCCGTTATTATTTGTATTGCACTACCCTTGGCATTTCTTATCTATTCTATTGTCATAAGGTAATTAGTCATGTCTAATAAAATATCAGAGCAATCACTAACCGAGCAGTCTCTGCTTGATACTTATCGGCACTCACTAGATAATCTATTAAGAAGTTATCCTACATTGGAGAATGGCTTTGATGTATCTTTAAAGAAAGACTATCGAAAACAAATGAACAAGAATGATGAGCGCTTACAAGAAATTAAGCTAGATTTTTTGAGTTTTCTACAAGAAAAACACAATCACGCCTCTGATATTATTGATAAATTACAGGGTTATACTAACAATACTAACAGTGAAAAATCTGAGTTTGATAAGTTTATAAATGACTCTAAAAGCTTAAGTAGTGAAATACTAGCCACCAAGAATGGCATGTTACAGCCTTTTTCATTATATGTTATTGGCGCGGGTAAAGCTGGGAAATCCACACTGATTAATGCATTGGTAGGACAAGATGTCGCTACGGTTGGTGTGCTACCAAAAACATGGAAGGTGGATAGGTTTTTTGATGCAGACACTAAACAAGCAATTATCCATTATAAGGACGGTACTCCGATCAATATAACCAACCAAATAGATGGTCAAAACATAGTACAAGCGGAAGAAAAAAAACGCAAAGATAGTGAAAAGGATATCTTAGCAAAGAGACGCGAGCATTATCGTCTTTATCCAAACCTAACCCTAGAAGAAAAAGAAGGTATTACTCGCAATCTAAATGACCTTTATTTATATCGTTCTAATATCAGACAAATAGAATGGGCTATAGACATTAATAATAATAGTCATTCTATTTTAAATAAATTTTCAATCATAGATACTCCTGGGGTTGGACAAAACCATTCAGGCAAAGATACCATCAATTATGTGGGAGAGGATGTTACGGCATTTAGTCAAGCAGATGGCATGATATGGGTACTTGATGCCACCACCCTAGCCGCAGCAACACCAGAGGCGCTACTTAGGGATTTTGAAGAGACTAGCGACGGCATTACAACAATCAATAAAATCGCCGTCCTCAATAGAATTGACTTAATACGCAGCGCTACAGGCGATGAGGGCGTAAAAAGAGCAGAACAAGCAGCACAAAGACTCTTAGGTAGTTTTTTTACAAAAATCATTCCGTTTTCTGCCAAAGACGCATTTGATGCGATCATACATAGCGATGAGAACAAACTATATCGTAGTGGTTATGATGAGATTTTTGAAGGTGTTAACCATGTTTTCTCAAAGGAAAGTACCAATAGAATATTGCAAAAATCAGACCGATTGAATAAAAACTTAATGTATCGATATGCTAGAGATTTGAGCCCATATGTTGAGCGTTTAGCAGTAGATGAGACATTGCTAAATACCAGCTATCGCTTATTACAAGAGTCACTGCAAGAATTGCAGACAGACTTAGATAATGCCAAGATTAATTTTTTAGATGCCTATAAAACAGAAGTTAAAGCTAATATCGATAACTATGCCGCAAGTTATTTAGACATTGTTGAGGATAGCGAGCGCGATACGTTATTAAATGAACGTATTTTCAAAATGGATGAGATGCAACAGGAACTCAATCGTTTATTAAATAATAACCAGCAGTATGTTTCTAACTTTATCACTGGGCAAAAAAAATCAAATAATAAAAAATTCAAACGATTTAAACACCTCAGTGAAACGCTCTATCCTATGGCTATAGAGGGGCATGATAAGAAATCCAGTGCTCTTATCATGAATGCTTCCGACATTAACTTTTCTGGCGAAGATGAGACCTCAATGTTGATAGGTGGCGGTTTGGCAGTGGCAGGAATGATTTTATTAGGTCCTATTGGTTTATTAGCAGGAGCTGCAGATGTGTTGTTTGGATTTTCAAAAGGGCGCAAAATCAATGCGGCAAAATCAAAACTGACAAACCACTTGATAGAAAATATCTTAGCGCCATTATCAGAACAAATAGACAGTGTTTTTCAAAAATTACTAGATAATGCAGAAAGTGAAATAAAAGAATCGCTTTTTCAGATATTCAGCCAACTACACTTTGAACCTACACCAAATAACTTCAAGCATGTCAGGCGATTGTCAACACAACTGCAAGAAGAATTAAACCTGCCTTATAAAAATAATCAAAAAATGCCTGATGAAATTATTCAGTTAAAACCTTCTTTATCACTATATTTATTGAGACAAAAAAATGCAAATAAAGCTTCAACAATGGTGCAATGACTTTACAGATTACTTGCAGCAGTCCCCTATAAGAGCTGAGAGCCACGTTCCTAATATGATTAGTCAGGATGCGCTACAAAATATTAAAAAAGTAGAGACTGATTTAGTAAAAATTCAAAAAAACATCCTAACAACCTTGCGCGTGGCCTTAATAGGTGAGGTAAAGGCTGGAAAATCAACATTAATGAACGCTCTTGTGGGTTACAAGGTCTCACCGACAGATATGTTAGAGGCGACGTCTGTTATTTGGGAAGTGGGTTATGACGCTATAGACTCAACGGTAATACAGTTTACGGATGGTGAGTGCAACAACGTTGAACATCAACAAGTCATGAGTATTGTGGGAACAGAAGCTGAAAGTTTACAACAAGCCAAAAAAATTGAAAAAATCATCGTCAAGTCCCATCAGCATAAACTTAGAAACTTGTTATTGTTAGATTCGCCAGGGCTGGCGACTATTACTCAGCAAAACTCAGCGTTAACAAAAAGTATCGCTCTCGAGACTGATTTGGTGGTGTGGGTCGTTAACGGTAATCACCTAGGGCAGGCAGACATCGCTGAGGATATCATAAGTATTGCCCATTTAGGCAAACCTATTATTGCGGTTATTAATAAAATAGATGAAATCGACGAAGACTCTGACGAACTTATTGAATATTTGGACAGCACCTCAGGAGATTATTTGCAGCAGATTTTTGCTCTTTCAGCATTTAAATCGATAGAAAGTAATGGCACTGCTACTGACAACCATTATCAGGCTTTATTCAGTACTTTTACAGACTATCTACAGATCAAAGTGGATGACAAAGCAAAAACTGTAAAACAAGATAGCATGCGAGACTCTTGCGAAGCTTTAGCCCGTAGAGAGCTGATTGTTCATCAATCCATCATCAGACAAACGCGTGAAAAAATAGAAGCCTTTGATGATTATAGAGATGATTTAAGACGTGATATGGCGCGTATTGATAAATCTTTAACTCTTGAAATGGACAAGAAATACAATGAATTATTGAAGAATAAATCCTTTGAACAAGAGCTTAAAGGCTATATATCAAATACTAATACGCCGATAGACAGTGAGCTTTTAGCTATCATACATCGATATAACGACCCTATAAGTATGTCTATTCAAAAAAGTTACGATAAACATGTCAGTAATGCTTTTGAAATAAACGCTAGTCAAATTATTAATCGCTTCCAGCGCTTTCAATTACTCGAGAGCCAGAAAATGCAAGAGGACATGGAGCGTCATGGTATTGTTGATAATGTTACGAGTCTAATTAGTGGTGTGAGTAGCAGTATTGACAACATGAGTCATATTAAAGATTATGCTGTTAAAGGCGGTACTATTTTGGGTGCTGGTGGAACGGCATTTGCAGGATATGCTGCTATTTTGGGCGCTAACGCATCGGTAGTTACTGTTGGGGCGGCATTGTCTGCCGTTGCCTTGCCCTTGGTAGCGGTCGGAGTCGCGGCAGGTGCAGCTTATGGTTTTTTCAAAATGAAAGATAAAAAAGAAAATGCACTTAATCTACAAACCCATACTATGATGAAGCAAATGGTTGACAACAATAAGCAAGTACTAACTAATACCATTCAAATTGGTCTAGAGAAAAACTTCCGTGAAATGGAAAATTACTATATAGATACTTTTTGTTCAGGGCAAATTTTAACCCAGCAAAAAAAGTTGCTACAGCACTTAGAGGGCTATAATAGTGGACTTTATGCATTTTTGAAAAACTAAACTACTTAATTCTATTTGATAAGTTTCTTATGGTTGGGATGATTAGCATACAACTTTGGTGTATAACACTAAAAAAGCCCTAAGCTACTTTAATTAGCTTAGGGCTTTTTTAGTTAATAACTATTAAATAAGTTTGAATCAGACCAAACTATTCACCGCATCAACCACCGCTTCAGCGGTGATACCAAACTCTTTATAGAGCTCGTCAGCAGGCGCTGATTCACCATAAGTCGTCATGCCGATGACCTTACCATCAAGACCGACAAACTTATACCAGTAATCTACATGCGCGGCTTCTACGGCGACGCGAGCACGGATATTAGCTGGTAATACCGCTTCACGGTAGCTCGCATCTTGCTCCACGAAGATTTCCGCACAAGGCATAGAGACGACGCGGACGCCAACGCCATTTGTGCTTAACGTCTCATACGCTTGCATAGCAAGGCCTACTTCTGAACCTGTTGCGATGATAATTGCTTTTAGCTCGCCTTGTTCTTTTGCTAATACGTAACCACCTTTAGTGATGTTAGCGACTTGCTCACTATCTCGTGCTTGATGCGGTAAGCTTTGACGGCTAAAGATCAATGCTGATGGGTTGTTTTCTGATTTAATCGCTTCTACCCAAGCAGTAGCTGATTCGGTCGCATCACACGGACGCCATGTACGTAGGTTTGGCGTGGTACGTAGGCTGGTCAATTGCTCAACAGGCTGATGCGTTGGGCCATCTTCACCCAAACCAATAGAGTCATGTGTATAAACGTGGATGATACGTTGCTTCATCAATGCGCCCATACGCACCGCATTACGCGCGTATTCCATAAACATCAGGAAGGTTGCCACGTAAGGGATAAAGCCGCCATGTAGCGCGATACCATTGGCAATCGCTGTCATACCGAATTCGCGCACGCCATAATAGATATAGTTGCCATCAGCATCTTTCTCGATGCCTTTTGCGCCTTTAAATAGCGTGAGGTTCGAGCCTGCTAGATCCGCTGAACCGCCTAACAGCTCTGGCAATAATGGCTGCAAAGTATTGATGGCATTTTGACTGGCTTTACGACTGGCGACATCGCCGCCCTGCTCTTGGGTTCGCTGAATATAGGCTTGTGCTTGGCTATCAAAGTCCGCAGGCAATTCGCCATTTAAACGGCGTAATAGCTCAACTGCTAATTCTGGATAAGCCTTTTTATACGCTTCAAAGTCCGCATCCCAGTTCTTTTGTTGTACATCGCCTTTGGCTTTACCGTCCCACGCTTCATAGATTTCCTCATCTAATTCAAATGGTGCATGCTTCCAAGATAGCGCATCACGGGTTAAGACAATTTCGTCATCACCAAGCGGCGCACCATGACTAGCTGCTAAGCCTTGCTTGTTCGGGCTACCCGCACCAATCGTCGTTTTACAAATAATTAAGCTTGGCTTAGCGGTCTCAGCAATGGCTTGCTCAGTGGCTTTGGTAATCTCATCGGTATCGTGACCATCGACTTTGATGACCTGCCAGCCATAGGCCTCAAAGCGCGCTTGCGTATCATCAGTGAACCAGCCTTCGACATCGCCATCGATTGAGATGCCATTATCATCATAGAAAAAGACCAATTTGCCCAAACCTAACGTGCCAGCCAATGAGCAAACTTCATGGCTGATACCTTCCATCAAGCAGCCATCGCCTAAGAACGCATAAGTATGATGGTCGACGATGTTATGGCCGTCACGGTTGAACTGCGCTGCTAGTGTCTTTTCTGCAATCGCAAAACCAACGGCATTGGCGATACCCTGACCTAATGGACCCGTCGTGGTTTCAATCCCTGGCGTATAACCAAGCTCAGGATGACCTGGAGTTTTTGAGTGCAGCTGACGAAAGCCTTTTAAATCATTAACGCTGACATCATAGCCTGATAAATGCAGCAATGAATAAATTAGCATCGAGCCATGACCGTTTGATAGTACAAAGCGATCGCGGTTGTGCCATTGCGGGTCAGCAGGATTGTGCTTTAAAAATTTGCGCCACAATACTTCAGCAATATCAGCCATGCCCATCGGCGCGCCTGGGTGTCCAGAATTGGCTTTTTGAACCGCGTCGAACGACAGTACACGGATGGCATTGGCAAGTTTGCGTTCATTAATTGGGGTCGGCATAGAGTGTCCTAATATTCGAATGAAAAGTATGGAGCATAAGAGAAAGGGTTACTCAGAGGGCAATCCATCAGAAATACGACAAAAATACAATGGATGTCATCAAAAGATAGACTATAAAATCACATGCAATATTAACATATTTGCCATCTGGCAATCTAAAAATGCGCTGACAGAAGCGTTTGTATTTAACAATCATTCGTATCAGTTTTATTAAACCAATACGTATGAAAAAACCGCGAGTCAGCAACCAACCCGCAGTTTAGATAAAAAACTAAATCATTAAGCTAAAATGGTTTCAACTCCGCCCATGAACGGACGCAATACTTCAGGAATGGCGATACTACCATCAGCATTTTGATGATTTTCCATCACTGCCAATAACGTACGACCGACTGCCAAACCTGAACCATTTAGCGTATGCGCTAGGCTGGTTTGCTTGCCATCTTTAACGCGCGTGCCCATACGGCGAGCTTGGAAGTCGCCACAGTTTGAGCAGCTTGAGATTTCACGATAAGTATCTTGGCTTGGCAACCACACTTCGATGTCATAAGTTTTTTGAGCGGCAAAGCCCATATCGCCAGTACATAGTTTGACCACACGGTACGGCAGATTCAACTGCTGCAAAATGTACTCAGCTTGTGCCGTCATCGCCTCAAGTAAGTCATCTGATTGCTCGCTAGTGGCGATATTAACCATCTCAACTTTCTCAAACTGATGCTGACGAATCAGACCACGGGTATCACGGCCATGCGAGCCGGCTTCACTACGGAAACAGGGTGTATGCGCAGTGAATTTTAATGGCAACTCTTTGATATCCAAACGCTCACCGCGTACCAAGTTGGTCATGGGTACTTCAGCCGTTGGAATCAGATAAAAATCTGTACCTTCGTTATTGGTATGATTGGTCAATTTAAACAAATCATCTTCAAACTTCGGCAATTGACCCGTACCTTTTAGACTTTCAGAGTTCACAATATAAGGCACATAGGTTTCAGTATAGCCGTACTTGATGGTATGGGTATTGAGCATAAACTGAATCAAAGCACGATGCATTTGGGCAAGCTGACCTTTTAACACATTAAAACGGCTACCTGTTAATTTTGCAGCGGCTTCAAAGTCGAGCATACCCAGCGTTTCGCCAATATAAGTATGGTCTTGAATTTCAAAATCAAACGCGCGCGGCGTACCCCATTTGCGCACTTCGACGTTATCGTCTTCTGACGTACCAACTGGCACATCGGCTGCTGGGATATTTGGAATTTGCATGGCTGCTTGGCTAATGCGCTCTTGCAAGGTACGCAGCTCGTCTTCCGCTGTCTTAATCTCACCGCTGACACTTTGCATCTCAGCCAATAATTCGCTGGCATCTTCGCCCGATTTTTTTAGCGCACCCACTTGTTTAGCACCCGCATTACGGCGCGATTGCAGCTCTTCCGTTTTGACTTGTAAAGACTTACGTTCGTTTTCAATATTTTGCCAAAACGCCATATCAAGCGTATAACCACGAGTGGCCAGCTGCTGTTGTAAATCCGTTAAATCACCGCGTAAGAGTTTTGGGTCAATCATAATAGTTGCCTGTAGCGCTAAAAGTGAGTAAGAAATGAAAAGAGAAAATAGTAGTTAAGTTATAAGTAGCTATGTTAAGTAGCTATGTTAAGTAGCCAAGTAATGAGGTAAAACAAAAAATGGCGCGCAGAGCCTTATAATATCGTTATAAAGCTTCGCAATGACGCCATGTCAATCATAAGAATAAATGATAGCCACCATCATACCAAGACCCAGCAGATTTGACCATGTTTTGGCTATATTTTGCCACAATCTTGCCTGTTTTTTTGCGCCAGCTTTACGGATTAAGTAAGCAATAATATGAGCCGCATAATTCTCTTATGAATCAAGTTCTATCATTGACGCTATTATAAATAACGATGCTATCTGAGAAATAACCGGGCTATCCATGAACATAGCCGCTTATATGTTTCATTTAAGAGCAGTTTTCGGTAAGATAAGCGCATATCTTTATTCTACTTCCAGCCAAGCCCAGCCAAGCATAGTATTACAGCTTCGCTTTGGCGCTTTTCATCCCACGCTTTTAACATACGTATCTGAGAAACCTTTATGGCCCTGTACCCCTACACGCTACAACCTGTTGCCTTAAACTTAACCGAGGCTGAATTTCACCAAGCACAGTATGAGCTATTTGCCAGTGCCAGCCCGTCTTTTGGTCTGTCGAGCATTAAGATGAAAGAGTGGATTATTATGGCAGTGGTTGTCATTTTAGCACTTGCTGGTTTGGTTTTTTTGACCGGTTACTCGACCATCATTTTTTGGCTCATGCTAGCGTCTGTGGTTATTTATCTATTGGTTCGTACCCTTGGCTTTAAATGGTATGTCAAAAGAGAGTTTGAAAAACAAGTTGCTGACCAAGAAATGCCCGATGAGATGCGTCAGATGAAATTGGGCGTACAAAAGCATGGTCTTGTGATGGCAATGCCGGTCAATCAACCTGACATGTTTAATAGCAATCAGATGCGCGGCATGCAAATGCGTCCCGGTAGCACTCAGCAAGCAGTTATTCCTTGGACGTCGATTAAAAGTTGGGATGAAACCGATGACTATATCTTTATGATGTTTGAGATGAAAGGTCAGCAAGGCAGCCAAATCGTTCCGAAGCGCTTACAAGCACAGAAGTTTCCAATCGATACGGTACGTCAGCATTTATTAGAAGTCATTCCTGCTAAAGGCTTAAATCCTGAAAACTTGCAACCACCTGCAAAAGTATAAATCAGCTGCTAGGTGGTTAGCATGAAGTATTAGCCTTATAGAATAGATTGGATAGCTTGAACTGTATAATATTGACTGAATAGCAAAGACTAAATAGTAAAGACGCCGTGGTTTAGGTAAACCAATTACAGACTTCGATTAATTGAATTTAACTTGTCATGGTTTCTTTGCTATTATAATAAGCATCAACAGACAAGGTATAGAAGAGATAAAAATATAGCAGACATATAACGAGCATAGCAATGCAGGAGATGACTTGCTACACTCTTAGGCTTCTATATTTAACTTAGTGCTCCTATACTCAGATGAGTATGTCGAATACTAAGTCTATAACAATAACCAATCTATTAAATCAACACTCAAACTATAAGGATAATATTATGAGTAATACTAATAATGCGACCAACCAAATCGGTCTAGAAAAATCAGATATGAGCGAAGTGATTGCTAAGCTCAACAGCCTACTATCAAGCTACCATATGTTTTATATTAACGTGCGTGGTTATCATTGGAACGTAAAAGGTGAGCACTTCTTCACATTGCATCCAAAATTTGAAGAGTTATATACCAGCTTACAAGTAGAAATTGATGAAATTGCTGAGCGTATTTTAACCTTAGGTGGCACGCCGCTACATGCATATAGCGACTTTAGCCAACATACCAGCATTCAAGAAGATAAAAACGTGAAAGATGGTAATGCTTGCGTGAAAGGTGTGGTGACTGGTCTACAATCGCTTATTGCTGAGCAGCGTGAGGTTTCAGCACTGGCAGTAGAAAGCGAAGACCAAGGTACAGCAGACTTAGTTGATGAGTATGTACAGCAGCAAGAAAAGCTTATTTGGATGTACAACGCTTTTTTAGGCTAATAACTACTGAAGAATAATTCATCACTAAACTAGCTATTCGTAAAACAGTTTATTATTAAAATAGTCAGTAAGAAAAAAGCACCTAATTAGATTAGGTGCTTTTTTTATGCTTTTTTTACCAATCGCTACTTACTGCTCAATCATTTTACTTCTGAATCCACTGACGCATTTTTTCACGCTCAGCTGGAGTCGCTTGTAGCCAAATTTGCATAAACTGATCTAAAGTACTGGTAGATGAAGCAGCGCTTGTCGTTTGCTTAACGGTAGTAACTGCGCCTGTGCTGACATTGCTTTGAGTGCTGACAGCAGGCTTATCTAAAGCCGCAATCGCACGTTGGTTTTGTAGTTCGGCATCATCAGCACCACCAAACACGCCGCCTAAGGCTTTGCCCAAACCTGATAGCAAACCACCTTGATTGCCGCCCAGACTCTGCTGGCTAGCTACTACCGTGTTGTTCTGCTGCACTGCCAGTGTTGGACGCTTAGCATACTCTTTCGCCGCTGCATATTTTTCTGGCTGATTTGGCATGGTAAGACGATAGGTTTGATTGTCCACCAATTCTGCCGTCACACTCACATTACCCGAGCGCAAATAATCGTGCTCATCACGCGGCAAATTGTATAAGCGGTCATATTTAGCGGTAATCGCATGCTGACCTGGCTCTAAAGTAAAAGATTTCTTTAATGGCTGAAACGCACTTTGCTTGATTTCCTGCCCGTTAATAGCGGTTACTTTGATATGGTCATCAACCAGCAAGGTCACTGCCGCATGCGATAGCATAGAGACTGAGCCAGCAGTAATTAGTAATGTGCCCATCGTCAGTTTTTTTAGCAAAGAAGCGTTTGTTTTCATAAGTTATTCCATGAATAGTAAAGGTAATTTCTAAAACTTCTACAGAAAGATAGCGGTTTATATTAAAAATCAAGCGGCATGGTATGCTGGTCTTGGTTGGCGACCTCATTATCTACTTGCGTCTCCTGCGCGATATCAGCAAGCTCTGCAGCAAGCGTCTGCTCATCAATCGTGCGCAGCGCATCACTGATGACCGCCTTGGATATATTACTGCGGCCAAGATTGGAGAACATCGGCTGAATGTAGTTCAGCACCTCCATCATAGAGCCGATACGATGCGGCCCTTCGGTCAGTAGATGATTAATAATACGCTCATCAAACTGCCAACCACGCCGACGTAGGATAGACTGCAACAAAGCTTGACGGTCAGCCAAATCATGACCATTTGGCACTTTAAAGCTTGGCGATTGTGCCAAGCGGGTGAGCAAGTCTGTTAGCTGAAACGGCAATTCGGTCGCCGGTTTATTGGAGGCAAACAACAGCTGACGCTGCCCTTCGCGGCTACGATTAATCAGATGAAAGAGAGCCTCTTGCCATTGGCTACTCTGTTCAAGCACCTCTAAATCATCAATCGCAATCAGGGAAAAGTTTTCTAAAGAGGATAGGACATTGACATCGGTATGAATCAGTTCATTCAATGACAGACAAATCGCTGATTTATCCATCTCAATAAACGACTCACAAACGGCGGATAATAAGTGCGACTTGCCCGTCTCTGGGCTGCCAAATAGGTACAGCTGGCCAATCAGGCCGACATGTAGCTGCCGCACTGCATCGATAATAGACATCCAACCCGGACCGGCAAAGTCGCTGAGACTCGCATCATGCTTAATGTCCAGATTGAGACTTAGCTGTGCTTCTGCCATGAATCATCAACTCGGTTTGCGTAGCGCAATCACTAAAAAGGCTAAACGACTAATATTCTTTAAACTGGCTTTGCTAACTTTTACGTTTATCAAAGCCAACCTAGTAACGGTCAATACCGTTAATACTGCGCCTATATATAACATATTTGCAAAATGACTGACAAGTCTTTTACCCATTAAGCTCAATCAATCCGCCTTTATCCACTTTATAAGTGAATACCGACTCCTAATCGCGCTATAAAATTATTAGGCAATTGATGTGACAATAGCCATAAAATGCCTATTTCTCGCGAAGTTATTTTTTTAACCTATTCTTTATCATTTTACTTTTTATCAAATAAGGCCAATTGTTTACGGCCTTTATAAAAGTCAGTCGATTGGTAATAAGCGTACAGATGACGGAATAAAACATTAAGGACAGCGGACACTGGCAGCGCAATAAGCATACCAACAAAGCCCAATAAGCTTGCCCCTGCCAATACCGCAAAGATAACCCATAACGGTGACAGACCAATTTTATCGCCTAACAATAATGGCTGCAAGATATAGCCTTCAGCGGCCTGCCCGACTAAGAAAGCACCAACAATTAAGGACAAATACGTCCAATTTAAGCCAAACTGAAACAGGCAAGCGATAATCGCCGCAATAAAGCCAATACCAAAGCCCAAATACGGCACAAAGCTGGCAACACCAGCAACCATACCGATAATCAAGCCAAGCTCAAGCCCAATAAGCTGCAACTGTACTGCATAAATAGCGCCTAGCAGCACCATTACTAACAGCTGACCTTTGATAAAGGCCATCAGCGCCCGATCACACTCTTGAGCAATGCCGATTACTTTTTTGCAATAAGGGGCTGGAATCGCCATCTTCCAAGTTTGCAGGCGCTGATCCCAATTAAACAAGAAATAAAAGGTTAAAATCGGCACCAATACAATCAGCCCAGCGTTATTGATAAAATTCATACTAGACGTCAATATTTGGCTCATCATGCTGCTGGCATCAGCGAACTTATAATTGGTCTGCATATAATCGACCAAGGTATCAGAAAAACCTTTGGCTTCTAGTTCTGGCAGACGAATACGGCTGTTATTAATAAACCATTCACGCACCACTTGGTTATACCAGTTTAGCACCTTGGGCAAATATTCCCACGCTGCTTGCAGCTGATGCCATAAGGTCGGTATCAACCACCAAAGTAGTAACACCATGCCAAGCGTAATCGTCGAATAAACGATGATAATGGCTATCCAACGCTTGATATATTTTGATAAGCGCTTAACCAGCGGATTGAATAGATAAGCCAATACAAAAGCCACGACAAATGGCACGATGACCGGCGTCATCAAATATAATAAAAATACCGCCACAACAATAGCAACGACGATGAATAGGCGTCGAAAAAAAGGGTCTATTGGTTGGTTTATCATGAAGGGTAACCCTACGATTAAGTCAATGTAAAATGCTGGCTTATGATGGTTTTTTTGCTGAATTAGGTAGCCGATAGCTTTATATTTATAATGGTATTCATCATTGTCATGGCAGTAAATTTTGCCGACAACTTTGGCGTTCTATTATCGCAGAGTACAACAAAAAATCAGTCATTTTTTGTTTCTTAAATTTTTATTGCGCTCTATTTAGCCTTTATTGCCACTCTTCGTTAAATATCGGTCAAATATTGGTAAGTTGCTTTGCGAGAGGGGGTCGTTTTTGGGTATAATGCGCGCACTATCTGCAAAATTAACACGACCGATCCGCTTTTCTACTGACAGACCTTCATTCCCTATAAAATTTGTGAGATGACCATGAGTAACAAGCCTTCTTTAAGCTACAAAGATGCTGGCGTTGATATTGATGCTGGCGATGCGTTGGTACAACGTATTAAATCAGTGGCAAAAGCCACCTCTCGTCCTGAGGTTGTGGGCGGACTTGGCGGTTTTGGGGCGCTTTGTCGTATTCCGACTGGTTACACCTCACCGTTATTGGTTTCGGGCACTGACGGTGTCGGCACCAAGCTTAAACTGGCATTACAGCTAAACCGCCATGACACCATCGGTATCGACTTGGTCGCCATGTGCGTCAATGATTTATTGGTTTGCGGTGCGGAGCCATTATTTTTCTTAGACTATTATGCAACTGGAAAGCTTGATGTAGACGTAGCAGCGACTGTGGTTACTGGTATTGGCGAAGGCTGTAAACTGTCAAACTGTGCACTTATCGGCGGCGAAACGGCTGAGATGCCAGGCATGTATCAAGACGACGATTATGACCTAGCGGGATTCTGCGTCGGTGTGGTTGAAGAAGCGGAAGTCATCACTGGCGAAAACGTCGCTGAAGGCGATATATTAATCGCTCTTGCTTCAAGTGGCGCGCATTCTAATGGCTACTCATTGGTGCGTAAAGTCATCGAAGTCAGCGGTATTGATGTGACTACTAGTGATGAGCAATTAGACGGTCAGCCTATTCAAGATGCACTGATGGCTCCTACTCGCATTTATGTTAAAGCGATTAAAGCGCTACAAGATACCCTTGGTAGCTCAGCCTTACATGCCATGTCACATATCACCGGCGGCGGCTTAACGGATAACCTACCACGCGTACTACCAGATAATTTAGCCGCTAGCATTGATACCAGCAGCTGGCAGTTCTCAGAGCTATTCACTTGGCTACAAACCCAAGGTAATATCGAACAAAGTGAGATGTACCGCACCTTTAACTGCGGCGTTGGTTTTGTCATCGTGGTGCCTAAAGATAAAGCAGAAGCTGCTATCAAAACGTTAAATGATGCGGGCGAAAACGCTTGGCAATTGGGTGAAATGGTTAGCCGTGAAGCGGATGCCGTGGTGTACCGTTAATGCCAGACGACAATCTAAAAAGTATTGCAAAAAAATCAGCTAAGCCGTTACGCGTCGCTGTTTTGGTATCTGGTAGTGGTAGCAACCTGCAAGTATTGATTAATGCCATGCAAGCTGGCGCGCTACCGATTGAGATTGTTGGTGTCATCAGTAACCGTGAAGATGCTTATGCCATCACACGTGCCAATGACGCCGCTATTCCCGTTGCGGTCTTATCTCACGTTGCGAGTGGCAAACGCATGGGTATCAAAACCTTTGAAACTCATGCCAGCGCGCAGCTGAGCGCTTGGCAGCCTGATTTAATTGTCTTAGCAGGATTTATGCGGGTTTTGAGTAGCGCATTTATCGATAATGCGCCTGCGCCAATGATTAACCTACACCCTGCTCTACTGCCTGCTTATAAGGGTCTAGATACCCATCAGCGCGCCATACAAGCGGGTGAACGCCATCATGGCTGTAGTATCCATGTGGTTACTGCTGAGCTTGATGCGGGCGCTGTTTTGACCCAAGCGCTGCTTGAAGTCAATCAAAAAGACACTGCTGATAGCCTGCAAGCACGCGTACAAAAAGGTGAACATCAACTGCTACCGTGGACGATATTACTCATTGCTAACGGTATTATTGACTTAAATAATCCGCATGATGATGCTGAATTATCTTGCTTACCAGCTTTACCTTTAAAGCTATGGTTAAATGACTAAGGCTTGAAGTCTATTTATATATTTTAAAAAAGCAGAATCCGTAATTGGTTCTGCTTTTTTTATGTGCTTAAACAACAAGGTGTTTATAGCAAATTGCTAGCAAAAAAATACCCCGTTACGGAATAACGAGGTATTTAGGAAACTAGGCTTTTAACAAACTAAGCATTTAAAATTAGAAGCTTAAAACATTCTAATAATTAAACAGGTTTTTTACCAACCACGTGAACTGCTTTGATATTCACGAACTCTTTGATACCAAAGCCACCATGTTCACGACCATAACCTGAATCCTTAACACCACCAAATGGCAAGCCTGGATTGACTAAGTTATAACCATTGATATAAACCATACCCGTGTCAAAATGCTGCTGCGCTAAATTAATCGCCTTCTCTTCATCTTTTGAGAAGATAGCACCGCCCAGTCCATAACGACTGTCATTGGCAATTCGGAACGCATCATCTTGGTCTTTGGCACGAATAAGCGCTGCCACAGGACCAAACAGCTCATCTTTATAAGCAGGCTGGTCTGGTTTGATATTTTCCAGAATTGTTGGTGGATAAAAAGAACCCGGCTTATCAGGTACTTCACCGCCCAAGGTAATGGTTGCGCCTTTGCTGACACTTTCTTGCACTTGTTTATGCAACTCATCACGCTGCTTGCTGCTTGACATCGGCCCTACGTCAGTCGATTCTTCCATTGGATCGCCGATTTTATAGCCTTTAAACTTCTCAATAACCAAATCACGGAATTTGTCATAAACACTATCGACGACCACAAAACGCTTAGCCGCGATGCAAGTCTCACCATTGTTATATAAACGTGCGTGGGCACAAGTAGTGGCTGCTAAGTCTAAGTCGGCGTCTTCTAATACGATAAAGGCATCGTTTGAACCAAGTTCCATAACGGTCTTTTTCAGCACTTTTGCCGCTTGCTGCGCTACCACTCGACCAGCGACATCACTACCCGTTAAGGTGACACCGCGTACTTTTTCGTGCTCAATGACTTTTTCGGACTGATCATGGCTAATGATGAGCGTACGGAATAAATCATTTGGCAAATCAGACTCATGCATGATTTTTTCAATCAACAAACCTGAGCCTGTTACGTTTGAAGCATGCTTAAGCAAGATACTATTGCCGGCCATTAAGTTAGCAATGGTATAGCGGAATACTTGATACGCGGGAAAGTTCCATGGCTGGATACCATAGATAATACCGATAGGATTGTAGCTGATTAAACCTTTTTTGATACCTTCGATATCGCGCTCATCATCCGCTAGAGCGGCAATTCCTTCACCAGCAGTGAAATCACAAATTGCTTTACATAGATCTACTTCACCTAAGCTCGCCTCTAAAGTCTTACCGCGCTCCTCGGTCATCAACTTCGCAAGCTCTTCTTTATATTTCATCAGCGTCTCGCCAATGGATTTAATCACTTTGGCGCGCTCATCGGCACTGACCAAACGCCATTCTGAAAAGGCTTTATGCGAAGCATCGATGATTTTATTAACTTCATCGCTGCTCATATAAGTATAGTTTTTAATGTCTTTACCCGTCGCTGGGTTCACAGTGGTAATATCTGCCATGATAATTATCCTTATTTATTTGATTATTATGTAATAAATGATTGATTAATAAAGATTCTTTTTAAGAACCGTTTTATCAATAGATGACTCAATATGATTACTGTATATAACTACTATCTAAGTCTTTATGCTAGATAAATAACAATATTGAGAGATGAACAAGCCACTTCACATTGTGATAGCTGTATTGATTGAGATAGCTGTATTAAGAGATAATAGTTAAAGGAGCTAACGATTAGCTACTATTCCTTAACAATGCTTGTGGCAATTGTCTTTTTACTTAATGTCCATCTATCATAACAAAAGGATTTGACCATAGTTTTACAAGTTATGAAGAAGTGTGGATGAGATGTTAACAGTGTGTCATTGATAAATATCATGCAAACTTTGCTGTAAATAAATAGCTTAAACCAAATCAATAAAGCCTGAGTGTCTAATGGGCATAAAAAAACCAGCACATAAGAGATGGGCTGGTTTTATTCACTTATTCAATGCTGATTTCACTGTTAGCGTATTAGAATAAATGATTAATAATTGGTATTTCTTGCGGTGGATTGTCTTCTTCATCAACGATTTGACGGGCCACATGCATGATAAGTTGGCGTAACCAGCGATGGGCTGGATGATGTTGCAATAAGGGCGACCACGCCATGGTCAGCTCAAACTCAGGGATAAAAAATGGCGGCTCTTCCATTTTAATGCTGTCATTATTGGCTTGCATTTTTGCCACCCGCGTCGGCAAAGTCGCAATCAAATCTTTATTGGCTGCAAGCATGGCGGGCATTTGGTAATGGCGGGTAAAAACACTGATTTGGCGTTTTTGACCTAAGCGTTGTAGCGCCTGATCGATTGAACCAAGCCCGCCAGATTTTTCTGGATTGACGCCAAAGCCCACACCCATACCTGTTTTGGAGACCCAAACATGCTGCGCTTTTAGATAATTTTTTAGGTTAAAGCGGTTGGCATAAGGGCTTTCTGACGACAATAAACAGCTAAAGGTATCGCGCCAAACCAAAACTTGATGGAAGCTTTGTGGAATCTCATTAAAGCGGTTAATCGCCAAATCAACCCGACCCTGCTCCATATCACGATATGAGACGTCAGATGGCGTCAAGAAATCCAAAATGACATTGGGCGCTTCAGAACGCAGCGCTTTGACCAGTTTTGGCACCAAAGTCGCCTCAGCATAGTCTGAGGTCATAATACGGAAAACGCGCGAGGTACTATAAGGGCGAAACTCGGTACGCGGCTCGAGGACTTGGGTCAAATCGGCAAGTATCTCACGAATACGCGGCTGCAGCTCAAGTGCGCGCTCAGTTGGCGTCATGCCCTCTGAGGAACGTACCAATAATGGATCATTAAACAATTTGCGTAAACGTCGCAAAATATTACTCATCGCAGGCTGGGTAATGCCAAGCTGCTCAGCAGCACGTGTGACGTTTTTTTCACGAAGCAGCACATCTAAATGCACCAATAAATTCAAATCAACCCGCTGCAAATTCATATATTTTTCTCTTTGCCTTAGAATAAATACCACAATAAGCTTGAGCAAGCTTGGCATTTTTCGCGCTGTTATTTTAACTAAAGCTGTCATAACAGCATAATATAACGATATTTTTTATTAAACTTTTCTAGAATATGCTTATTATAACTCAATTTAACCAGCATAAGCCATTGTTTTATCTATACTATAAGCACATAAAATACCCAAGATAACAATCATAAATTAGATAAATCTTGGTAAGGCAGTTATAGTGATTGCCGTAGACCAAATACAGCGAAGACCACAAAAATTCGCTCTGAGCGTTAAATGTAGTGGGTCTAACCGCTTAATAATAAAAGTATTTTGAAGATGAGTCGTGATAGCAGAATACGATTAAATGGGCAATGAGCCATCATAAATTATCGTGTCATCGCCTGTCTTAGAGACAGCATCGATTATTGTAACATCTCTTATCACCAAATATGATATTGCTAACCCATAATTGCTTAAACATTATATAGAAGCTTTTTAAGCATAGAAAATTTTCAATTACTACCGCTATCATTTAGCTATCGTCACTCACTATCAGCTAGCTACGGTCACGTAACTATAATCATTTGATAGTCAGCACATATTTTTACCCACTAGCTTTTAACTGAATAATTTTTAACTGACAAGTTCAGTAATCGCCTTGTATTAATAGGCAGGTTTGTTTAGGGTAAGTAAGGCTGGATGATTAAGCGGCAACCTAGTTTTAACGATATTAAATTGGCTATATCACGCAAACTGTCATATTTGATGTCATACAAGCTTGATATAGTGACGATAAGAACTAGGTTTAGGTTTTAGTAAGATAAAAAGTTAGTTGCCCCATCTTTAATTGTTTTGACAATTAAATTTTCGTTTTTTACACCCCACCAAGGAGACTATAGATGTCAACTGCATATAAATCAGCGATCGATTTAGTACGTGAATTAAAGCAAAAGCACGGTAACTGGCAGAACATTAGCGAGACTGATGCGGCACGTATGATGTCACAAAACCGTTTTAAAACCGGTTTAGATATCGCAAAATATACTGCAAAAATCATGCGTCAAGATATGGAAGACTATGACAATGATACGTCTCAGTACACGCAGTCTTTAGGTGCATGGCATGGTTTTGTTGCCCAGCAAACTATGTACGCTAAGAAAAAATACTTTGGTACGACGTCAAAAACTTATATCTACCTATCAGGTTGGATGGTTGCGGCTCTACGTTCTGAGTTTGGTCCTCTTCCTGACCAATCTATGCACGAAAAAACCTCTGTACCTAAGCTAATCGAAGAAATCTATACCTTCTTACGTCAAGCTGATGCTAAAGTACTAAACGACTACTTCCGTGAGCTAAACGCTGCAGAAGAAGCTGGTCAAGACACTTCAGCTATCCTAGAAAAAATCGAAAACTTTGATTCACACGTTGTGCCAATCATTGCTGATATCGATGCAGGTTTCGGTAACGAAGAAGCGACTTACTTGCTAACTAAGCAAATGATCGAAGCTGGTGCTTGTGCTATTCAGGTTGAAAACCAAGTATCTGACGCTAAGCAATGTGGTCACCAAGCTGGTAAAGTAACGGTACCGCATGAAGACTTCATTTCTAAACTAAATGCTATTCGTTATGCATTCCTAGAGCTAGGTGTTGAAGACGGCATCATCGTTGCTCGTACTGACTCTGAAGGCGCATCACTAACGCAAAAAATCCCAGTATCAAATGAGCCAGGCGACCTTGCTTCTAAATACATCGACTTCATCGAAATGGAAGAAGTGACTTTAGAAAATGCGAAAGAAAACGACAGCTTGCTTAAGCACAACGGCAAACTAGTACGTCCAGTTCGCTTGCCAAACGGTCTATATCAGTTCCGTGAAGAAACGAACATCGACCGCGTTGTCCTTGACTGTGTCACTGCTCTAGAAAACGGTGCTGATCTACTATGGATCGAAACACCAACGCCAGACGTAGAACACATCAAAATGATGGTTGACCGTATTAAAGAAGAGCAGCCTAAAGCTAAGCTTGTATACAACAACAGCCCATCATTCAACTGGACGCTTAACTTCCGTAAGCAAATCATCGCTCAGTGGGAAGAAGAAGGCAAAGACATCTCTGCATACAATAAAGATGACTTGATGAGTGCTGATTACGATGGTACTGAACTTGATACAGCAGCTGACGAAGCGGCTAGAAACTTCCAACGTGATGCATCACGTGAAGCCGGTGTATTCCATCACTTAATCACGCTACCTACTTATCACACTACTGCTCTTAGCGTTCATGAACTTGCTAAAGGCTATTTCGGTGATGACGGTATGCTTGCTTATGCAGCTGGCGTACAACGTAAAGAAATCCGTGAAGGCATCGCTTGTGTTAAGCACCAAGCAATGGCTGGTTCTGACCTTGGTGATGATCACAAAGAAATCTTCTCTGGTGAAAACGCCCTTAAAGCTGGCGGCGGCAAGAACACGATGAACCAGTTCTAATGTCCGACCACTTATAAGTACACTTTATAAGTAAAAGTTTTAAGAAAAGCCGTCCTACCTTGTAGGGCGGCTTTTTTATGCGCTATACATAACCCCATCTCCTGCAATAACAGTGCTACTTAAGCAATCGTTTCATTAATTGCCGTTCATTTACTCAGCACTCCTATAATTTGAGCCAACCAAAACAAAAGTTTTACTTGTTATTCACCGATAGCTTTCATACGATGGTAGTCACTTAGATAATAATTTACATAGTATTAAAATAATCGGGAGCCATCATGCAAGAGATAGAGCTAAAGTTTTTGGTACCAGAATCACGACTAAAAGGCTTGCTGCGTCAAGCACAAGTCAAATCATCTGAAGTAACGCAACTGGCGGCCCATTATTATGATACCCCTGACCAACAGCTTGCACAGGCGGGTATTGGCTTACGTATTCGTAAAGAAGGCGATGCATGGGTACAGACCATCAAAGCGGGTGGTGACGGTATTGCGGCACGTTTAGAGCACAATGCGCCACTGGATAATGAGCAGGTACAGGCAATGCTCGATAGTAATACGCTCATGCCCGATTTAAGCATTTATAAAAACACCTCTGTCGCTCCTGCTTTGGCTGAATTTAAACTAAAAAAACTGGCCAAAAATCTTACTCGGTTATACGTGACCGATGTCGAGCGCACCACACGATTGCTGGTAGATGAGAGTGACGATGAAGCAAATAACCATATCGAGATGGCATATGATTATGGAGAAATTATCCACGGTAATGATGATAGCCAGCGCGACGCTATTCAAGAAATTGAGTTTGAGCTAATATCAGGCGATATAGACTTTTTATTTACCACGGCTAAAACTTGGTGTAAGCGTTATAAGCTTTGCCTATCTACAGTGACCAAGGCTGAGCGTGGTAGCTTGCTGATTACAGGGCAACATCATAGCCCAGCCGTCAGTGCTGACCTTGACCAGCTGACTATCAACAAAGACAGCAGCATGCCTGCATTTATACGGGCAGTAGTGCATAACTGTCTGTTGCAAATACTACCAAATAGCAGTGCCATCGTCGCGGGCAGCGAAGATGATGACCATATCCTGCAACTGTACATTGGCATTGCCCGCTTGCAAGCTGCCCTACAAGCATTCGCCAGCTATTCTGACGAAATCAATCCAGACTGGCTACCAATAATAAAACAAACGGCGGCTTTAATTAATGACTACCAAAAGCTTGCCTATCTCGCCTCCGATATAGAGCCTGAGTTACAACAGCACGGCGCACCTATCGTCGATTGGACAGCTGACATTGATACTCTCAAGATTACCCCAAAAGATGCCGTCGGTGCCAATGATTTTCAGCTGACCTTACTTGAGCTGATTGCCTTTACCATGAGCGACCCAAGCCTTGAACCGCAAGCGGATAAACCCGTCATCGATAAGCTGGCAAAAACATTATCCAAACAGTATGCAAAGCTTGGCAAAGTGGCGCAAATACTACAGAGTAAAAAGGCTACGGACTCAGATAGCATTACTGTAGAGAATAATGATTTAAAAAATGATGAGTTACAAAGTAGTGACTCAGAAGATAGTGACTTAGAAAACGTCAATTCAAAAAGTATCAACTCAAAAAAACTTGATGTAGAAAATGACGATATAGAAAATAGTGATACAGAGCAAGCAATGAGCAAGCTGCATCAGCAGTTAACAACCTTACTTTATATCAGTGAATTTGCCGCGCCATTATTAGAGAAGAAAAAGTCAAAAAAGAAAACCAAGCGCTGGCTAAAACGTTTGGTCAAAGCGCAAACAGCTTTGAATCACTATCGCAATCATATAATGTATCAACAGCGCTATCAGTTGAAATCAGAGACAGATAGCAATGCCCTATATGGCGCTGGTTGGTTTGCAGCCATGCTAACAAGAGACCATAAGCGCAGCGAAAAACGCTTGGCTAAAGTGATAGACAGCTCAATATTTTGGTAAAAATGCTCATAGCATTATGAATCAAGCTTAGAATAAACAAAGCTCCAAACAGAAAAATTTAGCATAAAAAAGACAGCTCATTATATATGGGCTGTCTTTTTTTAAACTTAGAGCTTTTATAAACCTAACACTTTCATACGCTCATTGACTGGCTGATAGGTTTTCTCGCCAGCAGGCTCAACAATGTTACCGAACGGCATTTGCGCGACCAATTCCCAACTATCTGGAATAGAAAATGCTTTAGCGGCATCTTCATCAACAAGCGGATTGTAGTGCTGTAGGTTGGCACCAACGTTCAAGGTACGTAGCTCTGTCCACATGGCATATTGATGCATGGCCGAGGTTTGCTGAGCCCAAACGGGGAATCTGTCTGCATATAGCGCAAATTGCTCTTGCAGTGATTGAGTCACGTTTTTATCTTCATAAAACAGCACAGTACCGGCGGCAGCACGGAAGCCGTCTAGCTTTTGCTTACTGCCAGAAAATTCGCCATCACCAACGGCTGCACGCAGTTTCTCTTCGGCGATATCCCATAGCCGCTGATGCTCGGCACCAAACAATACCACCAAGCGCGAAGATTGTGAATTAAAAGCAGAAGGCGTATGCAATAAAACACGCTCGGCCATATTGACAATTGCTTGTGGCTCTACTGGTAGCTCATTGCCCAAAGCATATACCGAACGGCGTTCATCAAAGGCTTGTTGTAAAGTGACTAGACTTTCTTTAGACATCATCATTATCCTGATAATTATAATAGAATGTAGGTTAAACGTGCCGTATTTGGCATGACACGTTGATATTAACAAGGAGGCTATTATATCAATATACTAAATAACGTCTAGACTCTATAAAGTTTATTTTATCAATCACTCTATAAAGTTATTCTGTTTTACTTAAGCTTTAATGATTAATAAATAGTAGCTAATTAGCGATAATCGTCACTGCTGTGCCCTCTTTGACCTGTTCGAATAATTCCATAATATCCTCATTACGCATACGTATGCAGCCGTGCGAGAGCGGCACGCCCATCGGCTCGCTGTCTGGCGTACCATGAATATAAATATAGCGCTGATAGGTATCACAGCCACCTTGGCTATTGCTGCCTTTATTGACTCCCTCTTCCAGTCCACTTAACCAGAGAATACGGCTTAATATCCAATCGCGCTCAGGATGGCGCTTGCCAAGCTCTGCACTATATATCTCGCCCGTAGGAACACGTCCAATGAATACCGCATTTATGGGTTCATTTGCGCCGATTTTCTTGGCGATAAAATGTTTGCCAAGGGGCGTACAGCCGCTATCTTGCTGACTGCCAATGCCATTTTTAGCGGTAGATACCGTATATTGAGTCACTTCTTTATCGTCTTGGTAAAGAGTTAAATTTTGCTGAGCAATATTAATCACTAAATGCACATCAGATTTTTTGTTAAAGTTTTCGTTATTCGTCATAAAGGGATTCCAGCAATCATTCACCTAATGGATGTCATTATTGACCGCGTGATGAGTAAGTTGAGTGAATTTTTCTATTATTAAGGGATTGTATCAAGGCTTTTGGCACCGTAATATAGGGGCACACTTTTTGATGCTAGCAGATTATGACGACTATTTCACCGACACGTGTGTCGATGTATGATTTTCTCTATCAAGATACCAAGCCGATGGTGTCATTATTGGCAGATGCGGCCAAGCTTTCATTACCGCAAGCACGCCTGGCAATGGATGCCAGCTTGCAAGCCATTGTCAGTGCCTTGCTTGCTTACCAGCAGCATAATGATGGGCAAGCCGTGAGCAAAAAACTGTTTGGGCGCGGCGCGGTTAAAGAGCTGCGCCAATATAACTCGATGAATTTTTCCACCATCAATGCGACGTTATATCATCGCCATGAAGCGGCGGATGCGATATTTTATGATAATGCTCGCGTGATTAAGGCCAGTGAAGACATTGCCAAACAGATTGACGCAACGACATCGCAAGTGCAGATATTACTCACGTCTCTATGCGTGATTGTCTTACGCGAGCTGGCTATTTTAGCCGAATATAGCCAACTTGATAATGATGAGATGGATAAATGGTTTGCCTTACAACCACAGTTTTTATCAGCTGCTCGTTTTGCCGCCAATGAACCAACTTCTATCGAATCGAATGAAGCTAATGAAGATAAAAGTTTAACTGCGCCGATAGAAGGCGTTAATACAGAACGTACCTTATTAAGTATAGAGCAGCTCGCTGATACCCCGCCAGTTTTTAATCCTTACTGGCATGAATTGACGACATTTAAACCTGAACGTCATGAGCCGGTGCAAGACATGCAACTGGCGACGGGTAATTATTTAAAAGTCATCGGGCGCTCATCTGCAAATGCTCAGCAAGGCAAACATAATGACTTGCTCATGTTTGCAGAAATGACCGCTATCAGCTTACCGCACCAACGCTGGTTGCTGCAATTGGCTAAAATCTCAGAAATATACTTGCAGCGTAATCGCCTACGTATTACCTCCGAACCTGCCAGCGCACCGAAACCACCTTTGGTCAGTTTGGGTCTAATCGGTAGCAATAACGACAATACGCCGACCACCACCAGTGAAAAGCCCATTGAATACGACGCGCCTATACCCCTCTGGAAAAATCCCGTTATCTTGATTATTATTGCTGTTATCGGGGTGCTTGGTGGGCTTGCCGCTCTTAAATATCAAAGCCAAAAATCTGATGGTGTGTTACTGGCGACAGAAGAGGTAATAGAACAAGACCTTATCAAGGAGCGTCAACAGCAAGATGTGGCCATTGTCATGGTAGACGATGATGAAGATGGTGCTGAAGAAGCAAAAGCAGCACAATGATAAGTGGCAGCAATTAATACATAACTTTTTAAGCATCAAAAAATAGTCGAACAACCCTGCAAAAACCCATAAAAAAAGGCGCTAACTTAATAGCGCCTTGTTTATTTCTTCTTGCTTATGTTGTGTAGATAGTAGACTGACTTTAAAATCGATATAGTGCGACTGGAATGAATTTTTCGTAGCCTCTGTGATAACAGCAAGCAAGGAAAATTTATAACAGTCGCACGTGACTATTAACGTATCGTCTATGTCTCGAATTGACTACCGCAAATCTGGCTTACTTCGATAAATCACGACCACGGCTGGCTTCAATCGCCAAACGCAGACCATTTAAACGGATGAAGCCTTCGGCGTCTTTTTGATCATAAGCGCCCGCATCGTCTTCGAAAGTGGCGATTTTTTCATCAAATAATGAATCATCTGACTTACGACCGACTACGCTTACAGAACCTTTGTATAATTTAACGCGTACTGTACCGTTGACATATTCTTGTGATTTGTCAATCAAGGCTTGTAGCATCATGCGCTCAGGGCTGAACCAATAACCGTTATAGATAATTTTAGCGTAACGTGGCATCAGCTCATCTTTTAGATGCGCCGCTTCACGGTCAAGCGTCAATGATTCGATACCGCGGTGTGCTTTTAGCATAATAGTACCCGCTGGGGTTTCATAGCAGCCGCGTGACTTCATACCGACATAACGGTTTTCGACGATATCTAAACGTCCGATACCATGCTTACCGCCAATCTCATTAAGCTTAATCATCACTTCATAAGGCTTAAGCGCTTCACCATCGATAGCAACGATGTCGCCTTGTTTGTATTCTAATTCTAGATATTGTGCTTCGTCAGGTGCTTCTTCTGGGCTAACTGACCAGCGCCACATATCGTCTTCTGCTTCGGCGTATGGATCTTCTAAGATGCCGCCTTCATATGAGATATGCAGTAAGTTGGCGTCCATTGAATACGGGGATTTTTTCTTATTGCCGGCATAATCGATAGAAATATTATGTTCTTCAGCATATTTCATCAAGCTTTCACGGCTCGATAAATCCCACTCACGCCATGGCGCAATGGTGACCACATCAGGAGACAAAGCAACGGCGCCAAGCTCAAAACGTACTTGGTCGTTACCTTTACCGGTCGCACCATGACTGATAGCATCGGCGTTATGCTCTTTAGCAATTTCAACCAAACGCTTAGCGATTAGTGGGCGCGCAATAGAAGTCCCTAGCAGATACTCGCCTTCATAGATGGCATTGGCGCGGAACATTGGGAATACATAATCACGGGCAAATTCTTCACGTAAGTCTTCGATATGGATATGCTTGATACCCATTGCTTCAGCTTTGGCGCGCGCAGGCTCAACTTCTTCACCTTGACCAATGTCAGCGGTGAAAGTTATCACTTCTGCATCATAGGTTTCTTGTAGCCATCTGGCGATAATTGAGGTGTCAAGACCACCTGAATATGCCAAGACGATTTTATTAATAGTTTTTGGATCAAGCTGAGCCATGAAGAACTCCTAATATAAGAATTTATTGTCGAATACATTTAATGGGACGTAAAATGCGAATGATGGGATGAAATCAATAAAAGATAGATTGCCTGCTCAGTGTACATCATATTTACTAACGGCAAAAGTGGCACTGCCATCAGGCACTGGGTTTTCCCTTATATTTGAGGTTAATTCTATAAATCCGGTTATTTCAAATAACAGTAGCTGTAAACAACCCTCATTAAACAACCCTCATTAAACAACCCTCATTAAACAACCCTCATTAAATAACCCTCATTAAACAACGTTCTTAAAACTCTGGCAAAAGTTAATCCGGTAAAAATCGCTTATCATTTATGTACAGATATTTTTCCGCATATTTAGTCAGGTAGGCAAATCTGTTATGATAGCAGCACAGCAAGACTCCCCCCTTCACTCCCGTATATGACGATATAGAGCGCGATGACACCATGACTGATTCGATTAGAGAATTAACCATCCTGCAGCCAGATGATTGGCATATTCATTTGCGCGACGATAAAGCGTTAGCAACCACCGTTCCGCATGCCGCCCAAAGCTTTAACCGCGTCATCTGCATGCCAAACTTGGTACCACCTGTTAAAAATGTTGATGATGCCCACGCTTATCGTGCGCGTATCATGCAGCAGTTAGAAGCAAGTAATTTGAGCGCTGAGCGCAAAGCAGCTTTTGACCCACGGATGACCTTGTATCTCACGGATAACACCAGCGCCCATGATATCGAAATGGCGGCAAAATCAGGTATCGTACAGGCGGTCAAGCTCTACCCTGCTGGCGCAACCACCAACTCTGCTGATGGCGTTACTGATATCAATGCCCGCGTCGATATCTTTGAAGCGTTAGAAAAATACAATCTGCCATTACTGCTACATGGTGAAGTGACTCACGACCATGTCGATATTTTCGACCGCGAAAAACGCTTTTTAGACGAAGTATTGGCACAAATAATTGTCAAATTTCCAACCATGAAAATTGTAATGGAACATATCACCACCAGTGATGCCGCTGATTTTGTCTTAGCCCAAGGTAACCAAGTTGCTGCCACCATTACGCCGCAACATCTGATGTTTAACCGCAATCATTTATTGGTCGGTGGTATTAAACCGCATTTTTATTGCTTGCCTATTTTGAAGCGCGAAAGCCATCAAAAAGTATTGTTAGATGTCGCCACCAGTGGCAATCCGAAATTCTTTTTAGGCACAGATTCTGCGCCTCATGCAACGAACGCAAAAGAATCTGCTTGCGGCTGTGCCGGTTGTTATAGTGCTGCCAACGCCTTGCCGCTATATGCCACCGCTTTTGATAGTGTCGGTAAAATTGATAAGCTTGAAGGGTTTGCGAGCCGCTTTGGTGCTCAATTCTATGGCTTACCAGTCCACGAAAGCACCATTACTTTGATAAATACGCCGATGCAAGTACCAACCGACTACCCTTATTTTGATGGCTCGTCGTTAACGCCGTTAATGGCGGGCGAAATGTTGCCTTGGTCTATTAAAGCCTAATAGCGACGATATAAAACTGCCTGCGTCTCTATTATCTATTCGATCCCCTATAAAATAAACATCGTGCTACTGATATAAATTGTGCGCAGCCTCTGGAGTGCGAAGCGCACAGCAAGCAAGGAAAACTTATACCAGTAGCACATTATAATATTTGTACTTATTTTATTTAGGGCTACATCCTATGATAGACAATGCGCTTCTGCTAAAAGGCAACTTCATTAGCAAAAGCAATACTCGCATCATAGGATGTTTATTTTTTAGCGATTTTTAATTTAATTCTTTAACTTAATTTTTTACTTCAATGCCACAGCACGACTGATAAAAGCGATTTAACTTGATATGACCATTCAAAACGATGCCGCCCTACCTGAAAACAACGCAAACAATACTAGCAATGTCACTAATCCTAGCAATGTAACCAACACGACCGATGGCAACACAGACGAACAAGCGCCCATGACCTTAAAAGAGCGTTTTCGTAAGTTCTTGCCTGTCGTCGTCGATGTCGAAACGGCCGGCTTTAATGCGCAAACTGACGCCTTATTAGAGATTGCCTGTATTCCTGTGCTGCTAAATGAGCAGGGCATTTTTTATCCGGGCGAGGCTTTAAATGCTCATATCGAACCCTTTGAAGGGGCAAACCTCGAGCCAAGCGCCCTCGCCTTTACCGGTATTGACCCTAAAAACCCACTACGTAAAGCCATTGCCGAAGATGAAAAAACAGCGCTACGCCGTATTTTTAAAGGCTTAAAGGAAGTGCGCCGTACTGAAGACTGCCGCCAATGCGTCCTAATCGGCCACAATGCGCATTTTGACTTGGGCTTTTTGAATGCGGCGGTGCTGCGTACCAATAGCAAAAACCATAACCCATTTCACAATTTCTCAGTCTTTGATACCGTGACCCTGTCTGCCTTAGCATTTGGACAGACAGTATTAGCACGTGCCTGTAAGGCTGCTGGTATTGATTTTGACGGTAAAGACGCTCATTCAGCGCTCTATGATACCCAAAAGACCGCTGAGCTGTTTTGTCATATCCTAAACAGCTACCCTATGCTATCGAATGCGATGCATCTTGAGCAGAGCAACTCGGAGGTGACAGAAGATAGCACCGCAGACACTACCGTACAAGCAACCGATAGCGACACCAAATAACATAAAGCACACGCCCTCCATTGTTAAACGCAAATAATAGTGCTATCTATAGTTAATAACCTGCTATGGATTATTTGAGCTTAACAAAAGGGACTTTGCTATGGAGCCACAGTTTAAGTTATGGGCAACCATCATCGGTTATATGCTGCTCGCTTTAACCATTAGCACTTGTACGTCATTATGGATTCGGAATCATTTAAAGCGTAATGACCTACATCCACGCCGCGCGCTCAAAAAAAGATATTTAATTTTAAAAAGACGAAGAAAAAGGCTTGACAGAAAACGCAGACGCCATTAGAATACGCACCACTTCAGCATAAAGGTGAAAGCAGCTGAAGCGTTGTACTAGTCCCCATCGTCTAGAGGCCTAGGACACCGCCCTTTCACGGCGGTAACGGGGGTTCGAATCCCCCTGGGGACGCCACTATTTGGCGTCACTTGTTAGCAAGTTTGCGGTAAAGCATAGATAAGACTAATAAGCGCACCATCAAAAAGCCCATTCACATTTTTTGTGAGTGGGCTTTTTTTATGCCTGTTGTTATAGCTGCTCATTTCTCATGCGTTGTTATAATTTCGTATCAGTGACAATGCAGCGGTTTATGATGACTTTTTATGATAAATTTATAAAAGCAAAAAGCTTATGACAGCAAAAAGCCAGCGATTAATGCTGGCTTTTTTAATATATGAGTTTTATTTTTTAGAAAAGTCTACCAAATCTTATCTGCTAGCATCAGCCAAAGTAGCGCCAATACAATCAAGCCGCCCAATATGGTCTGAATAAGGAAAAAGGCTTGGTGCTGTCCGACTACTTTGCCCAAGGTTACCCCTAAGGTATTATATTTTATCGGCTGCGTATCAAGCTCGCCGGATTTTTCTTGTTCTTCATAATAGCCTTGCAGAATATCTAAAAACCGCTGCCATTCATTAGCGCCCCACGTATTGGGCTTAAACGGCATAAAGGCTTTAAGCTTAGGCTCATTCACCATCCAACGCTCAAGCGTAATAGAACGTAGTGACCAGCCAGCAAAACGGCGCTCAGCAATCGCTGAAAAATCCAATATCTTTAAATCTTTATGTCTATCATCTACCAATAAGCGATTTTTGAGATTGGTTAATGCTTGCTCAGAACCTTCCACACACTGGAAAAAGTATCCGTTGCCATAGCAAAGAATACCAGTAATATTATCGGCTTTGTTCAGCTTAATGGCGACTTCTGCGATGTCGTTAAGCGTGCTCGCACTTGCAAGACCAGTCGACGTAATGTGGCTCAGATATACAAGCTGGCAGAGATCTGGCGTTACTGGATTTGTCGAATCATTGACTGTTGACAATCAGCTTCTCCCTATTTTCAGGTAAATGTAGCTAAGACAACCATACTAACTTTCGATAAAAAATACTGACAAGACGTTTGAGGATAGCAAATACGCTTGTTATATTATTGATTTATAAATGTTTATATTAATTGTATTAAGTTGGTTACATCATAGGCTATTTTCGTCATCAAAGCAATATATGTTTATCTTAAGCCTCTACTTATTAATACTAAGCTATGCTTTAGAATTATTTATAGGCAAAATATGATATGAATATATCTTCCTAGAATAGGCAATTTAAAAGTTTTAGAGACATAAAGAGAAAAAATAGGCGCATGAAGTTATAAGCGCTCAATTTAGTTATTGAGAACAGTAAAATTTATAGCAAAATAGTTTAGATGGAAAACAGGTTAGATAGAAAACAGTTTACATAGAGAATAAGAATCATAAAGGAAAAGTGCTTTATCGCTTCTTATAAGTGCTTTATCGCTTTCTATAATAATTAGGATTGGGCGGTAAGAATCGCTGCGAGCAAGATAGCGTCGTCCGGATAAGTCAGTTTGATATTTTGTCGACTGCCAGACACCAAGCGAATCGGCAGCTCTAAATGTTCAAAAGCGCTGGCCTCATCGGTAATTTCTAGCTGATTCTCAGCAACATAGGTTAATACTCGCTGCAACTCACCTAAGCGAAATACTTGCGGCGTTTGTGCTTGCCACATATGACTACGGTCGATAGTGCGCTTAGCATAAGAGTGGGTGCTGCTGCTATTGACAGGCTTATCTATAACGCCGTTTGTGGTCTTAGATTGAGCATGAGGCTGGGTGTAGGACTGTTTTAAGGTATCCGCTACTGGCGTGGCGAGAATAGCGCCATAAGGCTCTAGCATCGCCGCTTCAATCACCTTATCAATATCCTGTTGCGGCACCGCAGGACGTGCAGCATCATGTATCACGACCAATTCTGAATCTTTAGCACCTGTCTGACGAATGGCTTCTACCCCTGCTTGTACCGATTGCCAACGCTCAGCGCCGCCAATGGCATACTGTATCGGCAGCGCAAAATTGAGTGTCTTTGCCGTGCTGTCATCTGCCGCTATAACCAATAAGCACTTATCAATATAAGCACTATTAGCAAGCCGCGCGACGCTATGCTGTAGCAAGGTCTGCCCTTGTAGCATGGTATATTGCTTTGCGATAGAGGCACCGAAACGACTACCGCGACCAGCAGCGACAATCATGGCATGTATATGTGGTGTGGTATTCATAAGGTGGTTTTGATTGATACTCATGGTTGGATTCCATGATGATAGGACTGGGGAGAAGTGAAAAAGAGGTTTAGATTTTGACCATAAATATTTTAAGACCAATAATGTGACTACTGTAAATAGTAGAAAACACTCATTTTGTAAAATTAAGAGCGATTAATAACGGCTGTGCGTCGTCGGCGCTGTTGATACTTGTACAAAGGTCTCATTTGGCTTAATTAAGCCCAAATCTAAGCGCGCATGCTCTTCCACTGCTTCAAGACCGGTCTTTAAGTCATGAACGTCAGTGCGTAGCAAGTTATTTGCCGCTACTTGGTTATCATTTAAACGCTGCTGCTCTTCAATTTGTGTAAGCAATTTATTATGCTCAAACTGACCGTTTTCACCCAGCCAATATTGATATTGCAGTCCTAAAAGGACGGCAACGGCTAAAGCAAGTAGCATAAATTGGCTAAAGTATTTCATAAATTGATCACGCCAAACGATAAAGAGACAATAGAAAAAAGATAATAGAGTAAAGTGAAAAACTAAGTAGGCTTAGCTTAATGAGCGATATATCATCATATCAATGACAATATATCGCTTAGCTTTAAGCTTAGCTGTATAGCTTATTAGCCACGTAGACCGATAAACTCTTCACGGCCACGGTAGCTTGCCCGTACTTGTTGCTCGATACGTAATAACTGATTGTATTTTGCAACGCGGTCTGAGCGGCATAGTGAACCCGTTTTAATCTGACCAGCAGCAGTACCCACTGCCAAGTCTGCAATGGTGCTGTCTTCAGTTTCACCTGAACGATGCGAGATAATCGTTGCATAGCCGTTTTTCTTCGCCAGATAAATCGCATCTAGCGTTTCTGATAAAGTACCGATTTGGTTAAACTTAATCAAAATCGCATTAGCAATATGCTTATCAATCCCTTCTTGCAAGATAGCGGGGTTGGTCACAAATAAATCATCACCGACCAATTGGACTTTATCACCAATCTGCTCAGTCAAATACTTCCAGCCATCCCAATCCGACTCATCAAGACCGTCTTCGATAGAGATAATAGGATATTGACGCGCCAAGCCTACTAGATAGTCAGAGAAACCTTGGCTATCAAAGGATTTATTACCCTCGCCTGCCAAGATATATTGACCGTCTTTATAGAATTCACTGGCCGCGCAATCTAAAGCCAAATGAATGTCTTCGCCAGCTTTATAGCCAACTTGCTCAATCGCTTGCATGATAACAGTGATAGCTTCTTCATTACTACGTAGGTTGGGGGCAAAGCCGCCTTCATCACCGACTGCTGTATTCAAGCCTTGTGATTTGAGGACAGATTTTAAGCTGTGGAAAATCTCCGTACCCGCACGCAGCGCTTCTGAGAAGCTAGTGAAACCAACGGGCTCAATCATAAACTCTTGGATATCAACCGTGTTATCCGCATGCTCGCCACCGTTTAAGATGTTCATCATCGGTACAGGCATCGTCAATGACGTCTGATTGCGCAAGTTTGCAATGTATTGATGTAGTGGCAGACTTTGTGACTTGGCAGCCGCTTTGGCAGTCGCCAAAGATACTGCTAGCATGGCATTAGCGCCAAGGCTGTCTTTGTTTTCTGTGCCATCTAGCGCAATCATTGCATCATCAATGCCTTGCTGCTCGGTGACATCTTTGTCCATTAGCGCACTGCGAATCTGGCTATTGACGTTGGCAACGGCTTTTTTGACGCCTTTACCCATGTAGCGATCTTTGTCGCCATCACGCAGCTCAAGCGCTTCACGTGAGCCAGTTGATGCGCCACTTGGGGCAGCAGCACGGCCGATAGTACCATCAGCTAGGATAACATCGGCTTCAATCGTTGGGTTACCGCGCGAGTCTAAAATCTCACGAGCGCGAATGTCTTTAATTGCGGTGACGTTGGTGGTTTCTTCAGCGTACATAATGTCTGTTAATTCCTTTGGTCATGCCAAGTTTGTGGGATAAATAACGGCAACTAGAATACAAAAAAGATAAAAAATATCGTATAGCAAATATGCCCAAACCAGTCTTGCCTGTTTATACGATTTATATCATCTGATACCAGTGATACAATCCGCTTATTTAGCGCATGATTTTGCGAATAGTGAGAAGTTGGTTTGGCACTTTAAGCGTCGGCTATAATGCTTGGCATCATAGCATAAATTTTGCCAAACTTCCCTTATCTTACACCAACTTGCGCCCATAAAAACCTATATGAGCAGCGATAGTAGTCGTTATCAAAGCGTTTTGTTAGTGCCGTTATTAATAGTGATATAACGCTTATACTTTTGTTAAACGTTTGCTATTGCTATGTGCGCCAGAGACGGTGTTATCCAGTTCAACCTCGGTTTTAAATCGTGTCAAACGTAACGCATTCATCAATACTGAAATAGAGCTGAGCGCCATTGCAGCCGCGGCAATCATAGGATTTAAAAAGCCGAAAGCGGCAAGCGGAATACCAAGGCAGTTATAGATAAAAGCAAAGAATAGATTCTGCTTGATATTACGCACCGTGGCATTCGCAATTTTTTGCGCCGCATCGATATGCATGAGTGACTCGCCCATCAAGCGCGCAGAAGCACTGTGCTGGGCGACATCCGTACCTTCAAACATGGCAAAGCTGGCATCGGCAGTTGCCATCGCTGGCGCATCATTGACGCCATCCCCTGCCATGGCAACTTTATGACCCGCCGTTTGCAATAAAGCAATTTGGCTTGCTTTATCACGTGGGCTCATTTTACCGTAAGCTTGCTCGATACCCAGCTGCCCTGCCACATGGTCAACGACCGATTGCTTATCACCACTCATCAAAATGACATTGATACCAGCATCTTGTAGTGCAGTAATAGCCTGCGGCGTGTCATCCTTTAAGTCATCAGCAAGGGCAAAAGCACCGAGCGGCTCATCGTTAATACTAATAGCGACCGTACTGGCGATTTGCCATACTTTTGGCATCAGCTTTGGTAGCGTCAAATTAGCAAACTCTGCGCTACCAACCTTTATTAAGCCTAAGCCTTCGATATTTGCTTGTATACCAGCGCCCTTTATCACGCTAATATCAGTGACATTCATCAATGGCAAGTTTCGTTCAGTAGCCGCGTTAATCAATGCCGTCGCTAATGGGTGACTGGCATGCGCCTCAACACTCGCGGCAATTTGCAGGACATCATCAACGGCTAGTGACTTATCTACCATCACATTATCGACGATAGCAGGCTTACCGATGGTTAATGTGCCCGTTTTATCCAAAACAACGGTATCGATATTGCCTGCCGCTTCTAAGCTTTGTGCGTCTTTAAACCAAACACCATGACGCGCGGCGACACCCATACCAGCCATGATAGCCGCTGGCGTGGCCAAACCAAGCGCACATGGGCAAGCAATGACCAATACCGACACGGCATGCATTAACGCCGTATCAATCATACCCGTTAGCCACCACGTCAACCCAAAGGTGATCAAGGCAATCGTCACCACGACAGGAACAAAAATAGCCGTTACTCTATCGGCAAGGCGCGCTAAATTGGCTTTTGAGCCCTGTGCATCGCTGAGCGCTTGTACCATATCACCGAGCTTCGTATCACTACCTTTAGCACTAACGCGATAGAGTAAGCTGCCGTTTTCAACGAGAGCGCCTGCTAGCAGTCCATCACCTACTTCTTTTTTGAGCGGTACGGACTCGCCCGTTAAATGACTCTCCACACACCAGCCGCTACCATCGATAACTTTCCCATCGGTTGCCACACGGCTGCCTTGCTTAGCACGCAAGATATCGCCTACTTGTACATCTTGCAGCGCGACATTATGAAAGTCGCCATTCGGCTGCTGCTGCTCGACTTCATCAGGTGTTAAAGACAATAATAAATCGATACTGTTTAGACTGTGCTTTTTGGTGCGCTCTTCAAGATATTTACCGGTACGCACAAAAGCAATGACCATTACGCCTGCTTCAAAATACACTGCTGGGCCGTGTCCACTACCATGACCGCTTTGCAATAGACTGTTTAACGTACCATCGCCATGGGTCAGCCATAGATACGTTGAATACGCCCAAATAGTCACCGTACCGATGACCACCAACACATCCATATTGGCAAGACCACCTTTAATAGATGCCCAAGCGCTTTTGTAAAAGGGTAATGCCAATCCAAACTGTACAATCGTCGCTAGGATAAACTGAATCCAAACCGGCGGCATCCACGCCATACCTTGCCCAACAAGCATGCCCGCCATACCCACTAAAAACGGCAGCAAGCAAACCCATAACCCAATCAAGCGCCACGGATACTCAGTCGCGGTATCCTCGTCTGTTTGTGCAAACAAACTATCGACTGCTTGTAAATTGGCCACGAAACCGGTTTTATTTACCCATTCTGTGACCTGCTCAGGCGTGGTCTGCGTTGGGTCATAATCAACATTGGCGGTCTCGCCAGCGAAGTTTACACTCACCTCATATACCGATGGTTTTTTGTTTAGTACCTTCTCGATTCTTGATGCACAGGCCTGACACGTCATTCCATCAATGGCCAGTTGCAAGTGTGCACGCGTAGGCGATGTCGTCGTATTGGACTGAATATCAGTTTCAACATCATAGGACTGCTCATTGCTGGTACGGGTAGAATCATTCATAAATAGAACTCGTTATTGCGTTATAGCGCGTTATAGCGTTTATCAATTGATATGGCCATAAAAATATCAGTGGAGGGGAAATCTAAATGAAACAAGTAAAGCGTTTTAAAGTTGAATATGAATCTTAATGGATACTAAATATTAAATGGATACGAATAATAGCTATTCAAGTATGTCACTCTCTACAGCTTAATAACGCTCAGCACCATGATAGAAGCAACTTGATATGTATAAATAATGATTGCTCATTAAAAAAACCATTTAAATATCCATTAAAAAACCAGCCATGATAGCTGGTTTACTTAACTAAATGACAATGCTTACGAGTTAGCAACGGTTGCATCGAAGCCCGCTTCATCGATAGCAGCAGCAATGACTTCTGCACTGGTTTTGCTATCATCAAAGGTGACTGTCGCTTGATTGTCTGCAAGCTCGATACTGATATCATCTAAACCATCGATATCGGCGGTGGCATTATGGACGCTTGCCACACAGCCGCCACAAGTCATGCCATCAATCTTAATAACACGGGTTTGGTTTGCCATGAGAGGCTCCTTATTTTTATAACTGAGTTTTTATGAGTGAGTATTTTTATAGCTTTAATAAACTGCTTTTATCGCTGTTTCCTAAATACAGTCATTGCAGCATTGAACTAGCATAAGCCCAATTAAGCTGAACAACAAGTTTGATTGCTCGTATCTTTACGAAACCGCTTTATGAAAGTGCATCTTCTTTATCAGTGCCTCACCGCTAATCATGATAACGTGGATTTTGCGGGCCATCGATAGGAAACGGCTGAGTGACGTAATCGACCATACTGATTGCCGCAACGAAAGCATGGATGGTCGTTTGCGTATCATCATAACGGATAAAGGCAACACCATTTTCAGGCTCCAGCTCAATTTCAGTGACACCGGTAATGTTTTTTAGCGCCGTCATCACGCTCTCAAGCCCTTCGGTATCATCGATATTTTCGATACTTACCTGCGCTATTTTAATCGCCATCGTCTTACCCTCTCATCGATATCATTGTTAACATTATTAATGCGTATCCAATACCTCAAAGCCTTTAACCAAATCATCTATCTGCTTGAGCTGCCGTAAAAACGGCTCTAACTGACTGGTTCGTAACGCACATGGGCCATCACATTTTGCAACTTCTGGGTTTGGATGCGCCTCTAAGAATAATCCAGCTAGTCCTGTCGCCATACCTGCGCGGGCAAGCGTTGTGATTTGCTCACGGCGTCCACCGGCACTATCATTACGCGCACCCGGCTGCTGCAAACTGTGCGTTACATCAAAAAATACCGGAATATCCATCTGCTTCATGGTATCAAAACCAAGCATATCGACGACCAGATTATTATAACCAAAGGCACTACCGCGCTCACAAAGTATCAGCTTATCGTTACCACCTTCAAGACATTTATTGACGATATGACGCATCTCATGCGGCGCTAAAAACTGCGCTTTTTTAATATTAATAATCGCATCGGTCTTTGCCATCGCATGTACCAAGTCAGTCTGACGCGACAAAAACGCTGGCAGCTGGATAATATCGGCAACTTCAGCGACGGGCGCTGCTTGATACGGTTCATGGACGTCAGTGATAATTGGCACTTGGAATTTTTCTTTAATTTGCCCAAGCCAATCGATACCTTGCTCTAAACCAGGACCTCTATAAGAATGTAAGCTTGAACGGTTGGCTTTATCAAAGCTGGCTTTAAAAACATAGCCGATACCCAAACGCTGACATATATCAACATACTGCTCGGCAATTTCAAACGCCAATTCTTTAGATTCCAAGACATTCATGCCACCGAATAATACAAACGGTTGGTCGTTGCCAATATTAATCGTATTGCCATTTGGCGTCTTAAGTTGAATATGCGATTGCGCCGTTAATAGATTTTCCATGAAGTGCTGACCCTCATTATTGTTATGAACAGTTATTATTAATGCTACTTTCCCATATTGTAACCGATAGCCCCATGAAAAAAAGTATCTAAGCGTAATTACATCTCGCTGATACTGTAGATTACTTAATAAAGGCGCTATTGCTAGAAACCGCTATTAAAAAATAGCTAAATAAAGTCCAAAAAAAAGACCAATCCGAAAATCAGTCTTTTTTTATAACTATCAAGCTGTTGTGCGATAACGATTATTTATTATCACTATAGGTTCTTGCTGCTTTTACAAAGCTGTTAAACAGTGGATGACCACCGCGTGGCGAGCTGGTAAATTCAGGATGGAACTGTACCGCGACAAACCAAGGATGGGTAGGAATCTCAACCGATTCGACCAAATGCTGCTTGGCCGAATAACCTGATATGCTCATACCTGCTTGCTCTAATGGTTCAATATAACGATTGTTCATCTCATAACGATGGCGATGACGCTCAGTGATATTGGTTGAGCCGTAGATTTGGGCAAGCTTACTACCAGCAACCAGTTCCGCTTGCTGTGCACCTAAACGCATAGTGCCACCAAGGTCTGAATCATCGCTACGAATCTGTAATTCGCCGCGCTCATCCAACCATTCGGTAATCAGACCAATAATAGGTTCAGCCGCCGTACGATGGAACTCAGAAGAGTTGGCATCGATATGTAGCACATTGCGCGCATACTCAATCACAGCCAGCTGCATACCAAGGCAGATACCAAGATAAGGTACGTTGTTTTCACGCGCATAAGTAATGGCTTTCATTTTGCCATTGGTACCGCGCTCACCGAAGCCGCCCGGTACTAAAATAGCATCGGCATCGTTTAGACGGGCAAATAAAGCATCATCCGTTTCTAACAATTCAGCATCAATATAGTCGATTTTCACGTCGGCTTTATGGGTGATACCAGCGTGTAGCAAGGCTTCATTAATAGACTTATAGGCATCCGGTAATTCAACATACTTACCAACCATCGCTACCGTCACCGTCGCTTCAGGATTCAGCTGTGCTTCAACCACTTTATCCCAATCGCTTAAATCCGCTTCTGGTAAATCAAGACCAAAACGCTCACAGATTAAGTCATCAAGATCCTGCTCATGCAGGGTGCGCGGAATCTGGTAAATACTTTGCGCATCTTCACACATGATAACCGCACGCTCTTCGACGTTGGTAAATAGCGCAATCTTGCGGCGATTGTCTGGTGAGATATGATGATCAGAGCGACAAATTAAAACATCAGGCTGTAAACCAATCGAACGCAGCTCTTTTACTGAATGCTGGGTCGGCTTAGTCTTGGTTTCACCAGCACTGGCGATATAAGGTACTAGCGTTAAATGCATCAGCATGGCGCGATTGCGACCTAGCTCTACTTGCATTTGGCGTACAGCTTCCATAAAGGGAAGTGACTCGATATCACCAACTGTACCGCCAATCTCGATAATGGCGATGTCATAGCCTTCGCCACTGGCAAGAATTTTGCTTTTGATTTCATCAGTGATATGCGGAATCACCTGTACCGTACCGCCTAGATATTCACCACGGCGCTCTTTATTCAAAACGTTTTGATAGATACGACCACTGGTGAAGTTGTTGCTCTTACTCATCTTTGAATGGCGCAAAAAACGCTCATAATAGCCCAAATCTAAATCGGTCTCAGCGCCATCTTCGGTGACGAACACTTCGCCGTGCTGGAACGGGCTCATCGTACCTGGATCGACGTTAATATACGGATCCATTTTGGTCATCGTCACTTTTACGCCACGTGCTTCTAGCACGGCAGCAAGGGATGCGGCGGTAATACCTTTTCCTAGTGAGGACACTACCCCACCGGTCACAAATATAAACTTGGTCATAGTACTCTGTCGGTAATTGGTAAAGAAGGATTTTACTAAAAATACGCCACAAAATATAGGGCAAAAGCGCAAACTCTTTAAAACACTCAGTTTTTAACGCTTAGTCATCTTAAGTGCGTAGTCATCGTAAATACGTAGCTATTATAACCCACTGCAGCTTTAAAAAGGTCACAACAAAAAAACTCACCCCGAAGGATGAGTTTTTTTAGAGTCAGATTCTAATGTTTAGATTAGAATTTGTATTCTAGACCACCACCGATAGCGAACTCATCGCGATCATCAGAGCCTGGTTCTTCGATAGAATTTGCACCAACATAGGCATGAGCAATCATGTTTTCTTTATAGAAGTAACGACCACCAACAACGATTTGATCGGCGTCAACGTTTTCTTCGCCACCAAGATCTGAAGTAGTGTTGTACTGAGCATAGACAGAAGCAGGTTTTGCGAAGTTAGTTAGACCTAAAGCAGCGCTAACAAGCAGAGCTTTCTCATCTTTAGATGTAAGATCATAGTCAGCAACTTGATATAGCGCACCCAGTGTTACTGGAGCTGCCATATATTTACCTAGATCTACAGTAGCAGAACCACGGATAATATCACCAGTGATGTTTACATCTTTATCATAAGCAAGGCCTGCAGTGAAGCCAGTACCTTGATCAAACATAGCTGAAACACCAAAGCCACTGTTACGATCACTACTGCTTTCTACAGATGTTTCATCAGCAGCATACATCGCAGCGATCTGTAATGGAAGACCTTGATATTTAGGCGCTAACCATACAACAGAGTCGTCTATACGACCACTGTCTGCCATAAAGCTACCAAGATTATCAAAATAGGCGTCTGACACAAGAACGTTGTTTACATAATCAGTTGTTGATTGGTTACGACCAAAACGGAACTCACCGTAGCTATCATTTTTTAAACCTAGGAAAGTATCTCGGCTTCTGAATGCGATATTATTATCGTCACCTTCATTACCATCAATATTAATACCTACTTCATACTGATAGATCACATCAGTATTAGCAGTAATTGCTTCAGAACCTTTGAAACCTAGGCGTGATGAGTTAGAGTTGATCTGAACTGAATCAGAATCTTCATTACCATTATCTGTATTTACATAATCCATTGTAACGAATGCTTTACCGTAAACGGTAGGTGCAGCTTGAGCAGCTGATACAGATAGGGCAGCGATTGCTGTAGCTAAAAGTAGTTTTTTCATGGGGGTATCTCCACTTTACAATTTTAGTAATGAGCGAGCTATTATTAGCCGGTGCCCAAAATGGTATCGTCACAAATCCTCAAAGATATAATGTGTAACTGGCTACCGAGATTAGTCAGAAACAAGTGTGGCGAAGTTCTATTACCGTAAGATGAAAAAAACCATGACTTACATAACTGGGATCGAAATCGTAACTGCCATGTAAACGTTGGTCTTTATCGCTCTGTTGCGTAACATCCGTTACCAAACTCATACTTCGAGTACAAGCATAACAACTTTGACATAATTTGCAACATATTTTTTACGTCTCTAATGACAAAAAATCTTCAAAGCCACGTCCACTATGAGGTTTAACCTATATTTAATTAGGGACAAAAAAACACCCCTACTCGTCATGGACGAATAGAGGTGTTATTGAGAAATATCAGTAATAAGAATATTAACTATATTTAATATGCTTATTAAGAACAACACGTTAGCAGGCTACTTATACATAGATAAATAGCCTTAAAGCAAAGCCCGTTAATAATAACTAACGCTAGTTATATTATTTAATTAACAATATGGCTCGATTAATTTAGCAGTTGGCTTTTAGATCAAGGCGTGCTTGATGTAGCAATGGCTCAGTGTAGCCACTTGGCTGCTCGCGACCTTTAAACACCAAATCACAAGCCGCTTTAAAGGCATACGAGTTATCGAAGTCATTTGCCATCGGCTGATAGCCATTATCGTCAGCATTTTGCTCATCGACGACTTTTGCCATGCGTTTCATTGTATCCATCACTTGCTGCTCACTGATGACCCCATGATGCAGCCAGTTAGCGATATGCTGGCTTGAGATACGCAGTGTCGCACGGTCTTCCATAAGACCCACATCATTAATATCAGGTACTTTAGAGCAACCAACGCCTTGGTTTACCCAGCGTACGACATAACCTAAGATGCCTTGAGCATTATTATCAAGCTCTTGCTGCTTCTCTTCTTCCGTCCAGTTGGTGTTTTTTGCCAATGGAATGGTCAAGATGTCATCTAAGCTGGCACGCTCGCGTGATTTTAGCTTGTCTTGCACCTCAGCGACATTCACTTGATGATAATGCATGCTGTGTAAGGTGGCGCCCGTTGGTGATGGTACCCACGCTGTGCTAGCGCCCGCTTGTGGATGCGCGGCTTTGGTTTCCATCATCTCTTTCATCTCATCAGGCTTCGCCCACATGCCTTTACCAATCTGAGCGTGACCTTGTAGACCCGTCTCTAAACCGATATCGACGTTCCACTGCTCATAAGCTGGCTGCCATGCTTCTGACTTCATATCGCCTTTACGTACGAAAGGTCCGGCGTTCATGCTGGTATGCATCTCATCACCGGTACGGTCTAAGAAGCCGGTATTAATAAAGATAACGCGCTCTTTGGCTTGGCGAATCGCTTCTTTTAGGTTGACCGTCATACGGCGCTCTTCGTCCATAATACCGATTTTAAGGGTATTACGTTCTAAGCCCAATAAGTCTTCTGAGGCATTAAACAAATCGTTTGCCATTTTGACTTCTTCAGGACCATGCATTTTTGGTTTAACGATATACATCGAACCTTTACGCGAGTTTGAGAGCTGGTTGTTACCTTTAAGATCGTTTAAAGATAGTAGCGGTGTAATCAAACCATCCATCAAGCCTTCAAAAATCTCTTCTTGACCATTACCCAAATCGACTAAGATCGCAGGGTTTTGCATCAAATGGCCAACGTTACGAATTAGCAATAATGAGCGACCTGGTAAGGTAATGGTGTCGCCATCTGGCGTAGTATATTCGCGGTCTGGGTTTTGTTTACGTGTACGGGTTTTGCCGCCTTTTTCAAAGGTTTCTTGCAAATCGCCATTCATCAAACCAAACCAGTTGCGATAGACTTCAACTTTTTCTTCAGCATCGACCGCAGCGATTGAATCTTCACAATCTTGAATCGCTGTAATGGCTGATTCTAATAGCACGTCCTTAATATTGGCTGGATCGTCTTTACCAACTGGATGGCTGCCATCGATTTGAATTTCAGCGTGTAAGTTATTATTCTTTAATAAGATACCGGTTGGGCTTGCTGCATCACCCACAAAACCTGCAAACTGAGTAGCATCTTTTAGCTCAGTGCTGCTATCACCTTGTAGCACTTCAAGCTTCCCATCGACCACTTTAAAGCCGGTTGCATCGTTGTATGAACCTGAGGTTAGGGCAAAGTTTTCATCCAAGAATTTTTTGGCATAGGCGACGACAGCAGCGCCGCGAGTTGGGTTGTAGCCACCTTTTGCTTCTTGACCATTTTCATCGCTGATCACGTCTGTGCCGTACAAAGCATCATATAAGCTGCCCCAACGAGCATTGGTCGCGTTCAATGCATAACGGGCGTTACGTACGGGTACGACTAACTGCGGTCCTGCGATATAGGCAATCTCGTCATCGACGTTTTGGGTGCTAACTTTGAAATCTTCGCCTTCTGGTAACAGATAGCCGATTTCTTGTAAAAATGCTTTATAAGTAGGATAGTCAATGTCGCCGTCTTTGGCAGGATTGTCTAGATGCCATTGATCAATCTGGGCTTGGATTTTGTCACGGGTCGCAAGCAGCGCTTTATTACGCGGCGTAAACTCCTTAATGACCTTTTCAAAACCTGACCAATAACTGTCTGAATCCACACCGACTTTCGGCAGCACTTCGTTTTCAATAAAATCGAACATCTGCTTATCGATGGCAAGAATGCCCTTCTGAATACGATTGGCGTTAGAAGACTGGCTCATATTGTTATCCTTATCTGTTCGTGAAGTGTGTTAATCCCGGGTTACTACTATCGCAGTTAAGATCTAAGTTGCTACTATTTAGACCGGCTTTAAGCAAATACTAAGGTGATAAACCTTACTTTTTGCGATAGCATGGATAGTTGATATAATGCTGAGTATCAACTACTCACTAGCAATCAATAGTAAGACAGAATGTCCCAAAAGCAAAATCTCATCCTACTATCAAATAATAAAATAAACAAGGAAACATCATTCAGCAAGTAAATACTTAGGCTGTAGATAAATGATACCCTATAAGACGTATGGCTTTAGATGCTATAAACGCCTTGTTTAAGCACAATGATGGAAACGATGGATAAACTGTAAGTAATCATTACCATAGTAATTTATGCTTAACGGTTATCTATTAAGCTAAGGCGTTTAAAAGTATCAAACACGTCAAATGATCCATCATGCCAAATGCTATTAAAGATATTTGCCGCTATATAGTCAGTTCAGTATAAAAAAGGCAGGTTAAAAATAGCCTGCTGCTGGGATAAATTTTTCTTGCTTGCTGTGCGCTTCGCACTTTTCGATGCTTCGCAAAATTTATCCCAACAGCCATGTATTCTTTTTAAGTTGAATCGACTATAGCAGACTTATTTATTTTCAGACCTTTTTATCATGATTCAATAAATGCTGTTTTACAACTACTCAATAAAGCCCAATAAAACTATGACTATCAATACACAAAACCTTGCAACTTTAACGCAAGAAAATGGCGCTCAAGAAGAAAATAATCAAGAAGACAGCGTCGATATTGCGCAATTACGAACGCCTATAAAGGTAGACCTATCCCCTATTTATGAGTTTTTGGGTACGCGAACCACACAAGCGTGGGTAAATGCCGCCATTGCTGACTTGCCATTAATCATTCAAGATCATGCCAATTGTGAAAAAAAAGCGGCTGGTACAGCAATGAACTTATTATTTCGCTATGAGTTTTCTTATGATTTACAACGTAAATTGGCGCAGTTGATACGCGAGGAGATGCTGCATTATGAGCAGGTGCTCGGCATCATGAATGAGCGCGGGCAAGCGTGGCAATATCTAAGTGCCGGACGTTATGCTAAAGGTATGCTGAAACATAAACGCACCTACGAGCCAGCAGCGATGATAGATGTATTGATTATCGGAGCATTTATTGAAGCGCGTTCTTGTGAGCGTTTTGCTGCATTGGCTGAAGTCATCAACGATGAGCGTTTGGCGAAATATTATCGCTACTTACTTAAATCAGAAAGCCGTCATTTTGAAGATTATCTGGCATTGGCGCAGTCATTGTCAGAGGATAATATCGACGAGCGCGTGGCGTTTTTTAAAGCGGTAGAAGCAGAGCTGATATCGAGCCCAGATACAGAGCTGCGTTTTCATAGCGGTGAACCTGCTTAATTATAGAATCTGTGCCATATCTTAATGGCTAGGATTTTAACCATTCTAAAAGGCGGTTTAAAAAGAAAAAGGTGCAACAATCAGTCGATATGAGAATCGGCTAATTGTTGCACCTTTTGGCTTCATACTTCTTCACTTCACACTGTCTAAGTGTCTACTTTCTTAGCATACTGTCTAAAACTGTTATTTATCACTCTCCATTAAAGCGCTGTCGTATTCTTTATGACTTTTTCCGACATGATGCGGATCATGGTCATCCGTTAACCTTGCTGCTTCTGCTGGATTGGCTGTTTGCAATGCATCATCAGCAACAATCCCATTATTGTCATCGGCATCTTTAAGCGGCATATCATCATTTAAATGAGCCGTTTTTAAATTACTCGTTTCCGCATCCCTATCATCTGGCGTATTCATGGTAATTCCTTTTCTAATCTTGTTAGCACCACTAGTTATATAAAGTAGTATATAAACGGCTATCTAAACGAAAAACAGTGTGCACATTAACGTCTAGCGCCTCATTAAATTAATGCTGAAAATCTAAGTGTTAGAAATCTTTTTCATCAGGATTTAGCACGCGTGTTTGAGCATTATCAACGTTGGCATAGCGGTTTAAGTCATTGATACCTGCGCTTTTAGCCGCATCACCAACCATCGTATGCTCATTAATACCTTCGTCAAATGCATTGCCCTCTTGGTCACGGCGATCTGGCTGACGTGCAGGATTGTCATTATCGTTGACGTGTTCTGAATTAATCACGCCTTCTTTAAAGGTATCTGTCCCTTTATTTTCAGTAATGCTATTGTCAATTTCAGTATGAGCATTAGCTGTATGATTATTAGTACGATTAACATCAGCGTCGTCTAGACGCGTCTTGGTTAAAGCGGGATCTTTGGTTTGCATATCTTCATTTTGCATCATGCTATCCTTATCATGTGTAATTATTATCATGTTCTGATCATATTGGATTATTGCGGTTATCGTTATTATTATTGGTCATTGAATTTCTAATATTGCTTACTTATTTGTAAATTAAACAACGGCTTAACGCGATTCATTACCTTTTTGCGATAAATCATAAGCGTTTAAATCCGCGACATTTTTGCCGCCTGCTGGTAAGTCCTCTTCTTTACGAGGGTCGGAATATATCTCGTCCGTTTCCTGTGATTCCTGCTGTGGTCCATCGATATTAGGCTCATGTTTACGCCCTTCATAACTGTCTTGGGCATTGTCTGGATGTAAGGCTGCTGGATCACGAACGGGTACCGCTTCTTCATGGTTTGGATGGGTATTAGTTGGCATGGCGCGTCCCTCGCATTTATGGTTTAGAGCATTATTTAATTTTTATGCAGTAATAAATATGCTCATTGCTACTAATTTCTTTGTGGTACTGGTTACTTTTTAGATAAATTAAAATTAGTTAAATTAAAATCACTTATCAGTACGCAAATCATCATTAATAAAAGAAGTCTGTTCTTCTTTACTCAATTCTTCCGGCACATCAACTTCTTTATTGTCGGCTAGGTTTTCTTCGATTTGCTGACTATCAGCTTGCTCTGCTGCTTTTTTAATATCTGAGGTATCGTTCTTGGTATTGCTCATGATTCATTCCTATTTTTTATAATTGAGGTATCAGTAATAAAGCCAGTATCAATTATAGGAAGAATTCTCAATCGCTAACCAGTGCACTGCGGTATCAATGTGTGAATAAATGTGAGGTTACCAGACAGTTTGTAACGCATGTTTCATCTTTATACTTATCATCATTCTCAATAGAGATTATTAAGACGAAAAAGCCAAGCGTAGATTAACTCTATGCTTGGCTTTGATTTAAAATATTTTGATTAAGAATGTTAAAGGTTCATACTGTCTAGGTTCATCCAAGATAGCAGTAAGCAACGCTAATAAAAGCAGATTAACTAAAAACTGACTATTAAAGCCATTTCGCTAAACTGACTCGCCAACACGGTTGATAACTTTTAATAAATAATCTTGCGCGATATGCGGCAGCTCACCTGCAGTAGGTTCAATTTGATGCCAAACGCCATTACCGTCAAGTGTCCACGCTTGCACATTGTCTTTCAGGTAATTTAATAACCCATCTTCATAAATCTGTTTAAAGAGCTTCTTATCCTCAATGGGAAATGCTACCTCGACGCGATGGAACAAGTTGCGATCCATCCAATCGGCACTGCCGCAATATAAGCGCTCATCCCCATCGTTATGGAAATAATAAATGCGCGTATGCTCCAAAAAACGCCCGATAACAGAACGCACAGTGATATTTTCAGACAACCCTTTTACTTGCGGGCGCAGGCAGCACATGGAGCGCAAAATTAGCTCAATCTTAACCCCTGCTTGTGACGCATCATATAATTTATCAATCAGGCGTCGCTCGGTCAGCGCATTAACCTTAACCATTATATGAGCGCGCTTGCCTGCTTTCGCATGGGCAATTTCATCATCGATAAAGCTCATTAGCTTTTCATGCAAGGTAAACGGCGCATGCAGGAGCTTTTTCAAATTGGCAGGTTTGCCCATTCCCGTCAGCTCTTGGAAAATTTTATGCACATCTTCTGAGATATCGGGGTCGGCGCTAAATAAACCATAATCGGTATAAACTTTGGCATTGGCCGCGTGATAATTACCAGTGCCTAGATGCACATAACGACGGATTTTATCGTCTTCACGGCGAATGATAAGCATCAGTTTGGCATGGGTTTTGTAGCCAACAATACCGTAAACCACCACCGCGCCAGCTTCTTGCAAATAATTGGCAACCGCGATATTAGACGCCTCATCAAAGCGGGCGCGTAATTCAATAACCGCCGTGACTTCTTTACCATGACGCGCTGCTGCCGCTAGGGCTTTGACGATTTCTGAATTGGTACCTGAACGATATAGCGTTTGCTTAATGGCCAATACTTTTGGGTCGCTTGCCGCTTGCCACAACAGATTGATAATCGGTGAAAAGGCATGGAATGGATGATGAACCAAGACATCGCCTTTACGCATCGCTGCAAACATGCTGGTTGCTTTATCGAGCTTATCGACTTCACGGCGAAATGGTTTGGGTACGACATAAGTAAAAGGCTGATAACGCAGTGCTGGAATATTAAAATCAAACAGCAGCCGCGTTAGGTTCACCGGTCCATTGACGCGGTATAATTGATTGTCATGCAGCTCAAACTCATTGAGCAGATAATCACTAATGGGCGTTGGACAATCGGTGGTGACTTCTAAGCGCACCTTGTCACCAAAGCGGCGGTTTTCAAGCTCGCCTTCTAATGCTTTGGCAATATCATCGACGTCGTCTGCCAAGTCCAAATCTGCATTGCGCGTCAGTCTAAACTGATGGCAACCCGTGACATTCATGCCAGGGAATAGCTCACCAATATGTTCATGAATCACGGCTGATAGCATCACATGGTGCTCTTTACCACCTGTCAGCTCATCAGGCAGACGAATCACGCGCGGCAAGCTGCGCGGCGCTGGCACAATCGCCAAATTGATATCGCGACCAAAGGCATCTTTGCCTTCCAAGGTAGCGATAAAGTTTAAGCTTTTATTAACTAAACGTGGAAATGGATGCGCAGGGTCAATACTGATAGGTGTTAATACCGGTGATACTTGCTCGGTGAAATAGCGCTTCATCCATGCCGATTGCTCGCTATTTAACTCGTCCCGTTTTAAGTAGCGAATATCTTCTTTGGCAAGTGCTGGCAGGATATCTTCATTTAAAATACGGTATTGCTCAGCGATGGCAGCATGAGTGATAACGGATATCTCTTCTAATACTTCGCTTGGGCGCATACCGTGGACACTGGTCGATACATCACCCAGATTGAGTTTTTGCATGATACCGGCGACGCGAATCTCAAAGAACTCATCGATGTTAGATGAAAAAATAATTAAGAAAAATAAACGCTCTAATAAAGGATGACGCGAACTGGCTGCCTGCGCTAAAACCCGCAGATGAAATTGTAATAATGACAGGTCGCGATTGATATAGCTGCTCGGTGAATAGCTGCCATCTTCTGAACGTTGCCAGTCAATGTCAGTCAGGTTCTCAGTTAAGACCTCAGTTAAACTGTTAGTCGCACTATCGGTTAAAATATCAGTCGAGTGTTCATTCACTTCAATAAGGTTTGGGCTTACTTCATTGTCAGTTTTTATACTCATATCAATACTGTCATTAACTTCATGCTTATTATCTATCTCTGCCATCTTCCCACTCCTTTAGCGTTATCGATACGCCATCATCTTTTATTTTTATACTCAAACACGGTTCAGAAGTTTTTATATTAATTTTTTTAAAGAGGCTAATTTTACATCCTATAACATAGCACAATTAGGCTTACTGCTATTTGAAATCACTAACAGTTTAAGCGAGCAATTTAAGCCGATTGTGGCAAGACGGCATTTTTCATCCGTTTTTTAATGATGCGTTGTTTGTTACGCAAGCGTTTGTCGCTTTGATGACTTTCATAGTATTTTGGATTGGTCAGCATGGCGATGAGTAAAGCAGATTCGTCACGGTTTAGGTTGGCAGCTGATTTATCAAAATAATGATGGGCGGCGGCATCGATACCATAAATACCATTGCCAAACTCCGCCACATTGAGATAAGCGGTCAAAATGCGCTGCTTATCCCACAAAGTTTCTATCATGACAGTGATAATCGCTTCCTCAGCTTTACGGCTATAAGAGCGATGCGAAGTGAGAAACAAGTTTTTAGCCAATTGCTGGGTGATCGTTGAGCCGCCCGCTGACATTTTGCCAGTTTCTTCGTTCTTTTTCTGTGCCGCCTTAATGCCTTTCATATCAAAACCATTATGCTGGCTAAACGTCGAATCTTCACTGACAATCGCCGCTTGTTTGGCAGATTTGGCAATGGCGTCATACTCAGCCCACGTCTGGGTGACCGTGCCGCCTGTTAAACGATGGGTCAGCATAAACATACTGTTATTAATCGGCTGGGTTTTCCAAATCAGCAGTAACCCTGCGACCAATATATGGAATGCCACGACCAACAACATGAATGCCAATAATAAGCGTTTGATAAATTTGCCAAAACTTGTCATGCGTGCGATATCCGAGTGGTGAAAAAATAGTCATATAAAAAGCGGCTGTCTACAAATGGCGCGCTATAAACGGCAAGCTATCAATAAGATGCTAACAATGCGCAATGATAAATAGCAGGTCATCTTACCTAATCTCACAATCGCTGTCATTATTTACCCCATTTCTTTATCATGTAAATAGTGTTAAATAATATCAATGCCTTTGCTTAAATTACGGAAGATAAATACTTAGCATTAGACATTATTAGCGCTAGACATTATAAACAGACGTTAGAAGCAAATATCTTAAAAGGTAGCAACTATCAAAAATAGAAATCAGTATAAGAGTAAAAATATGGATAATGATAATGGCAATTGTAATACGATACCAACACTACGGGCACGTATGATTGCCGCCAACCCCAATCTTGGCACGGACGAAAATCAGGATAAATGGTGGCTACTCGGCACCTCTGGCTGCCATCTTTGTGACGTCGCAGAACAGTTGCTCACCCAGTTTCAAGCGGTGCAGCCGATAAGCTATCAGCTTGTCGATATTGCCGATTTTGATGAGGCGCTTATGATGGAGTTTGCTACCACGATTCCTGTGATATTGACGCCGTCAAAACGCTTGAATTATCCGTTTTCAGTGTTGGATTTGCAGCAATTATTAGTAGCGTCATAAAGCAGTTTTTATAAAACAACCAGCATAAGAGCGCTATTATAAAACAATCATAATAATGAGAAACCTATGAAAGATTTAAAGAAAATAACGGAAATTGAGGACTTGCGCCGTGTTGCCGAGCGTAAAGTACCACGGATGTTTTATGATTATGTCGATTCAGGCTCATGGACTGAGACCACTTATCGCAACAATGAAACCGACTTTGACCGTATTAAATTGCGCCAACGGGTTCTGGTCAATATGGAAGGGCGCTCGCTTGCCACTGACATGCTGGGCTCAAAAGTCAAAATGCCCGTTGCTATCGCACCAACTGGTTTTACCGGTATGATGTGGGCCGATGGTGAGATTCACGCCGCACGGGCAGCGGAGAAATTTGGTGTGCCCTTCTCGCTTTCGACCATGAGTATCTGCTCTATCGAAGATGTGGCAGAAAATACCAGTGCGCCGTTTTGGTTTCAGCTGTATGTGATGCGCGACCAAGAGTTTATGGCAAACCTGATTCGCCGTGCTAAGGCGGCCAATTGTTCCGCGCTTATCTTAACCGCAGATTTACAAGTCCTCGGACAACGCCATAAAGATATTAAAAACGGTCTATCTGCGCCGCCAAAGCCTACCCTTGGCAATATATTGAATCTCATGACCAAGCCACAATGGTGCATGAATATGCTCGGCACCAAACGGCATAGCTTTGGCAATATCGTCGGTCATGCCAAAAACGTCGAGGATATCTCATCGCTCTCAGCATGGACTGCTGAACAGTTTGACCCGGCGCTGAACTGGGATGATGTCGCGCGCATTAAAGATATGTGGGCCGGCAAGCTCATTATCAAAGGTATCATGGAACCTGAAGACGCCATCTTGGCTGCTCGTAGCGGTGCCGATGCATTAGTCGTCTCAAACCATGGCGGCCGTCAGCTCGATGGGGCGCTGTCTTCCATTGCCGCGCTTGCTGATATCGTGCAAGCGGTACGAGCGGAAAACAGCAATATTGAGATTTGGCTCGATAGTGGCATTCGCTCCGGTCAAGATGTGCTCAAAGCGTTGGCTGTAGGCGCTACTGGTACGATGATTGGTCGCGCGTTTTTATATGGGCTTGGTGCTTATGGTGAAGATGGCGTGCGCCGTGCGCTAGAGCTTATTTATAACGAGTGTGATATCAGCATGGCGTTTTGTGGTCATACCGATATCAATCAAGTAACGGATGACATTTTGGTCAAAGGCACTTATGAGAACCTTAAAACTTATGCTTATTAAAAAGCTAGTCCTTATTAAAGAACCCAACTTTATTAAATATTGATATATTCAGTTCGATGTAAAAAGGATATGCTTAAAATAGCGTGCTGCTAGAATAAATTTTCCTTGCTTGCTGTGTGCTTCGCACTCCAGAGGCTTCGGAAAATTTATTCTAGCAACCCTATATCGTTTTGAAGTTGAATCGACTATAACCCACTTATGGGTGACACGCCCTAACCCTAGCCTTTATACTCTACTCATCACTTTTTATTGATAGTTTGCGTTTATGACCATTCAACAATTATTAAAAACCGCGCCCGTCACCACTTTGCTATTAGTCAGCTTTATCGGTTTATTTATCATGCAGGTGCTGAGCGGCGTCGATGCCAATAATCCATCGACTGAAGCATTGCTAAAATGGGGCGCCAATGCTCTGCCTTATACCATGGACAGTGAACCATGGCGCTTGGCAAGCAGTGCCTTTTTGCATATCGGTCTGATGCATTTATTGTTTAATGGTTTTGCCATGTATTTTTTTGGGCAAATTGCCGAGCCGATGTTTGGTTCAGCGAAGTTTTTGGCGTTATTTTTACTCGCGGCAATCGGTGGCAACCTACTGAACAACCATATTACGTGGCAAGGTATCTTAGATGGCACTGGACAACCGGGCATATCGGCGGGCGCGTCTGGCGGTATCATGGGTATCGGTGCCGCGCTATTGATAGCCGCGCTGTTTAAAATATCAGTCAATGGTATGGTGCTCAATCTGAAAAGCCTAATCATTATTATGGGCATCAATTTGGTATATGGCTTTGCCGTACCGGGGATTGATAATGCTGGTCATATGGGTGGCGCGATAACAGGATTGGTGATTGCATTGGCGTTTGCCATTGCCTACCGTCAGCGGTTGGCTGCTGCGCTACAGCATGTACCTAGCGCACCTCAAGACATTTATCAAACGACGTATATCAATTCTCCAGCAAGTAGCAACACGGACTTTTCTGCCTCTACTTCTACCCTCGCTCCTCGCTTTGATAATGAGGGTAATTTTGATAATAACAGCAGTTTTAATCATGACTCTGCTGTAAACTTACCTATAAATGTGAATGCTAATCACGCAAGCCTTAATCACAGCAAACTTAACGAACAACAAAGAGCGAACAAATCGACGCTTATTTGGCAATTGCTACCGTGGCTGGTCATGCTACTTATCAGTGTTGGTTTTGTGTGGTGGTGGCAAGATATCCATCAGCAAATACTACAAGTGCTCGCCGCCATTGAGTAAAATGCCAGACTTATTTATTATTCTATTTATCAACGCTTTTTTTACCGTTTATCCCACCCACTTATGAGAGCAAATCATGTTTAAATCATCAGCGCTATCGAAACCGTTGACGCGCACTGTCCTTAGCGCATTGACCGCCACTGCCCTATTTAGCGTCGCCAGCATCTCTAATGCTGCACTGTTTAAAAACAACTTACCGACTGATAAAGATGCCATTTTAAGCGTCGGCGTCAACGTCATGGCGGTCAAGTCAGCTTATGATTTGGAAGACAGCACCGACATAAAAGTATTGCCGGGTGTGTTTTATGATAACAACCGAATCTATGCACGCGGTGCGCAGGCTGGCGCTTATATCATCAATGATGGCACCAATCAGCTAGCCGCTTACGCGCAGCTCGATGGCAGCGAGTTCGACCCTGATGATGCAACTGGCGCGCTGCAAGGTCTTGATGAGCGTAAAGCTTCAGCCGCTGCTGGTCTATCCTATCTACGTCGTACACCGGTGGGTGGTTTTCGCCTACAAGTCGCGACTGACGTGTTAGATAAAAGTGGTGGTAATACAGCGCGCTTGACCTATCTTGCCAAAATCACTAAAGATAAGCTGACCGTCTATCCAAGCATTGGTTTTGAGTACCATGATGCCGACTACAATAACTATTATTATGGCGTTACTGAACAAGAGTTTGTAAATACAGGCGTCGCTGCTTATGAGTCAAATAATAGCTTAAACCCTTATATCAATATCAGTGCCAACTATGATTTCAATGAGCGCTGGGCAGGATTTGCCAATCAAAGCTTAAGCTATCTGCCAAATGAGCAATATGACAGTCCGATGGTAGATTCGCGTACGCATGCAACAACGACGCTAGGATTGCTTTATAAATTTTAGTTAAGCACGTATATGCAATAAAAAAAGACCTTGTCGCGTTATGTGACAAGGTCTTTTTTTATCTCTACTTTAATTGTAGGGTGCGCCTAGGGCACCGATAGTATAGCTATTTCTTAAAAATGGTGCGTGGGACGCACCCTACTCGTACCAGTTTCACTTTTCAATTGATGAGTTGTGAACGTAATTTATTTATTTTTTTCGCACGTTCGTCACTTTCATACATCTGGATTTCACCATTTATCACTTTCTTTGCGTCTGAAAGAAAATTCTTCTCAATTAAGCTTAATAGATGCTGAGTTTTTCCTAATTTACCTTCAACTTCCTCAAAATTAACGTTAGGATTAGAAAAAGTTGCCGCTATATTGTATTTTTCGTACCAATTACTAAATTTCCCATCTAACCCTTCTACAGAAATATGCATTAAACACATAGTAATAACAGATTGATATAGCTCATAGTATGAATACATCAATTCACTTGAAAACACCCTCTTAGATCTTGCTTTAGATTGTCTAACCCAATCATTAAAACCGTCTAAATTATACTCTCTTAAATCTTTCTCTATATTCATATTGTCAATGAACTGCTCATGAAATTCAGAAGGCATAAGTTCTAAAACTGTTACAAATCCTGGGATCAGTTGTCTAAGCTGCATCATTTCAATCCAAAGAATCTCTATCGCATCAATTTGTTTTTGTCTACCAAAGTCTAAAGCTGTTAGATTACTGCTAACTAAGGCTTCTACCTGAGCTCCATTAGAACTGAGTTGAGAATCCATTATTTTAAGTTCAATATCTATCAACTTCTGATTATCTTGTAGCTTTTTATCAAATTTATAAGTAATAGTTTTTCCTACTGATTCAATTAAAGTGTTCTTTAACAATACCCAAAGACCTCCAACTGTTATTACACTAGAAAACACACTAATCAGCACATCGTTCAACTCTAACCTCACTTTATCCATTTTAAATAGTCAACATATTATTACTTTGCAATCTTGGTAGCAAGCATAGGGCATACAAAATATATCGATGAAATATAAAGTTACTGCGTAAGACGTACCTCACCTAAGATTATAAATGAGCAAATAAAAGACCTTGCCACATTACGTGACAAGGTCTTTTTAAACTCTCTAAATCTATCAGGCTGCTAAAAATTAGCCTTTAAGCTTTTTGATAGATTTAACATTACAGCCTTTATAGATGATTTCACTGCTGGCATCTTGGATATTAGCCGATGATTTGTGATAATTATTTAAACGCAATGCGCCAGTCATAATACTAAAGTATTCTTCATCGCCAAACACGGTATCAACCATGTCAGAACGACCTAAGTTAATGGGTAAAAATCTTTTTTTGCCATTCAGATTGGCTTCTGCAAAAGTCGGTAGGTTTTGCTTGTTAAAACCATAAGTCACGCTAACTTTCTTTTTGTTTTGGCAAGTATAGTTGACCTGTCTGTGTTTAACAGCGCTATCATAGCTCTCGCTTGGTTCCATTACTTTGTCCGAGTAGGCCATGGCAGAACCAGAACCCAACATTGACATCAAAATACCAGCTGATGATAAAGCGGCAGTTAACTTTTTCATAAATTACCTCAATGATATAAATAGAATAGTCATAGATAAGAGAAATATGGACGTTAGCGGCGAACTATTTTTAGTTAGTCTAATCGTTCGCTCTTATTGTCTTTGTCGTGATTTAAAAATTTTTTTAAAACTTTCATTTACGAGCCTTTATCTATGCACTCATTGTAAGCAAAAACTTTAGTTGGGGTTGTTATAAGTATTGGTTGGCTTGTTGTTTGAGCGTAAAACATTGTTGCGCGCGATGTATGCGCCTTAATTTATAGGCAAAAAAAAGACCCTGCTCATTCCTCTATAAAGGATGGCAAGGTCTTTTCAAATAACTGACTTCTCAGTGGAACAAATATCACACTGCTACAAGAAAGATGAGCGCAAATTGCACCTGTCGTACATTAAGCGAGTCTGACACCGTAGCAGGTCGTTATTCGGTCAACGACTTAAGAAGGATGCACCATATCAGCAGGGGTTACCCACTCATCAAACTGCGCTTCAGTTAATAGCTCTAGCTCAACCGCAACTTGCTTCAAGGTTTTGTTTTCTTTATAAGCCGTCTTGGCGATTTTTGCTGCGTTTTCATAACCGACATGACGGTTCAAAGCAGTCACTAGCATCAATGAGTTATGCAAGAAGTCATCGATTTTGTCTTTGACTGGCTCAATACCAACCGCACAATTTTCATTAAAGCTATTGCACGCATCACCCAATAGCTTGATAGATTGTAATAAGTTAAAAGCAATCACTGGCTTATAAACGTTGAGCTCAAAGTTACCTGACGCGCCAGCCATGCTGATAGTGACGTCGTTACCCATCACTTGAGCGACAACCATGGTCATCGCTTCTGACTGAGTTGGGTTTACTTTACCCGGCATGATAGATGAGCCTGGCTCATTTTCAGGAATCGTCAACTCGCCTAGACCACAGCGCGGACCTGAGGCTAACCAACGGACGTCGTTAGCGATTTTATTTAAGCTACCTGCTAGCGTTTTTAGTGCGCCAGAAGCAAATACTTCAGCATCACGAGCGGCTAGTGCTTCAAATTTATTTGGTGAAGTGACAAATGGCAGACCAGTCAAGGTTGATAACTGCTCAGCAGCTTTTACCGCATAATCAGGGTGAGCGTTTAGACCTGTACCAACCGCTGTACCGCCTAGTGGCAATTCATATAGACCTTGTAGCGCGTTATCGATACGAGTTAATGAATGGTCAAGTTGGCTAACATAACCGCTGAATTCTTGACCTAGGGTCAAAGGAGTCGCGTCTTGCAGATGGGTACGACCGATTTTAACGATGCTATCAAATTCTTTGGCTTTAGCATCTAACGTATCGCGCAATGCTTTTACCGCTGGAATCAATAGGCTATTAATCTGACGAGCAGCAGCAACACGAATCGCGGTTGGGAAGCTGTCGTTGGTAGATTGCGCATGGTTAACATGGTCATTCGGGTGAATCGGCGTATAGCTGCCGCGCGCGTTCCCTGCGATTTCGTTGGCACGGTTGGCCAATACTTCGTTCATGTTCATATTTGACTGGGTGCCAGAACCTGTCTGCCATACCACCAATGGGAACTGATCCGTTAGACCGCCGTTGATGACTTCGTCAGCAGCTTGCACGATTAAATCGCGCTTATCGCCTTCGATACGCTCAAGGCTCGCATTGGTAATCGCAGCGGCTTTTTTCACTAACGCCATTGCTTCAATCATCGGGCGTGGCAAGGTCTCGCCACCGATTTTAAAGTTTTCGCGGCTACGCTGAGTTTGCGCACCCCAATAAGCGTCAGCTGGGACTTCCACGTTGCCCATGGTATCTTTTTCGGTACGAGTTGCCTGATTCTGTGTCGACATAACTACCCTCTTTGATGGTTTGTTGTATAGCTGCTTTGAAAAAAGTG
>Ga0208670_100039_pt1 | contig 57259 bp, 49 predicted proteins | sample 24BtaG_FD_184098 | JGI IMG/M metagenome (GOLD analysis project Ga0208670, IMG submission 184098) | Marine viral communities from Cariaco Basin, Caribbean Sea - 24B_WHOI_OMZ_CsCl (SPAdes) (version 2) | ecosystem: Environmental > Aquatic > Marine > Oceanic | place: Caribbean Sea: Cariaco Basin...
CTCGCTTCAACCTCTTCCCGCCCGATAATCAAGAACCGGGTGGTGTTGTCCGGACGGTCTTCGATGCTGCTTGCCAACACCTCCAAACCGTATAGCTCGGCCGCCATATCACCTGCAATTGCCGCCGAGCCGGGCTCTTCGGACGCACGGCGAGCCGCCTCTGCGTTACTTGAAACCGTAATCCGCTCGATTCCGGCACGATGCGAGTCCAGCCACTGCCGACACTGGGCAAACGACTGCTGATGCGAGTAAATACGGGTAATTTCCTGGTCTTTAAACTGTGGCGACACCATTAAATGATGGTGAATGCGAAGCTGTACTTCTCCGCAGATCTTCAGCGGCGACGACATGAACATATCGAGGGTATGATTCACCATACCTTCTGTTGAGTTCTCGACCGGAACGACGCCGTAATGTGCTGAGCCGGATTCGACCTCGCGGAACACCTCGTCAATCGCCGGCATCGGCACACTGATGACCGAGTGGCCGAAGTGCTTGAGCGCGGCCGCTTGCGTGAAGGTGCCCAACGGCCCCAGAAACGCGATATGCATCGGCTTCTCGAGCGCCAGACACGCCGACATGATTTCCCGAAACAGACGCGCCATTTCTTCAGCCGGCAAGGGCCCCGGATTTTCTTCTTTTATCCGGCGAAGCACCTGAGCTTCCCGCTCCGGGCGGTAGAAAAACACATCCTGCCCGGGATTCGCAGCCATTTTGACATGGGCGACTTCCTGGGCACAGGCGGCTCTGGCGCTGATCAGTTTCATGATCTGCTGATCAAGGCTGTCGATTTCGTCCCGAAGTTCGCTCAGGCGGGCCTTCTCGTCGGTCATGATCAGCCCCGCTCCTTCTCGAATTCCGCCATGTACCCGATCAACGCATCTACACCCGCTTCGGGCATTGCGTTATACAAACTCGCACGCATGCCACCCACAGAGCGATGACCGGCAAGGTTGAGCAAGCCTCGCGCGTTGGCGCCTTTCAAAAATTCACCGTTCAGCGCATCATCGCCCAAGGTGAACGGGATGTTCATCCAGGAACGGAAGCGCGGGTCGATCGGGTTAGCGTAGAAATCGCTGTTATCAATGAAGCCATACAGCTTGCTGGCTTTACGGGCATTGATTTCACCCATCGCCTGCACGCCACCCTGCTCCTTCAGCCACTTGAACACCAAACCTGCAAGGTACCAGGAATAAGTAGCTGGCGTGTTGTACATCGAACCGTTATCGGCAATGACTTGATAATTCATCATTGTCGGCGTTTCTTTGCGGGCTTTACCCAACAGATCTTTGCGGACAATCACAACGACCAGTCCGGATGGGCCGATGTTTTTCTGAGCGCCGGCGTAGATCAGGCCAAACTTCGAGACATCCAGAGGGCGAGACAAAATCGTTGATGACATATCCGCTACCAGAGGAACGGAACCGCTCTCCGGCACGAAGTTGTATTCCAGGCCACCAATGGTTTCATTGGGTGTGTAGTGCAAATAGGCCGCATCGGGCGTGGCTGCCCAGCTGGACTGATCCGGAATAGTGGTAAAACCGCTGTCTTCCGAACTGGCCGCCACATTGACGTTACCGAAGCGCTTGGCTTCGGCAATAGCCTTTTTGGACCAGATGCCCGTGCTTACGTAATCTGCTGTGCCGTTCTCACCCAGCAGGTTCAGCGGGATGGTAGCGAACTGACTGGACGCACCACCTTGCATGAACAAAACTGCGTAATCATCTGAAATCCCAGCCAATTCCCGTAGGTCTTTCTCTGCGGTTTCAGCGATGGAGACAAACTCGTCACTGCGATGGCTCATCTCCATCACCGACATGCCAGTACCGCGCCAGTCCAATAGCTCCGTTTCCGCCTGTTTCAGCACGGCTTCCGGCAACGTAGCCGGGCCGGCACAGAAATTATACGCCCTACTCATTCTTCAGTTTCCTCGCCTGCGGCACCTTCATCGGCACTTGACTCTGTATTGGCTTCTACGTTCGCGCCGTCTTCATCCTCATCATCGGATTCCGCGATACGCTCGACACCCACCAGGCGCTCGTCTTCCTGCGCCAAACGAATCAGACGCACACCCTGAGTGTTCCGGCTGAGAATAGACACCTCATCAGTGCGGGTACGCACAAGCGTGCCCTTATCAGAGATCAGCATCATCTCGTCGCCTTCGAACAACTGAAGCGCCGTCACCAGGTTACCGTTACGCTCAGAACACTGCATCGCGATCACGCCCTGACTGCCACGGCTGTAGGCCGGGAACTCGTCAATGGCGGTCCGCTTACCGTAACCGTGCTCACTGGCCGTCAACAGGACGCCGCCTTCCTGCGGAATAATCAGCGACACCACATGGTGCCCTTCGGGCATCTTGATACCGCGAACACCACGGGCGGTCCGGCTCATCGGGCGCACCTGCTCTTCCTTGAAACGAACCGCTTTACCGGCCGAGGAGAACAACATGACCTCGGCATCGCCATTGGTAATGGCCGCGCCGATCAGGGTATCCCCTTCGTCCAGATTCAGCGCGATCAAACCGCTGCTGCGCGGGCGGGAGAAGTTCGGCAGAGGCGTCTTCTTGACGACACCCGCAGAGGTAGCCATCAACACAAACTGGTCTTCCGGATAATCACGTACCGGCAGGAACGTGGTAATACGCTCGTCCTCGTCCAACGGCAAAATGTTCACCATCGGGCGGCCACGGGAGCCCCGGCTGCCACGAGGAATTTCAAATACACGCAGCCAGTAGACCTTGCCGCGGTTCGAGAAGCACAAGATGGTGTCGTGAGAGTTCGCCACCAGCAGCTTCTCGATAAAGTCTTCATCTTTCATGGCCGTTGCCGCTTTACCGCGGCCACCACGGCGCTGGGCCTGGTAGTCTTCAACGGCCTGCGTTTTGGCGTAACCGGTGTGGGAAATGGTTACAACCAGGTCCTCTTCATCAATCAGGTCGGCAATGGTCAGGTCGCGCTGTGAACTGGTAATTTCAGTGCGGCGCTCGTCACCAAACTCGGAAACAACCGCTTCCAGCTCTTCACGGATAACCGACATCAAACGTTCCGGATCGCCAAGAATGTCCAGCAGATCCGCGATCTTTTCCAGAATCTCTTTGTACTCGTTCTGGAGTTTTTCGGTTTCCAGCCCGGTCAGGCGGTGCAGACGCATGTCCAGAATCGCCTGAGTCTGCTCAGGCGACATGTAATACAGGCCATCACGCAGTCCGTAGATCTCTGGCAGGTCGTCAGGACGGCAGGCGTCTTGGCCTGCACGTTCCAGCATCGCCAACACATCACCCGGGGCCCAGCCACGGCTCATCAGCTTCTCTTTTGCTTCAACCGAAGTCGGAGAGGCTTTGATCAGCTCGATCATCTCGTCGATATTGGCCAGAGCGACGGTCAAGCCTTCCAGAATATGGCCACGCTCACGGGCTTTGCGCAGTTCGAAAATGGTTCGGCGGGTCACCACTTCGCGACGGTGACGCACGAACGCATCCAGCATTTCTTTCAGGTTCAGCGTCTTTGGTTCGCCGTTGATCAGCGCCACCATATTGATACCGAACACAGTCTGGAGCTGGGTCTGGGCAAACAAGTTGTTCACGACAACTTCCGGGTTTTCACCACGACGAAGTTCGATAACAACCCGGATGCCTTCCTTGTTGGACTCATCACGCAACTCGGTGATGCCTTCAAGGCGCTTCTCTTTAACCAGCTCCGCAATCTTCTCGATCAGTCGCGATTTGTTCAGCTGGTAAGGCAACTCGGTGATAACGATGGCATCGCGCTTGGTCTTAGCGTCATGCTCTACCTCGTGACGGGCACGAATGTAAATGCGGCCGCGGCCCGTGCGGTAGGCTTCAACGATACCCGCACGGCCATTAATGATGCCGTGCGTCGGAAAATCCGGCCCCGGGATGTATTCCATCAACTCATCGACGGTCAAATCCGGGTTGTCAATCAAGGCCAGACAACCGTTAACCACTTCGGTCAGGTTGTGCGGCGGAATGTTGGTAGCCATACCTACAGCAATACCGGAGGAACCGTTTACCAACAGGTTCGGCACGCGGGTTGGCATCACTTCCGGGATACGCTCGGAACCATCGTAGTTATCAACGAAATCGACCGTTTCTTTCTCGAGATCCGCCAGCAGCGAATGCGCCACCTTTTCCATGCGGATTTCGGTGTAACGCATAGCCGCCGCGTTATCGCCGTCGATGGAACCGAAGTTCCCCTGACCATCAACCAGCGGGTAACGAAGCGAGAAGGGCTGGGCCATACGGACGATGGTGTCGTATACAGCAGAGTCACCGTGCGGGTGATACTTACCGATCACATCACCTACCACACGGGCAGATTTCTTGTACGCCTTGTTCCAGTCATTGCCCAGTTCGGACATGGCGAACAGCACCCTACGATGCACAGGCTTGAGGCCATCCCTTACATCCGGCAATGCTCGACCTACAATTACGCTCATGGCGTAATCGAGGTAGGACTGTTTCAACTCGTCTTCAATATTGACCGGCAGGATCTCTTTGGCTAATTCACCCATCGAGAAAGGTTCCTTTGCGTTATCTGGAAGTCGTCTCGGGGCCGTATCCCGGCCCCGTCTTTATTCTTCATCAAGCCGCTCAGCATACCACAGTCCCAACAAGGCCGGGGTAGCCGTAGCGACTTGTTAATCAAACACTACCGTCTTGTTTTCGTAGGTAATCACGCGGTCTTCAATGTGCGATCGAAGCCCTCGCGCCAAAACGTTCTTTTCAACGTCTTTACCCAGACGGACCATGTCTTCAATCGAATCTCGGTGGCTGATACGAATCACGTCTTGCTCAATGATCGGACCTTCATCCAAATCCTGAGTCACGTAATGGCAAGTCGCGCCGATCAATTTCACGCCGCGGCCGTATGCCTGATGGTATGGTCGCGCTCCGGCGAACGAAGGCAGGAAGCTGTGATGAATGTTAATCACCTTTCCGGCGTACTTTTCACACAAATCCGCTGGCAGTATTTGCATGTAGCGCGCAAGCACCACCACATCGGCTTCATACTTGTCGAGCAGCTCTTCGATGTGCGCGAAAGCCTCCGCCTTGTTCTCTTTGCTCACCGGGACGTGGTGATAAGGAATGTCATGCCATTCCACCATGCGACGCAAATCATCGTGGTTGGAGATAACAGCCGCCATTTCGGCGTTCAGCTCTTTGCTATGCCAGCGATGAAGCAGGTCCGCCAAACAATGGGACTCTTTACTGCACATCAGCACCACACGCTTCGGGCGCGCGGAATCGGCAATGTGCCAGCGCATATTAAACTCACGAGCAATCGGCTCGAACGCGGCGCGGAACTGATCCAGCCCGAACGGAATAGATTCGGCTTTAATCTGATGCCTCATGAAAAACCAGCCAGACTGAGTGTCTGAGTGGTGACTCGCCTCGGTAATCCAGCCGTTATAGGTGGACAGAAAATTACTCACCTTGGCAACAATTCCCGTCCTGTCCGGACAGGAAATAACAAGACGATAGGTATGCTCCATTAAGCCATTCCTTAACTAGAATCCGGGGAAAGCGAATGCGTTAGAAAACCACCAGCGATGACGCACGAGGAACTATCAACACGCACCTATAAAAATGACCAGCTATGATAGCGTATATGACCGCCAGAAACGAGGATTCCCCATGCACGACAGTTACCACAGCCTCAACATTAAACTTCGCCCAAGGCTCTTGTGGAGCCTGACAGCATCAATTCTGTTCAGTTTGCTGTCATTTTCATCGTTCGCCAGCAATCAAGCGATACTGGAGGGCGAGCGATTTCACCCGGCGCAAGGCAAGCTCGGCATGGTCGCCACCAGCCACACTCTGGCGACCGACGTAGCGCTGAAGGTTCTGGAAAACGGCGGCAATGCCGTCGATGCGGCAGTCACCGCCGGCTTCGCCCTTGCCGTTACCCAACCAAGATCAGGCAACATTGGGGGAGGCGGCTTTTTGCTGTACTCGCCAGGCGACGGCAAGGCGCCAGAAGCCATTGATTACCGGGAAACCGCGCCTGCGGCCGCAACGGAAACCATGTTTCAGGACCGCGACGGCAATGTGGTGAAAGAGCGCAGCCGATTCAGCCATCTGGCAGCAGGTGTTCCGGGCACAGTCGCCGGCCTGGCCCTTGCTCTGGAACGACACGGCACAATTTCATTAAGCGAGGCCCTTGCTCCGGCCATTCGCTTGGCGAAAGACGGGTTCATCGTGCCTCACCGGTTCAGCATCGGCCTGGAGCGTGCCGCCAGCCGCTTGAAACGCTGGCCAGCTACCAACGCGACCTTTTATAAGGAAGATGGCTCAGCCCCTCAGCCCGGCGAACGGTTCAAGCAACCGAAACTGGCCGCTACGCTTCAACGCATTGCTGACAACGGAATCAAAGGGTTTTACGGAGGCGAAACCGCGCGCCTGATCGTTGAAGAGATGCAGCGCAACGACGGCCTGATCACCTTGGATGATCTGAAAAATTATCGCCCAGCCATCCGCCAGCCCGTGCATGGCACCTACCGCGGTTACGATATCTTTTCTATGTCACCGCCCTCTTCCGGCGGCACCCACATCGTGCAGATTCTGAACATACTGGAGGATTACCCGATCGGCGATATGGGCCACAATTCAGCCGCCACCCTCCATCACATGGCCGAAGCCATGAAACTGGCCTATGCAGACCGCGCCCAATACCTGGGTGATACAGACTTTGTTGAAGTCCCCCTCAAAGGGCTGACCAGCAAGGAATATGCGGCGAAGCTGAGAAAAACAATTTCATCCGACAAAGCCAGGCCTTCCAGCGACATCAAGCACGGCAAGCCCGCAGACTGGGAAAGCCCTGAAACCACCCACTTCTCGGTCGTAGATCGCTGGGGTAACGCGGTATCTAACACCTACACCATCAACTTCAGTTACGGCTCAGGCATTACGGTGGCGGGCGCCGGTTTTCTGCTGAACAATGAAATGGACGATTTCAGCGCCAAGCCGGGCGTGCCGAACGCTTACGGCCTGATTGGCGGCGAGGCCAATAAAGTGGAACCCGGAAAACGCATGCTCAGTTCCATGTCGCCCACCATCGTTCGCAAAGACAACAAAAATTTTCTGGTCACCGGCAGCCCGGGTGGCTCCCGCATCATCACCACAACCCTGCAAGTGCTGATGAACGTAATTGACCACAAGATGAACATCCAGACCGCAGTGAACGCCCCCCGCATTCACCACCAGTGGTTCCCGGATGAAATCCGCATCGAGCAAGGCATCAGCCCAGACACCATTAGCCTGCTTGAAGCGAAGGGCCATACGGTGACCACCAACACCGCTATGGGGGCCATTCAAAGCATTATGGTTGGCGAAGACGGCACGCTCTATGGCGGCGCTGATGCCCGGCGCAGCACGTCTTCAACTAAGGGCTTTTAAACGAGCACGAAAGCGGCACGCCGCTTTCGTTATTCGCCGGACTCGAGCTTGTCTTGGGTCCGAAGCTCAAAATCGCTTGCGTCATGGCGCTCATGCAGCTGTGACGACAAATCACCCCAAGCCTTGTTGACCATCCGCCCCCGTCTTACCCCGGGGCGCTGTGCGACTTCTTCCGCCCAACGCACTACATTGGTGTAGGTGTGCGCCTCCAGAAACTCAGCCGCTTCGTACACCATGTTTTTCACCAGTGCGCCATACCATGGCCAGATCGCCATATCGGCGATGCTGTATTCGTCGCCGACAATATAACGATTGTCCGCCAACTGACGGTCCAGCACGTCGAGCTGTCGCTTTACTTCCATCGCGTAACGGTTGATGGGGTATTCATACTTTTCCGGCGCGTACGCATAGAAATGCCCGAAACCGCCGCCCAGAAACGGCGCACTGCCCATCTGCCAGAACAGCCAGTTTATGGTTTCCGTCCGCTTAGCCGGATCTTTCGATAAAAAGTGACCAAATTTTTCGGCCAAATACAGCAGAATGGAGCCAGACTCGAAGACCCGAACCGCCGGGTCTGCACTCCGATCCATCAACGCCGGAATTTTGGAGTTGGGGTTCACGCCCACGAAACCGCTGCTGAACTGATCACCCTCCATGATATTGATGATCCAGGCATCGTATTCAGCCTCTTTAATACCCAGCTCAAGCAACTCCTCGAACATGATGGTCACTTTCACCCCATTCGGGGTTGCCAGAGAATAAAGCTGGAAAGGATGCTCGCCCACGGGCAATTCTTTGTCATGGGTGGGGCCGGCAACCGGGCGGTTAATATTCGAAAATTTGCTTTCGCCTTCCTGCTGCCACTTCCAGACTTTAGGTGGGGTATAGGTAGGATCGCTCATCAATTGTCTCCTTAACCTGTAAACAACGATCTGTAAACAACGATTTTTAGTTAAATTCGCTCTGGAATGACTCTAAACAATGACTCAACGGGCGACCGTGGCCTCAGAAATTCCAGACAAAGCTTTCTGCAGCTTAGGGACAACCCCACATTCAGAAGCGCCGTGACGCTCCGCAATGAAAGCGGGGTCGTTGTAACCAAGCCATCGGCCGCGAACACCAACGGACTGGCCAACATGACGGCAACTGCCGCAAATGAGCGGGATATTTTCATAATACCCTCCTTTGTTTGCGAGCGAAGTGCCGTGGAATGGCACGAGACTTTTAAAAAAACGACTGCTCGGTTCTGCACTTACGGGGCTTAAAGCGCCGTACAGCTGTCGATGATTTCGCCGGAGCTTCCCCCTGCCCGATGCTTTAGCAAGAGACCCTCAGAGTCAGACCCGGAGCCCTTCACCCACCATTCGATTCCACCGCCGACGTACCGGGCGCCACTAGCGGAAACGGCGATATCCATATCGTAGCTCGAGCCCTTGTAATGTACTTTTGCCGCCTCGGAAGACAAATAGTTAACGTCAACTGTTTCACCGCTCTCACACTCGTAGCTCTGCGCAAAGGCATCGCCTTGCTGAAAGCTTGAGCAGGCAGAAAACAAAAACACCGATGACAACAAAACCGGAACAGAAATTTTCATTCAGAACTCCATTTTCAATAATTAGACCGCAGAGGCAGAGCAACGACTATTTACGGTTATAGCTCTCCTCATAGCGTTTAGCAGCCAGCACTCCAGCAGCTCTTCCGTGTTTTCGATAGTAACTTTTCCCACACATGTTTTGCTGATGCCAGTACGCCTTCATCAGCAAAGCATGGTCAGGAAGCCAGAATCGATCCGTAGTTTCCTCTGTTTCTGGCACCGAACCAATATCCACTTCAGATGTAACGATGCCCGGGCCCTCGCTGGTACTTCGCTGCGCCAAGATCTGGCCCCGTCCATCAACGATCTGGGTACACCCAACATAATGGGTTTCATAAGGCACCGACGCTGAAAACCCGGGGGCCAGCATGAACCCACCCGAAAACGCCCCACAGTGGGACGCTTGAACAACCGGGGCTCCAATACGCCTGGCCAATTCGCTCGGGGCTTGCTCCGACAGGTAACGGTTATACTGCCCTAACGCTGCCAACCCACGATTTACCAGCCTGCCCCAATTCGATGGCAGGGTCCACCAGTGGGTGCCACTCATGACCAAACCAACCCGGCCTTTCAAACGCGTGGCCGTTTGATTTCGAATCAACTCCCAACAGACTGCAGCGCCTACACCACCCAAACTTGTTTGAAATACACCGTCATCCTTACCAGGGCCATAAAATGCATTTTCCCACATGGTGGGCAGATCTTTGTCATGGGTATGCATCTGGCCATCGGGCTCGACGAAGTAATAACGGTTATAAACCTCCTCGCCCTCAGCAATCAACATGGAACCTCCAATCCAGCTGCCATACTGTTTCGCCAGGCTTACGAGCAAATCCACAGCCTCATTGTCAGGGGGCAAAACGGCATCGTGCACACGCTGGTCAAAAGCGATGCGCGAAGTAAAGAATTCAGGAAGCGCCACCACGTCGGCCCCTGCCGTTAACGCTTCTTTGGCAAGCCGCTCAACACGTTCCAGATTGACAGACACATCACCCAATTCTGCTTCAAGCTGAACTGCCGCAATGCGCCGTCTTGCGCTCGGCATTACTTTTTCCATGTATTTTCACCAGAGAGTGTGCGAGTTCTAATCCAACCATCCCGAAATCTTCTTTCCCACCACAAACAGCACAGCAAGCACAGCCAAAACACTGAGAGCCGCGGCAGGGTATCCCAGGCTTTCGGGAACGCCCATCCCCCACACTAACGTAAATGCCAAGCCTTGGAATGCCTCAACGGGCCTTTGATACACAGGCAGGTTCGAACTCGCCGTAAACAAGAAAATCAGCCCAATCAAACCAAGAATGGACGAAAAAATACCGAAGAACATGGACCTGCTCATAGACAGAAACCTCCGTTTAGAGCCACCGTTTGGCTTCAGCGATGACCGTTTCCATTCTTTTTTGGAGAGGCCTGTGGCGGAGGGAGCAAAGATAAAGCATCTCCCTCACCGGCCGGGCCAGTTGATCAAGCCAATCTGGTTTGAGAAACCTTTCTTCGTAAACACGCTACTGTGCTGAAACTCAATATAGTTCGAACCAAGAAGCAAATTCGCGTGATGGCTTCCATCCGGGTGATCAATGAAGCCAAGGGCCATCAGCGTTTTCCAATCAGGGTCTTCAGTGGTCGCAGGCGTGACCAACAGCAGAGACTCTTCCGCAATGGGCGTACAACCTACCTCCGCCAAAGTCGATTTCGCTGTCATGAATCCGATATCAACGGTAGATTCGGCGATTGCCTGTTCCACATCGGCATTGGGCGCGTACTGATTCGCCGCCCCGCGAGGAATCTAAAACGGTCAGTGGCGCAGGTGCATTGAGACACCTGCCAACCACCGTTATGTGCTACTTGACCGTGATGGTGATCTTGTCGGAGACCACGGGCGTGCTATGAGGCACGTGGGCATGGTTACCCAATAACAACTGCAAGGTGTGAGTACCGGGGGCAAGCTCGATTTCGGTTTCCGTCTGGCCGCCGCCAAAGTGTTTGATCTTATCCGTAGCCGGCAACGGCTTACTTAAATCAGCCGGCACATCAGTATCAATTAAAAGGTGGTGATGCCCGGTGTTTTTCTTATCAATACCGGCTGGCGCCACGCCCATATTGCGAAGGCCGAAAACCACTTTAACGGTTTGCCCAACTGTCTCCCCATCGCTGGGCTGAACGAAGTAAACTTCCGCTTTGTCTGGCGCTTCCGACATCATGCTTCCAGCGAAAGTCATCATCGGTGCAACCAGCAATGCCGACAACAAGGTCATAGTGCTTTTTTTCATGCAGCTCTCCCTTATCTCCGTTTATTACCCTCTGTGTTGATAAAGACCACAAAGCCTGACCAACAACATAACAAGGCTAGACCAAGATGGTCACCTTGGGCGCGCCTTTATGGCACGCCTCGCACTGTTGCTTTGCCAGTTCACTCACAGCCCTTCCTCCCACATCATCGTGCGTTTACCGGTTCGCGATCGCGTAACCAATTCCCGAGCACACGGCAGCAACCTGCGCCGCATTGCACTGGTCAGGTGTCGCCCTTGAACTGTCGGGATAAACCTCCGTTGTGGTCCGGTATGGGGCGTTCGTGATGCCCGCACATAGCCCGAGCTGTTTGAGCGGGTATTGGATTACACCACGCGACGTGACCGGCGAGCCGAAGATCTCGCCTTTCTCATCAGCAGGTGCGATATGAGTTACCTGCTCCACCGCTTCTATGATTGCCTGCTGAAATTCCGGCTGCGGATTTTCACTGTCATCGACCAGATAGAAACCGTCTGGTATATCGCCCGGTTCAAATGGCTTGCCGTCTCGGGCTGCCAGTGCGGGACGAAATTCGGTTTCGTCGGTATCGGTGGTTTCATGCAGGTCCATGTGCAACAGCGCACGATCACGAATCGGCGCGACCAAACGCATCAGGGCTGCCGATTCCCCCGCGGGGCTGTCTTCATGGAAAGAACGGTTGGGATCGACTGCGTCTGCGTTCCAACGATGGACACGCTCGTATGCCCAAGGGCTGACACACGGTGCAACCAAAAGATTCACACGACCCGCGTAATCTGCGGCATACTGCTCAACAAACTGCAGTGCACCGTGCACCCCACTGGTTTCATAGCCATGCACCCCGCCGGTGATCAGCACAATCGGCAGATCGTCATTCCAATCGCGACTGCGAATCGCCATCAGCGGATAGCGCTCAGAGCCATACTCCAAACGTCCGTATTCCTCTACGTCAAAATCCGCTTTCAGCCGCTCGATGACGCTCAACACTTCCGATTCATAGCTGCGCTGCCGAGACTGTTGTGACAACCATTCAGCACGTTCCTCATCGCCCCACGGTGTTCCGGGCGTACCTATGGGGTAAGAGTCAGGGGCTGTATTCATGGCTAATTTCTCCTGCGGTGACTAAATAGTTGCGGGTATTCTAACACTTGCAGACAAGGCGCAGCAGGCGACCTCCTGAGCCATCCTCCAAAACCCACAGCGCACCTTCAGGACCCACTTCAACCTCTCGAATACGCTCCCCCATGTCGAAACGCTCAACTTCTTCGGCTTCCTGACCGTCAATTCGGATTCGTAACAGAGATTCAGAGCGCAGACCTCCGATAAAAGCCTGACCTTGCCAGTCGGGAAACATCGAACCGTCGTAGAGCACCAAGCCAGAAGGAGCTACTGTAGGCACCCAATAGACCTCCGGCGCTTTGAACTCGGGGCGCGTGTCGTGATCAGGAATGGGAAAGCCGGAGTAATGATCCCCCCAGGAAACCAGAGGCCAGCCGTAATTCTCGCCGGCCACTGTCAGATTCAGTTCATCGCCGTGTCTGGGGCCCATTTCGTGGGTCCACAGCTGCCCCTGATTGTCGAACGCTATACCGAGCACATTGCGATGCCCGAGCGACCAAAAAGATTTTGCGAGCTCTCCCTTCTCCTGAAACGGATTGTCCTCTGGAATGGAGCCGTCCGGATGAATCCGGATTACCTTGCCCAGATTCTGATCCCAATGCTGTGCCGGCTCGAGTTTTTGCCGGTCACCTGAGGTGATAAACAAATGCCCGTCAGGACCAAATGCAAGTCGATGGGAGTAATGCCCGCCGCCGGAAACCTTCGGAGTCTGGCGCCAGATGACTTCGAGGTTTTCAAGTGCGGGCGGGTCCGCCTCAAGACTAAGCGTGGCCCGGGCAACCGCAGCGCCTTTGATCCTCCAAGGCCCTTCCTCTGCATACGATAGATAGACCCAGCGATTCTCCTGAAAGTTCGGATGAAGAACAACGTCCCCCAAGCCACCCTGCCCGCCATAAGCCACCTCGGGCACCCCCCGAACGGCTTGCTTACTGCGATCTTGCAGTCGGACCAGATTCAAAACACCAGATTTTTCAGTAATGAGAAGCCGCCCATCCGGAAGAAAGGTCATGGCCCAAGGTTCATCAAATTTGCCATAACTCTCAGCAATAAAACTCGAACCCGTATTCCCTTGAATGACACGCTCATCAGAATCCCCAAGGGCACTGGAGCAAAACAAAGCCAAAATCAGGAAAAGCCACGGTATTGATCGCGATGATTTCATCATTCGCCTCACATCAAAGGTGAGCAGGTGAAAAAAACAAGTATGGAACAACATTAGCAAAGCAGCTACGACGACACACCAACTCTGCGCGAATATGCCCAACAGGTTCATTAAGCTTATAATTGTTCGCTCAGCCAAATCCCTTCTACACTCTATTTTCAAGCCCCGGGCCCATTACTGTGAGCAGCCATCATCGACGTAAAAACCAAGCCAAGCCTGTTCGCAAGAACCTGCACCCGAAGAACCGCCATAATCACGGCTATGACTTCCCTGCATTGGTAGAGCGTCATCCTGCGCTCACACATTATGTAAAGACAAATGCGCACGGTAATCTGTCCATCGACTTCGCAGATCCTCTAGCGGTAAAAACCCTCAACGCCGCGCTGCTAAGCCACTATTACAATATCGTCGGCTGGGATATTCCGGAAGGCGCTCTTTGTCCTCCCATCCCCGGCCGGGCCGACTACATCCACTACGTAGCCGACTTGCCCGGGCTTGAAAAAGCCAATATCAAACTACTGGACATTGGCACGGGCGCGAACGGAATTTACCCGCTATTAGCCTGCCAGATATACGGCTGGCAATGTGTCGGCAGCGACATCAACACTCAGTCGCTGGCAAACGTAACCGAAATCATCGCCCGCAACCCATCACTCAAAGAACAGATTTCACTACGTACACAACCCGATAAAAACCATATTTTTGAAGGCATCATTCAGGCCGGAGAATTCTTTGACGTCAGCGTATGCAACCCACCCTTTCATGCCTCGCTCGATGAAGCCCTGAAAGGGAGTCAGCTCAAACTGAATAACCTGGCTCGCAGCCGCGGTGAACAAAAAGCCCGAAGCCAATCCCCTACTCTGAATTTCGGCGGCATGGGAGCAGAGCTTTGGTGTAAAGGCGGGGAGCAGCTGTTTCTTAAAAAGCTCATAAAAGAGAGCGTAGCGTATTCCAAACAATGCCGCTGGTTTACCAGCCTGGTATCAAAGGCTGACAACGTTAAGCCGGCAACGAAATTGATTCGCAAGCTCGGGGCGGTAGATGTTCGGGAAATAGAAATGACACAGGGGAACAAAGTGACGAGAGTGCTGGCCTGGACCTTCATGTAACGCCACCCATGCGGCGAAGGCCACTCCTCCCACCGCATGCACGAGCTTATCCAGATTCTGGCTCACCCGAGCGGCTAGGTTATCGAGAAATTTCGAGAGTTTGACGCGTAAGTGACCGCCAGCCCTGCGGTGTAGTCCCTGTCAGTTTGGGTCGGCGCAAAAAGATCGTTATCGGTAGACACCGCCAATACATCACCAAGAATGATGTGAGCTATGCCGACCAATAATTATTCAGGCGTACTTCGGTGGCTCATACTTCGCTGCATCTGATCCGGATTCACCGGGCGATTCAGAGAAAGATTCAAACCAACTTATTCTGGAGATACCGACATGCGTAAATTTGCTCTCGTTGCTTTCGCGTCCCTCTTTACCGTTGCCGCCCTGCCCGCAAATGCCAGCTTGGCGGATCGAAAATCAGATCAAACCAACCTGGAGCAGTCCCAGCCATCGCCTTACAGCGGACAAACTGTCATTCGGGGAGAGATCAGAGAGGGTTTCGCTGAACACAAAAATGCAACACCGGCACCTTACAGCGGCCAGATCGTCATTCGCGGTGAGGTACAAACAGAAGGGCTTGGTTGATTGTTTTGAAGGATTTGAACAAAGCCTTTACTCATCACACGGCTTTTGGGGTAGTTCATTACTCATGCAAATGTGTGAAACATCTACTGCCCCACGAGCCGGCCACAGAGCTTAAATAATCCGGCCCCCTTCCCCCCGCTGCAGCCCACATCTTCATAAGCCCCCCAACCACTTTGAACCTGAAACGTTTTAGAACAAAACATTCACTCTGTTCTGTTGAAATCCGCACCTCTTAAGAATACTGTATATATAAACAGTATTCGGAGAATTTCCCCATGAACGAACTACTGAGCAACCTGCTTCAGGATGCCCGAGTATGGCAGGGTCATCAGCACAAAAAGACCACCCAACCTGCGGAACCCACCGGGTATCAGTCGCTGGACAACCAACTGGGCGGACTGGGATGGCCAAAGGGTGCCTTGAGCGAATGCCTGCTGGACACCTGCGGTATTGGCGAGCTACACCTTGTGCTACCGCTTATGCAAAGGGTATCCAATGAGGGCAAGACCATCTTCTGGATAAACCCGCCCCATACCCCCTACGCGCCGGCTTTGGCCCGGGAGGGCGTAAATCTCGATCATGTGGTCATGGTGACAACAAAAGACCAAAACGATTTTTTGTGGACTCTTGAAAACTGCCTTCGCTCACCGGTTACCGGGCTGGTGCTTGCATGGCCGGGCACGCTGGCCAGACGTGATGTTCGCCGCTTGCAGTTGGCCTCGGAAGCCGGCGGCAATGTGTGTGTACTTTTCCGCAGCCGCCGCCATGTCGGGCAAAACTCACCGGCCGCTTTACGACTGGAGCTCGTTCCGGGCGAACACCAAGAGCTCAAGATCAACATCATCAAACGGCGAGGCAGCTGGCCGGGGCAGCGCTGCTCTCTCGCAATGGCGCACCGGGCCAACCTTTCCGGTCAGGATTCCACTCACATAATTCAGGGTCCGTGGGCCGGGGCTCAACGGTAATTTTATGCTCTGGCTATACCTGCATTTTCCACATTTATTACTGGACCATGTCCAACGGAATCAGGATTCCGGAGGCGCTCTTGTGATCGTGGATGGTACAGGCCAAGCCATCATGCAAGCCTGCCCAGCCGCTCGTGAGTTGGGTATAGAAGCGGGTATGCGCCTGAAAACCGCGCTTGGTTTAGCGCCCAACCTACACATCATGCAAGCAGATCCGAAACAGGAAGCCTGGCTTCTGGAAGATCAGGCACGCTGGCTGTACCACTACGCCGCGCACATTACCTTGGCATCGCCTGATGGTCTTTGGGCAGAAGTCAGTAGCCTGCAAAAGCTTTACGGCGGCCTACCGGCCATCTGGCAAACCGTGGAACAAGCCTTGACCGAGCGCCAGCTCACCGCGTGGATCGCCATTGGCCACACGCCATTGGCAGCCCGGTTATTAGCGCTCACCGGCAAAGGCGAATGCACAGCAAGCAAAAACCACATTCTCGCAGCGCTTGGTAACTTACCACTGCAGGCCGCCGGTTTTGACAAGAAGCCCTGCACCCGCCTGCAACGCCTTGGGCTTAATACCCTTGGCGATGTATTCGCTCTGCCCGCTCCGGAATTGGCTCGGCGGTTATCGCCAGAACTGCTGAGCACCGTCCAGAAGATTCAGGGCACCCGGTCAGACCCCAAAACACCTTGGCAACCACCCCATATTTTCAGGCAGCGGGCGGATTTCATTCAGGAAGTGGAGCACACCCAAGGGCTTCTATTCTCGTTGCAGCGAATTCTGTCTGAGTTGGAAGAAGACCTCTGCTGGCGCCAGCAAGATACCGACACCCTGCTGCTTGCACTGCAGCACCGGCACCAAGAACCAACTCGTTTTCAAATCCGAACCACCGGGCCGGAACATCGGGCGGACGGATTTTTAAAGCTGATCCGCCTGAAGCTTGATCAGCAGCCTTTAAGCTCGCCAGTCATTGCACTCTCTCTTACCGTCAAACGATTTACCGGCCGCGAGGCTCCGACGGGGCAGGATTTGCTCGGCGAAACTCAGGATCTGAACGAAGCCTGGCACACGCTGATCAGCCGCCTTCAGGCCCGGCTGGGAGATCAGGCACTAAAGCAACTGTCGCCTTCCAACGACCACCGGCCAGAATGTGCCTGGTCGGCCAAGGAGGTTCGCAAACCCTCTAAAAGGAAAGCAGCAGAGCCTAACCTCTTGCCACACCGGCCGTTATGGCTACTGAAAGGCCCCAAATCGTTGGATCAAATGCCCACACACTGGCACTCTGGCCCCGAGCGCATCAGCAGTGGTTGGTGGGACGGCCAGCGCGTTCATCGGGATTATTACATCGCACAGTTGCCGGGCGGCGAGGTGGCCTGGGTATTCCGGGACCATCAGGACGGATGGTTTATTCATGGGTGGTTTGGCTGATGGATACCGGCTATGCGGAATTGTTCTGCTTCAGTAACTTCACTTTTCTAACCGGGGCCTCGCACCCTCATGAGCTGGCCGAACGAGCTTTGGAACTAGGCTATAGCGCCATCGCCATCACCGATGCTTGTTCTGTAGCCGGCATTCCCAGAGCCTGGGCCGCGCTGAAAGACAGCCCGGTGAAGCTCATAACCGGCAGTTGGTTCGAGCTGGACAATGCTCCTACCGACTCAGCCGTTCCACGCTTTATCTTGTTAGCCAAAGATCGTCAGGGTTATGGCCAGCTCTGCAAACTCATAACCACGGGCCGGCGCCGTGCCGAAAAAGGCCAATACCAACTCTTCACGCGAGATATTGAAACTCACGAGCTGGATCACTGCTTTTGTTTGTGGCTCCCACCCTCGCAGGAAAGCGCTACCTTTTCTGAAACCCTCGCTTGCGGTGAATGGCTACTTCGACTTTTCGAGCCGCGGTTACGCATTGCCGCCAACCGCACTCTGGAAGTTGGCGAAGAACAACAATTGGCTCAGATTCGGGATTTGGCCGATCACCTACGCATCCCGGTAGTCGCCACCGGCGAAGTCCACATGCACAGCCGGGAACGCCAACCCCTGCAAGACGTACTCACAGCCCTTCGGCATCACACAACCCTGGAGAATGCCGGGCGCTGCCTGTTCCAAAACGGCGAACGCTACCTCCGCCCTCTCCCAGTGCTGCAAAAACTGTTTCCCGAAAACTGGTTGCGCGAGACGATTCAGATTGCCAACGCCTGCGAGTTTGAACCGGGCAGCCTGCGCTACGAATACCCACCCGATTTAGTACCAACCGATGAAACCCCTGCGGGCCTGCTAAAACGCCTGACCCACGAAGGCGAACGTCGCCGATACCCTAACGGCACACCACTGAAGGTTCAGGCGTTGATTCGCAAAGAGTTGGGGCTGATCTCGGAGATGCAGTACGAGCACTACTTTCTGACCATCCACGACATAGTCGCGTTTGCCCGAAGCCAAGGCATTTTGTGTCAGGGGCGCGGCTCTGCTGCGAACTCAGCCGTCTGTTACTGCCTGGGCATCACCGAGGTCAACCCAGCCAAGGTTGAGCTGTTGTTTGAGCGGTTCATCTCGAAAGACCGGGACGAACCGCCCGATATCGATGTGGATTTCGAGCACCAACGGCGTGAAGAAGTGATTCAATATATATACCAACGCTACGGTCGCGAACGTGCGGCTTTGGCAGCAACGGTGATTCGGTACCGGCCCCGCAGCGCCATCCGCGATGTAGGTAAAGCGCTCGGGTTCGATGCTGCTTTGGTTGAAAAGCTGTTGGACGGCATCGACTGGCGAGACCAATCCACCAACTGGCGCCAGCAGATTCTGGACAAAGGCCTGACCCGGAACCCCCAAGTGGCCAACCAATTCTTTACGTTGGTGAACACCTTGCTGGGTTTTCCCCGTCATTTGTCACAGCACGTTGGCGGTTTCGTTATCAGTGCCGGGCCACTATCGGAACTGGTGCCGGTCGAAAACGCGGCCATGCAAGACCGCACCGTCATCCAATGGGATAAAGACGATCTGGAAAGCCTGGGCTTGATGAAGGTGGATGTCCTCGCCCTTGGTATGCTAACCGCTATCCGCAAAGCTCTGGAGCTGATCAGCACCGTAAAAGGCACGCCCTTTACCATTCAGGATATCCCCCAAGAAGACCCCGACACCTACGCCATGCTGCAAAAGGGAGATAGTATTGGCGTGTTTCAGGTGGAATCCCGCGCCCAGATCAATATGCTGCCTCGGCTAAAGCCCGAGACTTACTACGATCTGGTCATCGAAGTGGCCATCGTGCGCCCGGGCCCCATTCAAGGCGACATGGTTCACCCTTACCTTCGCCGCAAGCATGGCTTGGAACCGGTCGAGTTTCCCAACGATGCCATACGTCAGGTGCTGGAGCGCACACTGGGCGTGCCCATATTTCAGGAGCAGGTGATCAAACTGGCCATGGTGGCTGCTGGCTTCAGTGCCGGTGAAGCCGACAAACTCCGCCGCGCCATGGCCGCCTGGAAATCCCATGGCGACCTCACCCCTTTTCGGGACAAGCTGATCAACGGCATGCTGGAACGTGGTCACGACCCGGAATTCGCCGACCGCCTGTATCAACAAATATGCGGGTTTGGCGGTTACGGATTCCCGGAATCCCACGCCGCCAGCTTTGCTTTGTTGGTGTACGTCTCTGCCTGGATCAAACGCCACCATCCGGCGGCGTTTTACTGTGCCTTGCTCAACAGCCAACCTATGGGGTTTTACTCGCCAAGCCAATTGGTACAAGACGCTCGCCGTCATGACGTAACCGTTTTGCCCCCGGACGTAAACTTCAGCCACTGGGAACACTCGCTGGAGGGGCCAGATCAGCACCTGCGCCTAGGGCTGAGAATTGTTCAAGGCCTGTCCCGCCAAGGCGGCCAGTGCGTTCATGAAAACCGTCCGACGCAAGGTTATCGCTCCGCCAGCGAACTGCGCACCAGTGCCGGGCTCAACCAACGTGATATGGAGTTACTGGCCGGAGCCAACGCCATGGCCGGCTTTACCTCAGACCGCCATCAGGCCTATTGGCAGTTATTGGATTACGAAGAACCTTCCGCACTGTTTGCTCAAGAGGCCGAAGCGGATTACCAGCCACAACCATGCGGCCAACTGCCGCAGCCTAGCGAAGGTCAAAACGTTCTGGCGGATTACCGTAGCCAAGGCCTCACACTTCAAAGACACCCTTTGGCTTTGCTTCGGGAACAAGGTCACCTCCAACACTGCCTGACCGCCGAACAACTAAAGACCACCCGCCCCGGCATCCCCGTGCAAGTAGCTGGTCTGGTTACCGGCCGCCAGCGACCGGGTTCAGCCGCTGGTGTCACCTTTGTCACTCTCGAAGACGAAACCGGCAACGTTAACGTTGTGGTCTGGCTGGCAACGGCCCGCCAACAACGCAAACCGCTACTCACCGCTCGGCTACTGCACGTAAAAGGGGTTATCGAAAAGGAAGGAGAGATCGTGCATGTGATGGCCGGCAAACTCTCGGACTTGAGCCACCTGATTAACTCGTTACCGGTCAATTCAAGAGATTTTCACTGAACACAAAAAAACCCCGCCGAAGCGGGGTTTTTCTGGTACAGCTAGAAGTAAAGATCAGCTCAACAGCTTGATCATCACACCCGCTGCCACCGCAGAGCCGATTACACCAGCCACGTTCGGGCCCATAGCGTGCATCAGCAGGAAGTTCTGCGGGTTAGCCTCAAGGCCAACTTTGTTGGATACCCGCGCTGCCATTGGCACCGCAGATACACCGGCAGAACCGATAAGCGGGTTGATGGGGTCTTTGCTGACTTTGTTCATCAGCTTCGCCATCAGAACACCAGAGGCAGTACCCACACCGAACGCGACAACACCCAAGCCCAGAATACCCAGAGTCTGAGCATCCAGGAACTTGTCAGCCATCAACTTGGAGCCCACAGACAAACCAAGGAAGATAGTTACGATGTTGATCAGTGCGTTCTGGGCCGTATCGCTCAAGCGCTCAACTACACCACATTCACGCATCAGGTTACCGAAGCAGAACATACCCAGCAGCGGCGCTGCATCTGGCAGGAACAGTACAACAGCAATCAGAACAACCAGCGGGAAAACAATCTTTTCCTTCTTGCTGACCGGACGCAGCTGGCTCATTTTAATAGCCCGCTCTTCCTTGCTGGTCAGCGCCTTCATGATTGGCGGCTGAATCATCGGAACCATGGCCATGTAGGCGTATGCCGATACGGCAATGGCGCCCAGCAGATGCGGAGCCAATACGCTGGCGACATAGATGGAGGTCGGACCATCAGCACCACCGATGATACCGATCGCGGCCGCTTCAAGAATGTTGAATTCCAGAACGCCAGTCCAATCCAGCAACGCGGCACCAATCACGGTACCAAAGATACCGAACTGAGCGGCTGCGCCCAGCAGCATGGTCTTCGGGTTTGCAAGCAGAGGACCAAAATCGGTCATTGCGCCTACACCCATAAAGATCAGCAGCGGCCCGATGGTGCTGCCAATAACCACGGAGTAGAAGTTGTACAGCATACCGTTGCCGTAACCGAAGTCTTGGGCAAGGGAGTTCGCCATCGCCATTTCAGAATAGCTGGCTTCTTTAACCGCTACTTTGAAGGCTTCCTTCAGCTCAGGCGTTACCGCCTGCCCCGCTTGATAGGCAACATCTAGTGGAACAGCCAATGCCGCCAGAACCTGGGTCGCATCGCTCTTCAGTGCAAAATGAATCGCATTTTCCGCCGCAGTCAGGGCCAGCCCTGCCTCCGGGATGTTCGCCAGAATACCGCCGAAACCGATTGGCACCAGCAGCAGTGGCTCAAAGCCCTTACGAATCGCAAGGAACAGAAGAAGCAGGCCGATGGCGATCATCACCACCTGACCAAACTCTATGTTGAACAGGCCACTGCCTGTCCATAGCGTCATTATCTTATCCATGGAATGCTGGCCCTTATGCGATTGTCAGCATTTCATCATCAACAGAGACGGCATCACCGACTTTGATGAAGACTTCACCGATGGTTCCGGCCTTGGACGCGCGAATCTCGGTTTCCATTTTCATGGCCTCGAGAATGATCAGCACGTCACCTTCTTCAACCGTGTCTCCAGGAGAAACCAGAACCTTCCAGATGTTGCCGCTCAAAGGCGCGCTAACAGGCTCACCGCCGCCGGCAGGTACTGGAGCAGCCGCCGCCGGGGCCGCGCTGGAACCGCCCTGGCCTTCGATCTGGCTGATTTCACCACCTTCGGTAACGGCAACAACGTACTTCTGGCCGTTCACCTCAACGGTGTAGTTCTCAGGTCCTTCAGCTTTCTTGGCCGGAGCCACGTCGTCAGCACTTGGTACTGGCTCGAAAGCGTCTGCATTGCCACGGTTCTCCAGGAACTTCAGGCCAATCTGCGGGAACAGTGCGTAAGTTAGAACGTCGTCTACTTCCTGCTCAGCCAGCTTAATGCCCTTCTCGCCTGCCAGGCCTTTCAGCTCTGCAGTCAACTTGTCCATTTCAGGCTCAATGTTGTCTGCCGGGCGACAAGTAATTGCTTCGGCACCATCCAGAACGCGCTCTTGCAGCTCTTTGTTGAACGGCGCCGGTGCAGAGCCGTACTCGCCCTTCAGGATCGCAGAGGTTTCTTTGGAGATAGACTTGTAGCGCTCACCGGTCAGTACGTTCAGAACAGCCTGAGTACCTACAATCTGAGACGTCGGAGTTACCAGCGGGATGTAACCCAGGTCTTCACGGACCTTCGGAATCTCGGCCAGAACTTCGTCAAACTTATCAGTGGCGTTCTGTTCGCGCAGCTGGTTTTCCATGTTGGTCAACATGCCACCCGGTACCTGAGCAATCAGGATGCGAGAATCAGTACCACGCAGGCTGCCTTCGAACTTCGCGTACTTCTTACGCACTTCGCGGAAGTAGGAAGCAATTTCTTCAAGCAGGTTGAGGTCCAGACCGGTATCACGATCGGTACCTTCCAGAATCGCAACCACGGCTTCAGTGGGCGAATGACCGTAAGTCATACTCATGGAAGAAATCGCGGTATCTACGTTGTCGATACCCGCCTCCGCAGCCTTAATGGCAGTCGCAGTGGACATACCTGTGGTTGCGTGACACTGCATGTGAATCGGGATATCCAATTCTTTCTTAAGACGGCTGACCAGATCGTAGGCAACGTAGGGCTTCAGAATACCGGCCATGTCTTTGATGGCGATGGAGTCGGCACCCATGTCGGCGACTTCTTTTGCCAACTCAACCCACATATCAAGAGTGTGCACAGGGCTGGTGGTGTAAGAAATAGTGCCCTGAGCATGCTTTCCTGTTTTACGAACCGCTTTAATAGCAGTCGCCAAGTTGCGAGGATCGTTCATCGCATCGAAGATACGGAACACATCAACGCCGTTTTCGGCAGCACGATCTACAAAACGCTCTACCACGTCATCCGCGTAATGACGGTAGCCCAGCAGGTTCTGGCCACGCAGCAACATCTGCTGTGGCGTGTTAGGCATTACTTTTTTCAGTTCGCGGATACGCTCCCAGGGGTCTTCGCCCAGGTAACGAATGCAGGAGTCAAAGGTAGCACCACCCCAAGATTCCAAAGACCAGAAACCGACTTGATCGAGTTTCTCGGCAATCGGCAGCATGTCGTCCAGACGCATGCGGGTGGCAAGCAGGGATTGGTGGGCGTCACGTAAAATTACGTCCGTAATCCCCAGCGGTTTTTTCGTGTCAGTCATCGTGTCAGCCTTCTGTTAAAAGGTTCTAATCCGTTCCCGGGTCACTTCTTGTGGCGTGACCGGTATTGTGCAATCGCCTTCTTAATGGCCTCGGCGGTGTCAGGGTCAACCGACGTTGGCGCCTTGGGCTTGGCACGTGGCGTTCTGGCCGGGGTTGCCGGCTCTGGCGGAGCAAGCCGCAGAATGATCTTCGACATCAGGCCTGTTGCGAATACCAGAATAACCAGAAACGCGAACACGAAGCCCATACCGGCGATCATCAAATCTACGGCGTTTGACATCAGCTCATTCATAGTGAACAGCTACCTGTATTGGTTTGTGATTTCCCCGCCTCAATCACCCTCTTCCAGACAAATGCCTAGTAGCTTGTGAAATCAAAACGGGAGGCAAAATCCTGCGTAATTTACCGGTTTCATTGTTCTGGAGCAACCAAAAGCATATTTTTCTATAGGGATTTCCCGAGCGAAGATCGCAAAAAACGGTTCTATACACTCGGGCAAATCACCCTATTCAGGCATAACGCACGCGCATTTTTCGCCCCTTCACTTTTCCCTGCTCCAACCGCGACAATGCTTTGCCAGCCCAAGCCACTTCGACCGCTACGAAACACTGAAAATCAAACAGATCGATCTTCCCTACCGCAGAACCGGGAATGCCCGCCTCACCCGTTAACGCACCCAACACGTCACCGCGGCGAACCTTCTCTTTACGCCCTCCGGCAAGACACAGCGTTTTCATCGGCGGAGCAACAGGCCGCACCGGCTCTGCAAGCAGTTGAGCGGTATCCCCCCACTCTGCTGACATGCCTCGTGCACTTTCCAGCCGAGTGATCTTGTGACCCTGCTTTGGCGTACACAAAGTCACCGCATGCCCCTGCTCGCCCGCACGGCCTGTACGGCCGATCCGGTGGGTATAAACTTCCGGGTCACGTGCCGGCTCAGCATTGATAACCAGCGGCAGACCTTTAATATCCAAACCTCGGGCCGCCACATCGGTCGCGACCAAAACGGTGCAACTTTGATTCGCAAACTGCACTAGCGTGCTGTCACGCTCTCTCTGCTCCAGATCGCCGTGCAACGCAGACGCCGCGAACCCCATCTGTCTCAACGACTCGGCCAGATCGTCGCAGTCCCGCTTGGTTGTACAAAACACCAAACTCGCCGTCGGCTGGAACCGCGATAGCAACGCAGCCACCGCATCCACTTCCTGCCCGGACGCAATCTCGTAAAACAGCTCTTCAATCGTAGCGGTCGAGTCATTCACCTCGATCCGAACATCTTCCGGATCCACCTGAAAACGCTCACTCAAGGTGCGGATAGGCATCGGCCACGTCGCTGAGAACAACAAGGTCTGCCGGGAGGAAGGCGTTTGCGAAAGAATGCCTGCCACAACATCCTCAAATCCCATATCAAGCATGCGATCCGCTTCATCCAGAACCAGCGTGCTCAAATTCTCCAACGACAAGGTTCCCTTTCTCAGGTGATCTTCAACCCGCCCCGGAGTACCCACAATAATGTGGGCGCCATGGCTGAGCGAGCCGATCTGGGGACCAATAGATACACCACCGCACAAAGTCAGTACTTTGACGTTTTCTTTAGCCCGGGCCAGCTCCCGTAATGCTTTGGCCACTTGGTCCGCCAGCTCTCGGGTAGGACAAAGCACCAGCGCCTGAACTTTGAACCGCTTAGGCTGAAGCTTTTCAATCAGTGGAATGCCGAAAGCAGCGGTTTTGCCACTTCCGGTTTGAGCCATGGCGATGACGTCTTTGCCCGCCAACGCCGGCGGCAGCGCTTTTACTTGGATACCGGTCGGCTGCGCGAAGCCCAGCTGCTCAAGGTTAACCAGCATGGTCGAAGAAAGGCCAAGCTCTTTAAAAGAAGACATAGAAAAATCCGTGGGGTGAATAATGATGGGTGATTGCGTTCGCTCTGACGGCGTATACTAGAGATAATTTGGTTAAGTTTATCACGAATCTACGGAGTCACTGATGGCGTCTTTGCAGGATCAATTACTCAAAGCCGGGCTCGCCGACGAGAAAAAGGCCCGCACTATTCGCTCTGAGAAGCGCAAACAACGCAAGCAACAACCCAAGGGCGCAACACAAGTTAACGAGGTTGAGGAGCGCGCACGCCAGGCCCGTCTTGAACAAGCCGAGCGCGACCGCCAACTGAACCTTGAACGCCAGAAAGAAGCGGATAGAAAAGCCATTCAGGCGCAGATTCGCCAACTGGTCGAAACCAATCGACTCGATCGCAGCCGCGGAGAAACGTCTTATCAGTTTGTGCACGAGAAAAAGATCAAAAAGATCTTCGTAGACGACCAGATGGTCGATCAACTGTCACGCGGCCGTTTAGCGGTTGTCTTTGTTAACGGCGAATACGAACTCGTTGCTGAAGGTGTCGCTCGCAAGATTATGGAGCGGGACGAAACGGCCGTGGTGGTTCTGCACGACCGCACGGCGGAAGACCAGGGCGACGACGACCCCTATGCCGGCTACGAAATACCCGACGATCTCATGTGGTAGTAAGCGTAGAAACAAAAAAACCGCTTCAATAACGAAGCGGTTTTTTATTGCGCACCTCATAATTGGTAACGCAGAAAGTAAAACGCCCCGGCTGTGGGTTACACAATCCGGGGCGTTTTACTTTAATATGGCGCGGCTGGGAGGATTCGAACCTCCGACCGCCTGGTTCGTAGCCAGGTACTCTATCCAGCTGAGCTACAGCCGCTAAAAACGTGTTTGCGAAAAATGGCGCGGCTGGGAGGATTCGAACCTCCGACCGCCTGGTTCGTAGCCAGGTACTCTATCCAGCTGAGCTACAGCCGCACATCTAGTCGCATGTGGTTGAAAGCAACTTCAACCTGTTCTCACTTTCCCGAAGGAAAATGGCGGAGAGGGAGGGATTCGAACCCTCGGTACGATTGCTCGTACGGTTCCTTAGCAGGGAACTGGTTTCAGCCACTCACCCACCTCTCCTTGAGAACGGTGCGTATACTACCACAACTTTTCTGTTTTCATAGGGTTGACACGATATTTTTCTAATCATTTTTCCCTAAAATTTAAAAAGCCGCTCAAGTTGTCCCTGAGCGGCTTTTTTCTGATCAACTATTGCCCGGTTCCGGCTCATCTGAGCCTTTTTCGGACTGAATACGCTGATAGATTTCTTCACGGTGAACCGCCACGTCTTTAGGAGCATTCACCCCGATACGAACCTGATTCCCCTTAACCCCCAGAACGGTAACGGTTACCTCGTCACCGATCATCAGAGTTTCGCCAACACGGCGAGTTAAAATAAGCATGTTCCATACTCCCTAATTGCAAAGCTATCTGTTCCGACTGTCACTACTTTGTACTTATTGCTTTTATAAAGGGATCACCTATCAAACTATAGACGCAATAACACTTATGCCAAAATAGTTCCTGATAGAAATATCCAATGACCCTCAAGTTCGCCCGCTAGCATCCTGCTTTCAAGCGTTCTCGTCTACCTCAGCATTTTCCAATCCGAACGTACTGTGCAACGCACGAACGGCCAGCTCGAGATACTTCTCATCGATCACCACCGAAACTTTGATTTCAGATGTGGAGATCATCTGTATGTTGATGCCCTCTTTGGACAGCGCTTCAAACATCTGCGTCGCGACACCTGCATGTGAGCGCATACCCACACCTACGATGCTGACTTTCGCTATCTTGCTGTCACCAATAACCTCACCGGCACCGATGTCTTCTGAAATGCGATTCAAAATATCCTGAGCGCGCTTCAGGTCCGGACGATTTACCGTGAATGTGAAGGCAGTCTTGTTATCCTGCCCAACGTTCTGAACAATCATGTCCACTTCAATATTGGCATCACTGATCGGCTTCAGAATACCCAGTGCACTGCCAGGAGTGTCCGGCACACCAGAAATCGTCAGTTTGGCTTCGTCACGGTTAAACGCTATGCCGGAAACAACCGGTTGTTCCATGGCTGTATCATCCTCAAAAGTAATCAGGGTTCCTTCACCGTCCTCAAAACTGGAAAGCACCCTTAATGGAACGTTGTATTTACCTGCAAATTCAACAGCGCGGATCTGGAGAACTTTTGAACCCAGACTCGCCATTTCGAGCATTTCTTCAAATGTAATACAATCCAGCCGCCGTGCACTGTCTACCACACGCGGATCGGTCGTATACACGCCATCCACATCGGTGTAGATCTGACATTCATCCGCCTTCAGAGCGGCCGCCAGTGCAACAGCCGTGGTATCGGAACCGCCACGCCCCAAGGTCGTGATGTTTCCTTGCTCGTCCACGCCCTGAAAACCCGCCACGACAATCACGCGGCCAGCATCTAGATCAGCCTGCATGCGGTGAGCGTCAATATCCTTGATACGAGCTTTATTGTGGCTGTTGTCCGTCAAAATACGAACCTGACCACCGGTGTATGAACGCGCATCACAACCACGCTTTTGCAGCGCCATGGACAACAGGGCAATGGTGACCTGCTCACCGGTTGATACCAACACATCCATTTCTCGCGGTGTGGGCTCATCCATAATGTCACCGGCCAATGCGATCAGACGATTCGTCTCACCGCTCATTGCGGACACCACGACAACGACATCATGACCTTCTTTGCGGAACCGACATACCTTCTCGGCCACCGCTTCAATCCGCTCGGTTGTTCCGACGGATGTACCTCCAAACTTTTGAACCAACAGAGCCATGCTTAGCCAAACTCCGAACCGGGGACCCAAAGCGGAACCTAAAGGCCCCGCCATCGTATTAAGCGGGCGAATTATAAACCCGTGCCCGCTTCGGAAAACAGCGCCTTACTGGATATTTCCTTCAACCCAGGCAGGCACACCCGCCAGAGCATCCGCCAGTTTCGACGCATCATTACCACCGCCCTGAGCCATGTCCGGGCGACCACCGCCTTTGCCGTCAACCTGGGCGCACAAATGCTTCATCAAATCGCCGGCTTTAACCTTGCCTGTTGCCGATTTGGTAACGCCCGCAACCAACACCACTTTGCCACCTTCGATAGTAGCCAGCACAACCACACCTTCACCCAACTTGTTCTTAAGCTGGTCAGCGGTTTCCATCAGAGACTTGCGATCCGCACCATCCATCTGGGCCGCTACCACTTTAAGGTCACCCACCTGCACAGCCGAAGCCGCCAGGTCACTACCGGCCGAACTGGCCAGTTTCGCCTTCATAGCGGAGATTTCTTTTTCCAGCTGACGGTTGCGATCCAGTGTTTGCTGAACTTTGTCTACCACGGTTTCCCGAGTCGCCTTCACAAGCTTGGCGGTTTCACGCAGCGTGCTGTCAACTTCATCAACCCATGCCAACGCCCCCAAACCGGTGACAGCCTCAATACGGCGAACGCCAGAGGAGATACCACTTTCAGAGGTAATTCGCATCATGCCGATATCGCCTGTACGAGACACGTGCGTACCGCCACAAAGTTCCACTGAATATCGTTCAGACCCCATACTCAACACGCGGACGACGTCACCGTACTTTTCACCAAACAGAGCCATGGCGCCTTTTTCCTGGGCGGTTTCCATGTCTGTAACGTCAATTTCAACCGGCGTGTTCTGAAGCACTTGCTCATTCACCTGGCGCTCAATTTCTTTCAATTGCTCGGGTGTAACCGCTTCAAAATGGGAGAAGTCAAAGCGCAGCTTGTCCGGATCAACCAGTGAACCTTTCTGATTAACGTGCTCACCCAACACCTTTCGGAGTGCCGCGTGCAGAAGGTGCGTTGCGGAGTGGTTGCGCTTGGTGCGCTCGCGACGCTCGTGATCGATACGGGCATCCACCTCTTGGCCCGGGCTCAACTCGCCTTCAACAAGTTTCCCCACGTGCAGGTGGTTATCCCCGTCTTTTCGCGTATCTGCCACTTCGAAGCGACCACCCTCCCACGTCAGAAGACCTGTATCACCCACCTGACCGCCAGATTCGGCATAGAACGGCGTACGCTCCAGCACAACCACACAATCATCACCGGCAACCGCCTTACGCTCTTCGCCATCAACCAGCACCAAGCGTACGCGCTCTTTGCCATCGATGTGATCGTAACCGGTAAACTCGGTTTCACCCTCAATGCTGAGGCCTTCGGCGTTGTAATCAATGCCGAACTTACTGGCCGCCCTCGCCCGTTCACGCTGGGCTTCCATCGCTTTTTCATAGCCGGCGTAGTCCAGAGTCAGACCACGCTCACGAGCGATGTCGTTGGTGAGGTCCACCGGGAAACCGTAGGTGTCATAAAGCGTGAACACCGTTTCGCCAGGAATCTCATTACCGTTGAGCTCGGCAATGTCTTGCTCAAGCAAACGCAGACCTTTGTCGAGCGTTTTAGCGAACTGCTCTTCCTCTTGCAGCAGCACCTTCTCGATCTGCTTCAAACTGCTGACCAGCTGCGGGAAGGCATCGCCCATCAGATCCGCCAAAGGCTTGGCCAACTCGTGGAAGAACGGCCCGTTCGCGCCCAGCTTGTTACCATGGCGAGCAGCCCGTCGAATGATCCGACGCAGTACAAAACCTCGTCCTTCATTGGAGGGCATAACGCCATCTGCAATCAGGAACGAGCAGGAGCGAATGTGGTCCGCTACAACACGCAGAGAGGCTTCGGTCGTTGCTGCACCACCTAGAATTTCAGAGGCCGCTTTCAGCAGATCCTGGAACAAATCAATCTCGTAGTTGCTGTGCACGCCCTGCAACACCGCCGCGATGCGCTCAAGACCCATACCGGTATCAACAGAAGGCTTAGGCAGGTTCAGCATTTCACCATCGGCAGTGCGGTTGTACTGCATGAACACCACGTTCCAGATTTCGATGTAGCGGTCACCGTCTTCTTCCGGGCTGCCGGGAGGGCCACCCGCCACATCCGGGCCATGGTCGTAAAAAATTTCGGTGCAGGGGCCGCAAGGACCGGTATCACCCATCTGCCAGAAGTTATCGGAGGCGTAGCGGGCACCTTTGTTGTCGCCAATGCGTACGATGCGATCAGCAGGCACGCCGACTTCTCTATTCCAGATATCGAAGGCTTCATCGTCATCGGCGTAAACGGTCACCCACAGTTTTTCTGTCGGTAAATTCAGCCATTCATCTCCGGTCAGAAAGGTCCAGGCAAAATTGATGGCTTCACGCTTGAAGTAATCACCAAAGCTGAAGTTGCCCAGCATCTCGAAAAAAGTGTGATGACGGGCGGTGTAGCCCACGTTTTCGAGATCGTTATGCTTGCCGCCCGCGCGCACACACTTCTGGGTTGAAGTTGCCCGGGTGTAATCGCGTTCTTCCCGACCAAGGAAGGTATCCTTGAACTGGTTCATGCCCGCGTTGGTAAACAGCAAGGTTGGATCGTCCGCTGGCACCAGCGAACTGCTTGGAACAATAGCGTGACCGTGCTGTTTGAAATAATCGAGGAACGTCTGTCGCAACTCTGCGGTTTTCATAGCCCTTTGATACCTTTCCAGAAACCCGCCGAGCAGCCGGCAGGTCCGCGATTGAATACGAATACTTACATGCGTGTGCAAATCCGCTACTCTAGCACACGCCGAGAACATGAAAAACGTGAAACCTCATAGGAGAACCCATGCCCCGCCGCTTCCACGACGCCGAGGAACTATTACCGCCAGCCACAGCATTAAAGCGGGCATTGGCCATCATCTACGACGGCCTGATCAGCATTGCTGTGCTATTGGTCACCACTTGGGTCTACACCATGATTGCCGGCTGGATAACAGGCTGGGATACCTATGAGCAAATGGCGGAAGCAGGCCAGCTATCCGGTGACCCCGGGCTAACGTTTGTCCTGTTCCTTGTGCTGTACCTGTTTTTTGCTTATTTCTGGACGCGCGCGGGCCAGACCTTGGGTATGCAGGTTTGGCGCGTACGCATCGAAAATCTGGACGGCACATCGGTGAGCTGGACGCAGTCTCTGCTGCGCTACGGCACCGCATCGGCCGTGGTTTTTCTGGCTATGCTCGGCGGCCACTACCTTGGCGCGGTCACATTGCTACTGACGGTACCGGCCATCGTCGCCCTGTTTTACCCGATCAACGGTCTTTCGATTACCGACCGTATGTCCGACAGCGTGGTTGTGGCCTTACCCAAACCCACCAAGAAGTAACCTGCCTTTGGGCCGGCTCAGCCGGCCCGCCTCATTAACACAGCCCCAACCGCCGCATTGATCAGTATCGGTGCCAGTACGGCAATCATCGGATTGAAACCGTAAACCATACTCATCGGCCCCAAAAGATCCTGCATATACTTGAACAGCAGCCCCACCAGCAAGCCGGTAAACACCCGGAACCCCATAGTGACCGAGCGCAGCGGCCCGAACACAAAGGAAATAGCCACCAGCACCATAACCGCCGTGCCCAACGGCATTAGCGCTTTCTTCCAGAATGCCAGCCAATATTGGGCGGCCGTAAGGCCTTGCTCCCCAAGGTACTGGGCATAGGTGAACAACCCGGTCATTGATAGGTTTTCAGGCTTCACGATCAGCACACTCAGTACTTCCGGGGACAAGCCGGTATCCCAGCGCAAGGATGCTTGCTCTTCACGAACCGTGCGCTCGTCTTCAATGCGAGTAGTGACGACGTTTTCAAGAATCCAGTGGTCGTCATGAAAGGCTGCCTTCTGCGCGAAACTGGATTGGGTCAGTTGCCGCTCGTCGTCAAACTCAAACAAAGAAACGCCCACCAACACACCGTCGGGCTGCACCGCGTTCAAGTGCATGAAGGTATCCCCTTCCCGATGCCAAACCCCATGAGCTTCAGCGACGTTCTTGCCGGCACCCATTGCAACCGCTTTATCGCTCTGAGCGATACGCTCGGTGGTTGGTGCCACATATTCACCAATAAATACACCCAACAATACGACGATCAACGCCGGCTTCATGGCCGACCAGACAATGCGCTTCAGAGAAACACCAGCGGCCCGTATCACCGTCAGTTCCGACGAGCTGGCCATGGTTCCCAGCCCGACCAGGCACCCCATGAAAGCGCCCAAAGGCAGGTAATCATAAATACGACGGGGCAATGTCAGCGCGACATACCAGAGCGCCTCCATGGTCTGATAGCCATTGCGAGTGTCTTCAAGCTCGGCAATAAACGCAAAAATCAGATCCAGCGACAGCACCACCACCATCACCAGAAACATGGCGCCGCCTACGGTGCTCATTACGTAGTTATCAATCTTACGCATGGGCCTTCGCCTCCTTTTCAAGGCGACGACGATTCAGCCACGCCGGGCCAAACTGCAGCCACAAGCCGAGCGTCAAGAACAGTGCGTGAACCCACAACATGCCCAGCCACTCCGGCACCTTGCCATCCGCCAGCGCATCTCTGGCAACAATCAGCAAACCGAGATAGGTGATGTACACCAACATGGCAGGCAGCAAATGGAAGAACCGGCCCTGCCTCGGGTTCACTCGACTCAGGCGCACCGCCAACAAGGTGATAATGGGAACAATCAACGGCAGAGAAATTCGCCAATGCAACAACGCTCGATCTTCGGGGTCATCCGAATACCAAAGGTCGAGAGTTGAAATCCCCTCTTCCAGCTGTTTAGTGCCGGCTTCACCACTTTGAATTTTCAAACCGTAGGCTTCAAACAGTGTCACACTGTGGTCAAGCTGTCCGGGTACGCCCTGAAAACGCCCTCCGTCTTCAAGAATCAAAAACCGGCTACCGGTTTCTTCGTCAATCAGCTGCGAGCCGGTTTCGGCCGTAATCAACGTAACCCCTTCGCCATCCCGGCCGTATTCCGCAATAAAAACGCCTTGTAACTGACGCTTGTCGTCGCTCAAAGACTCAGTATAGGTAACCCGGGTACCGGAGCTAAGATCCTGGAACCGGCCCGGTGCCAGCATCTCAAACTCGGTAGCTTTGCGCTGCTCGTTGAAAATCTGCTCAACCTGCTTCATGCCCCAGGGCGATACATACAAGCTCATAGCGCCCACCACGAACATGACCGGCAAGGCACCGAGCAGCGTTTTTGACAGCAATTGACGCTCACTCACGCCACATGCAAACAACACCGTCATCTCGCTTTCGAGGTACATGCGGCCATAAGCCAGCAATATGCCGATGAACAAGCCCAGTGGAAGAATCAGCTCGAGAAACCCCGGGAAACGGTAACCCATGATGGCAAACAAAACGCCGGCGGCAATTTCACCCTCGGCGGCACTGCCCAGATACTTAATGAACCGGCCGCTCATGAAAACCAGCAATAAAATGCCGGAAACGGCGAACATGCTTACCATGATCTGGCGAATAAGGTAACGGAAAATGATAGTCAAATCAGTCTCTCTGGTGGCGCCCGGTTAGAAGATGGTGGATACAGGAAACTGCGCGTATTCTATGTAACCTTGCCACTGAATGACAGTAAAGCACTCAACCATTAAAGCCATTCAAGCAATATAGGCCGTCTGCTTGATTATTCGCGCCTTAGCCCCAATCCTAGAGAACATGCAAAACGCTGGGCTAGGCCCAACACTCGAATCACACAACAGGAGTTGTCATGAATTTCAGCCTGAGCAGCAAAGCCATCACGGCGACCAACACCGACTGCCTCGTTATCGGATTGCCCGACAATGGTGAATGGCCGGAAACCACCAAAGCAGCAGACCAGGCATTGGGAGGGCTGATCAAACAACTGGAACAAGCCGGCGACCTGACCGGCAAAAACGCCTCCGTCGCCACCTTGCCCCTCACTGAACAACCTTGGCAGCGTGTGATTGTCGTCGGCACAGGCAAAGATGATGAACGCAATTTGGCCAACTACCGTAAAGCGCTCATTGCCGCCGTAGGCGCACTTAAAGACGGGCCATCCAACAGCGTCTTCATCTGCCTGACCGACACCGAGATTCAGGGTTCAGAAGCCACCTCTTCCGAAGACGCTCGCCTGAACCTGCTTGGCCGCACTCTGGAAGAGCAGCTCTACACCTTCACCGGATTCAAGAGCGAGCAACCACCTGCCCGTAAATTGAACAAAGTTGTCGTACAAGCGTCTGACGCCGACCAAACCCAGAAAGACGCCTTCAATCTGGGCCTGGCCACCGGCCGTGGCATGAACTACACCCGCGACCTGGGCAACACCCCGCCAAACGTTTGCCACCCCGTATGGCTGGCAGAACAAGCCCAAAACATGGCCAAAGAACACGACTGCATCAAAACCGAAATACTGGATGAGAAGCAGATGGCCGACATGGGCATGAACACCATTCTGGCGGTTGGCAAAGGCAGCACGCAGCCTCCTCGCCTGATCGTGATGGAATACCGTGGCGGCAAAGCCGACGAAAAACCTTACGTATTGGTCGGCAAAGGCATCACCTTTGACAGCGGCGGCATCAGCCTCAAGCCCGGCGCTGGCATGGACGAAATGAAATACGACATGGGCGGCTCCGCCAGCGTATTCGGCACTATGAAAGTACTGGCCGAAACCAAGCCCAGCATCAACGTCGTTGCCGTTATCGCAGCCGCTGAAAACATGCCAGACGGCTCAGCAACACGCCCGGGCGACATCGTCACCACTCTGAGCGGCAAGACCGTTGAAATCCTCAACACCGACGCTGAAGGCCGCCTGGTACTGTGCGACGCCCTCACCTACGTGAAAAAGTTCGACCCTGAAACCGTCATCGACCTGGCCACCCTCACCGGCGCCTGCATCATCGCCCTGGGCCACCAGGCAACCGGTATGCTCGCCAACGACGACGAACTGGCCAACGAACTACTAGCCGCTGGCGAAAAAACCGGCGACCGAGCCTGGCGCCTGCCTCTGTGGGACGAATACCAAAGCCAGCTCGACAGCAACTTCGCTGACATAGCCAACATCGGCGGCCGCCCCGCAGGAACCATCACAGCCGCCTGTTTCCTGTCACGATTCACCAAAGAATACCGTTGGGCCCACCTGGACATCGCAGGTACCGCCTGGGATTCCGGCAAAGCCAAAGGCGCAACCGGCCGTCCGGTTCCCCTACTGGTCGACTACCTGATGTCCCATGCAGGGTAACAACCCAACCAATCCACCGGAGCCCGGCAGCCCAGCTGCCGGCCCCTCCGGCCAGGCCGCAAAAAACCAGCGCTACTGGTTCCACATCCTCGCCCAAAACACCCCAGCCGCCCGCAACCTCCACGCCGCCAAACTCGTGGACAAAGCCTGGCAGCAGGGCGACCGCGTGTGCGTGCTCTGTGAAAACCAGCAACAAGCGCAAGAACTCGATGACCTGCTCTGGAACTTCACCCCGGACGCCTTCATCCCCCACAGCATCGCAACCGACCCAAGCACTCCATGCTCAGAACCGGTCGGCATCCTGCTCTACCCACCAACCGCTGCTGATTGGGAAACCGTCATCATCCTGTCCTCCACCCTGCCTGAACAGGCCGACCAATACCGAAGACTCGCACTGGTCGCCCAAAACGACCCGGCGGTACTCAACCAAGCTCGCGGCCACTACAAACAGCTGAGAAAGCTGGGCATTGAAGCGCGGGTACACGACATGCGAAAACGCTGACTAACACGTTTGCTCACCAAAAGGCATACGGTCGCTCACGAATTTGCACGAACACCAAAACCAAGCAAACTTACATACAAGCGAACAACTCCGAGTTTAAACTGCGTAGTTGGGATAAGCTTTCCAAAAATTTCGTAGGCCATGGATGGCCGGAGAGAAGCGCACATGGATGTGCTCGAAGCGGTTTTTGGAAAGCTTATCCCAACTGCGCAGGCACCCAAATCCGAAGGCTACTGGACGAGCACCTAGCCGAAGGTTCGCCGCAACCAAACCGACTATGTATAATCGCCGGTTTCAAACTTTCCCTCGTGAATCAACCAACGGTCACTGCAGAAACCCATGGAAAAAACCTACCAGCCAGAAAACATCGAGCGCCAGTGGTACGAAAACTGGGAATCCAAAGGGTACTTCCGCCCCAGCGGAGAAGGCCAGTCCTACAGCATCGCTATCCCGCCACCTAACGTGACCGGCAGCCTGCACATGGGCCACGCCTTCCAGCACACCATCATGGACACCCTCACCCGCTACAAGCGCATGCAGGGCAACAACACCGTCTGGACCGTCGGCACAGACCACGCCGGCATCGCCACCCAAATGGTTGTTGAGCGCAAACTCGCCGCAGAAGAAGGCAAAACCCGCCACGACCTCGGGCGGGAAGAATTCATCAAACGCATCTGGAACTGGAAAGAAGAATCCGGCGGAACCATCACCCGCCAGATGCGCCGCCTTGGCAACTCCGTAGACTGGGACAACGAACGCTTCACCATGGACGATGGCTTCTACAAAGCCGTACAGGAAGTCTTCATCCGCCTATACGAAGACGGCCTCGTCTACCGCGGCAAACGACTGGTCAACTGGGACCCGAAACTGCACACCGCCATCTCCGATCTGGAAGTGGAAAACAAAGAAGAAAAAGGCTTCTTCTGGCACCTGCGCTACCCGCTGGCTGACGGCGCAACCACCCAAGACGGCAAAGACTACGTCGTGGTCGCCACCACCCGTCCCGAAACCATGCTGGGCGACACCGCCGTAGCCGTACACCCGGACGACGAACGTTACCAGCACCTGATCGGCAAGCACGTGATGCTGCCGCTGGTAAACCGCAGAATCCCGATTGTGGCCGACCACCACGCTGACCCGGAAAAGGGCTCCGGCTGCGTCAAAATCACACCGGCCCACGACTTTAACGACTACGCCGTCGGCAAACGCAACAACCTGCCGATGATCAACGTCCTGACCCAGGATGCCAATATTCGTGACGTTGCCGAAGTCTTCAACAGCGACGGCACCGAAAACAGCGACATCGACGGCCGCATGCCAGCGGCCTACGCCGGCCTCACCCGCGAAGCGGCGCGTAAGCAAATCGTTGCCGACATGGAAGCCGAAGGCCTGGTACAACAGGTTGAAGATCACGTACTGAGCGTACCCCGTGGCGACCGCTCAGGCCTGATCATTGAGCCTATGCTCACCGATCAATGGTTTGCCGATGCCAAAACCCTGGCCAAGCCCGCCATTGAAGCGGTAGAAGACGGTCGTATCCAGTTTGTGCCCAAGCAGTACGAAAACATGTACTTCTCCTGGATGCGGGACATTCAGGACTGGTGTATCTCCCGCCAGCTTTGGTGGGGCCACCGGATTCCGGCCTGGTACGATGCCGAAGGCAACATCTACGTCGGGCGCGACGAAGACGAAGTGCGCAAAAAGCACAACCTGTCCGCCGATCTGGAACTGAAACAAGACGACGACGTACTGGACACCTGGTTCAGCTCCGCGCTGTGGACCTTCGGCACCTTGGGCTGGCCGGAAATCACCGAGCGCCTGAAAACCTTCCACCCCACCGACGTGCTGGTCACCGGCTTCGACATCATCTTCTTCTGGGTAGCCCGGATGATCATGATGACCATGCACTTCATGAAGAACGAAGATGGTACTCCGCAAGTACCGTTCAAAACCGTTTACGTGACCGGCCTGATCCGCGACGAGCACGGCGACAAGATGTCCAAATCGAAGGGCAACGTCATCGACCCGCTGGACATGATCGACGGCATCGGTCTGGACGAGTTACTGGAAAAGCGCACCGGCAACCTGATGCAGCCCAAGCTGGCTGAAAAAATCGGCAAGCGCACCCAGAAAGAATTCCCGGAAGGCATCGCCGCCCACGGCACCGACGCACTGCGCTTCACTCTTGCCGCGATGGCCACCACCGGCCGTGACATCAACTGGGACATGAAGCGACTGGAAGGCTACCGCAACTTCTGCAACAAGCTGTGGAACGCGGCGCGCTACGTGCTGATGAACACCGAAGGCGAAGACTGCGGTGTGAACGACGAGCCCGTAGAACTGTCGCTGGCGGATCGCTGGATCATCAGCGAGCTGCAGCACTGCGAACAGGAAGTGACTCGTCACCTTGAGCAGTACCGCTTCGATTTGGCGGCTTACGCGCTCTACGAGTTCATCTGGAACGAATACTGCGACTGGTACCTGGAACTGGCCAAGCCCTGCCTGAGCAATGACAGCGGCAGCGTTGAAGCCAAGCGTGGCACCCGCCGCACATTGGTGCGCGTTCTGGAAGCCATTCTGCGCCTGGCGCACCCGATGATGCCTTACATCACCGAAGAAATCTGGCAGCGCATCGCGCCTTTGGCCGGCAAGAGCGGTGACAGCATCATGCTTCAGCCTTTCCCGCAGCCTGAAGAGAGCAAACAAGACTCCACCGCCAAAGCCGATATCGAATGGGTGAAAGGCGTTATCGTTGCGGTACGCAATATCCGTGGCGAAATGAACATCTCCCCGGGCAAACCGGTACCGGTATTCCTGAAAGGCGGCAACAGCGAAGACGAACGCCGCCTGAATGCCAACCGCCAGTTCCTGATGTCTTTGGCAAAGCTTGAGAAGCTGGAATGGCTGGGTTCAGAAAAAGCCCCCATGAGTGCCACCCAGTTGGTTGGCGAGATGGAAGTGCTGGTTCCCATGGCTGGCCTGATCGACAAAGATGCCGAGCTCAAACGCCTCGACAAAGAACTGGATCGCTTGCAAAAAGAAATCGCCCGGGTTGAAGGCAAGCTGAGCAATGAGAAGTTCACTGCCAAGGCTCCGGCTGAAGTGATCGAGAAAGAAAAAGGCAAACTGCGCGATGCCCAAGGCAGCCTGCAACGGTTGAGTGCACAGCGAGCCGAAATCGAGGCCATGTAAGGCCATGATTGCGATTCTGGGCGCCGGCTCCCTGGGCCGGCTTTGGGCGGCCAAGCTCCCTGCCGGGCAAGTAGCTTTTGTGCCACGCCCAGAGCAATCACTCGAACCTCTAGCCTACCGGTTCCGGCCCATCCACGGGCCGGAAGCCTCTGTGCACATACCTTGGCTTTCCAACGCTCAACCGGCTTCCTTGCTGATCGTCACCACCAAAGCCGGCGATACTTTGGACGCACTGAAACCGTTAGTTTCTCGACTACCCGAAACCACCCCGATTGTTTTATTTCAAAACGGCCTTGGCAGCCAGCAACGTGTGGCTGAAACCTGGCCCAGCCGCCCGGTTCTTGCGGCGACAACCACCGAAGGTGCAAATCGCCCAGAATCCGCACTGGCCGTCCATGCCGGGCAAGGCGAAACCTGGGTTGGCGCGCTCACGGCCACTGGCGAAACTCACCTTTCAGAAACCGTTTCCACACTCGCCGCAAGCGGCCTGAGCATCAACACTGAAACCGACATTCTTAGCAGACTCTGGCAGAAACTGATCATCAACGCCGGTATCAACCCTTTCACCGCCATCCTGAACTGCCCGAACGGAAAGATTCTGACTCACTCGTTTTACCAACGGTGGATTGATCCACTATGCCACGAAATCAGCGCACTCCTCACGGCCAGCGACCAACCTCTACGATCTCCTACAGCACTTCGAGAAGCCATAGAAAAGGTCGCGCTTAGCACCGCCGCCAATACCTCCTCAATGCGGGCAGACCGGTTGGCCGGGCGGACCACTGAAATCGAATTCATTAACGGCTATTTGGCGCGCCTGGGGGCTGAATCCGGCATCGAAACCCCGGTGAACCAAATGCTCACCGATCAAGTAAAACAACTGCATTGACCCGACCTCACCAGGAGCACAATGACTATGGGCAACCGCCTTTCCAAGATTTACACCCGAACGGGCGATGACGGAACCACAGGGCTTGCGGACGGCAACCGCGTCACCAAAAACGCTCTGCGCGTAGAAGCCATGGGCACCGTCGACGAGCTGAATTGCCATATCGGCATTCTGGTTGAAACCCTGCCTGCTGACGATGCCTTAGTGGACCTGTTTCGCCGCATTCAGCACCACCTGTTCGACATCGGCGGCGAATTCGCAATTCCGGGCAGCGTGATGATTGGCGAAAAACACATCAACTGGCTCGAGCAAGTGCTGGACGAACACAACGAAGACCTGCCACCTCTCAAGAATTTCATACTACCCGGAGGCTCTCCCGCAGCCGCGCAGTGTCATTTGGCCCGGGCCGTATGCCGCCGCGCTGAACGGATTGTGGTTGGCCTGAGCCAGGAAGAAGACATCAATGCCGGTGCGCGACAGTATCTGAACCGTCTTTCGGATCTGCTGTTCGTGGTATCACGGGTACTCGCCCGCCGGGAAGGGGCAAAAGAAATTCTTTGGGAGCAACAAAAATCCGGCCTCTGAGAACCGGATTTTTGCAATCCCGATGTAACGTCAGGTTCAGACCTTGAACGTCTCGACCAGCTTTTGGAGTGATGCGGTCAGGTCTGACATCTGGCGAGACGAATCCAACGTCTCCTGAGCATTTTCAGCCGTGCTCTGGCCAAGTTCACCGATGCTTTCAACGTTGGCATTAACGTTTTTCGCCACGGCAGACTGCTCTTCAGCGGCCTGAGCAATCTGGTGACTCATATCGACAATTTCTGAAATGCCGTTGGCAATGCTATCGAGCGCCTGCGTCACTTCAGTCGACTTTTGCACGGTCAGCTCTGTGGCGCCATGGCTGCTGGTCATGGCCGATACAGCTTCCTTCACACCCCCCTGCAAACGAGAGATCATGTCTTCGATCTCTTCTGTGGACTTGTGTGTACGCTGGGAGAGCGAACGCACCTCATCCGCCACAACAGCGAAACCACGCCCATATTCGCCCGCACGCGCAGCCTCAATCGCCGCGTTGAGAGCCAAAAGATTCGTCTGCTCCGCAATGGCTTTGATCTCGACCAACACCTGACTGATGTTATCGCTGTCTTTGTTGACCCGGTTGATCACCTCTACCGCACCCGCTATCTCACTGGCCAGCTTATGAATGGTTTCGACGGTTCCGGCAACCACCTGCCGGCCCGTTTCGGTATCGCGCTCCGCGCTGCCGGCACTGTCAGCCACCCGGTGGGCGCTTTCCGTGACTTCGTTGACCGCTTCCACCATCTGCCCCATGGCTTCATTGATCTGGCTGCTCTCATCCATCTGCCGCGCCACCGCTTCGCTGTTGGCGGCAGCGGTATCGTTAACCCGAACCGCTTGCAGACCCACATCGGCCGTGGTGGCACTGACAGAGCGGATCAATTCGGCGATCTTGTCCGTCATGTTGTTGAATTCGGACGTAAGCTCACCCAGCTCATCCCGGTTTGAAAGCTCGATATGAGTTGTCATATCACCGGCGGCCACACTTCTGGCCGCAGAACTGAACCGGTTGATAGCAACCCGGACCGACATAAAGAACCCGATATACAGGTACACAACCACCAGCATTACCGCGATCAAAGAAACAACAATGATGGTGCGCTGCCGTGTTTCACTTGCCAGCCGGCGTTCAAGATTGGCACCAACCACCTCGAAGATCGTTTCGGTCAAAGCATCAAAGTGCGTTGTTTGGGCCGTCACCGTCGCATCGTAATCTTGCCACGGCGCTTCCAGTCGCATAGGCGTAATCACCTGCATGTCCAGCGCATCCCGAACCACAAGCAGGCTGCCGTCTACCCGAGACAGAGCGGGCGCATCAGCCAGTTCAGACGAAGCCTCTTTTGCGACGACCAGGCTGGGAGAAAGCAACGAACTCCGGTTGGTTAAACGATCAAAGATTTCGTTGAGGTTCTCGCTCATGGCGTAGCCTACCTGGCCTTCTACCAACGAGAAAATACCGTATGAGCGTGCGCTACCCATGGCGTTACGTGCATCCGGAAAAACGTCCCGTACCAAACCGAGCAACAACTGGTTCTCACGGGAAGCGTCCTGCCCTAAACCCGACACTTCCATCGTTGCCGGCAACACCGCCAGAACTTTCTGTACAAATTCCTGATAGTACTTGTATTGCGCATCCATGCTGCCCTGATAGCTGTTGCTCTTAAGCAGTGAACGCCAATCGTTCTGAAGCGCAAGAATCTGTTCCTGCCAGGATCCGGACAAATCGAAAGAACGGCGTGGTTCGGCCAAATCTGTCAGCAAGGCATCAATTGTCTTTGCAGCTCTATCGGCTTTGTCGGCCAGCGCGGGATCTTCCTTGAGGATGGCCGGAGCCTTGTAGTCGCGAAAATCCATCGCCGCAGCCAGCAAGCGGTCAGCCGTCTGCAGCTCCACTAACCCGTCAATGCTCCGGTTCATGGTTTGAACAGATTGGTTCAGGCCAGAGATGACCAGCCAGGACAGCACCAGAATAGGGCCAAGAAAGAGAATGCTAATGAGGCTGAACTTATAAACCATCGGCAGCCGGTTCATTAACGCAATCGCTGGATTAATTATGTAGTTCAAAGCGCCCTCGCCCAGATTCGAAAACCGAACCATGAATGTTATTTTTTTAATTTTCACCTACAGCTGGAGCGTTTCAATCGCTCCAAAGTGGTATTGGACTTAAACCACGCCTGCAATAACCAGCAATGCTATGCCACAGATCCAAACCAACATGCTGCGATTCAACAAATCCCTGATGGCGATCAGACTACGGCCACCGAAACGCGGCCAGTCTTCCGGATGCAACTCCGAGAACCGTTCAGGATCAAGTGCATACCCGGTTAACGACCCGTTGGCGGAAATCATTAGCACTTCTGCTGTTGTTTTTTGCAGGCCGGGCACAGCCTGCCGGATTTTTCGGGACCAACCCGACAAATCCCCCGCTACCCCGAACGTGCAGGCCAGCAATCTTGCCGGCAGCCAACCCATCCAGTCAGCCGCTTTTTGATAGCTTGGCCTTGCCCCAGCCTGAGGCCAATGCTCCGCTAACGCCAAGGTGCCGCGCGCCAACACGGCTGCCCCAATGCCTCCCACGACATACCAGAACACAACCAGAAAAAAGCGACCAAACACATTGAGAATCAGCATCCTGGAGGTCGACAAATGCATCGCTTCGGGAGATAAGGCAGCGCCCCTTTCATCCGCAGGCAGCCGGTCCTTAACGTGGTGCCATGCCCCTTGCATATCCCCTCGCCCCCAGGCTTCGGAATAGGCCTGAAGAGAAGCTTGCCAACCCGGTACACCCATCAGCAGAACAAGCAACACGATCTCCAGCGGGTAGAGTGCAAGCCGAAACCCCAGTTGTTCTGCGAGCACCGTTACCACCAACAGACAAATGGCGGGCAATATCACCAGCAGGTACCCTTTGAGCAAAGATCGCTCGTGGCCGGCTTTGCTTGTCGCGCCCTTTTGAAACCAGAGGCGCCACAAACCATCGCTGCACAACGCGCCTTGCCGGTCCAGCTTGCGACGTATCACGTACGCCAACAGGAAAATCACCAGAGCCATTCAGTTGTTCTCCGGGGCTGATACAAGGCTTTTAAAATAGGGCCATTGAAACGCTGGCCCCGGATCGGTTTTCCGCCCCGGGGCGATATCACTGTGACCGGTTATACGGTCAGAGGTTACCGCGGGCCAGGCAGCCATCGTCAGGCGCGTAAGCCGGGCCAGCGCCAGATACTGTTGCTCGGTATAGGGAGTGTCATCGGTGCCTTCCAGCTCGATCCCGATGGCAAAGTCATTACACTCTTCTTCATTGCCAAAGCAGGATCTGCCAGCATGCCAGGCACGATCAAGGCAGCTGACAAATTGCACAACCGATCCATCTCGCTTTACCAAAGCGTGAGCTGACACTTGCATATCCGCAATTTCGGAAAAGTATGGGTGGGCATGCCGATCAAGGCGGTTACAAAAAAAATCTTCAATGTAGGGGCCACCAAACTGCCCGGGCGGCAGGCTGATGTTGTGCACTACCAGTAACGTAATGGCCGCACCATCGGGCCGGACACCGAAGTTTGGCGAAGGACACCAACGGCTATCAGGGAAACGCCCCGTAGCCCGGAGGGCGCTGACCTGCCCGGAAAATTCAGCGGAAGAAATAGACGGCTCGATAAGATCAGATCGTGTGTTCGGCAAGGCTCATCCGTAGGGCAATGAGTGATTCAAGTCGTTTGATTGAATCACAAAGCGCCCCCAGATGCCACGAATTACCACGTGGGTACCAACCTCAATCTTTTCGGTTTTGCCGAAGGTTATCGATAATGGATTCAAGCGCGCGATCGAAGATCAGACCATCATCCAACAAGGTAATCGACTTTTCCTGCATCGCAAGCGCAAGGTCGTCACGAAGGTATTCCGCTACTTTGGCGCCGTTGCGATTGACAAAGATGTATTTTCCGGTCGCTTTAATGAAGGCCGCCAACTTACAACGAACCCGCGCGTCCTCTTTATTCAATTCCAGCCACGAACCCACGCTCAACTGATCGGCTGCATCCAGCCATTGTTGAGCGACCGCTACCGCCTCAGCCTGGCCTATAATCTCAACCGAGCCTTCCGTGCCATCCTCGCTCTCACCCGGGTCAGTTTGCGCTATTTCCGCAAAAGGTTCTTCAACGGCGGGGAGCGAAGGCTCAAGTTCGACAATGACGTCGAATTCAACATCCGAACGCTCGGCGATGTCGTCCTCGGGCTCTGCAGGCTCAACCGGTGCGGTCACCAAATTCTGCAACACATCAACGTGTACCAGTTCCAAGTCCCGGATCACAGAATCGGTAGCAAAGGGATCCCAGGAAATCTCCTGCAACGCTGTTCTTAGCCCCTCGACCACAACCGGGATAGTCCGTAGCAAATCCGATCGCGTGTCGGGAGACACCGGTCGAGGATCAACACTCCATATCAACCGGCCCGCCAGCTCACTGGCGGCCACCCATAACGGGCTGTCCTCGCCGTGACGCAAAACCACCCACTGGAGGTAACGTGCAAGCGGGTCATGGATAATCTGCAAAACCGGCTCTGGAAGTTCATGATCTTCGGCATAATGCCGTATCAAGTCAGCCGCAGCCTGCTGAGCCCGTTCGTGCTTCGCGCGCCCCTCTTCTGCATCTCTGAGCCGCTGTTCAACGAGCTCTCTTCGACGGCGATCCAGATCCATGAAATGACCAAAGTCTTTCACCAGCTCTTCGAACAGCCCAACATTTTCGTTGTACTCAGACAACACGCGCTCAACCACTTCTTCAATCTTGTCGCGCAGAGGGTCCCGCACACCCGGGCGTTTCTCGTTCCACCCGATGGCCGCCAACGCCAAGTCATTGAGCAGTTTGCGAACCGGGTGACCGCCACGGTTGAAGAAATTTCGGTCACTCAACGCCACTTTCAGTACGGGTATCTGAAGCCGGCCAATCAGCGCTTTCATGACCGGATGCAGCTGCCGGTCTTCAAGAATAAATTCGAACAACATCGAAACCAGGTTGATGACATCATCATCCACCTGACCAACCGACGCACTCTGCCCCTCCCCGGAACGCAGCACCGGTTTTAACTGATCCCGCAAAGGCACCGGCTTTTCATTCTGCGCGTTCTGGACAGACGATTGCAGCTGGTTCAGCTGCAAGATCAACTGTTCTGTGTCTATTACGTTTGTGCCGTTTCTTTCCGCCGGTGCGGCCTGATGATCAGCTTGATGCAGCAATGCGCTCAACTCACTTAACGTCGGTGTTACTTCCGCCTGATTGTGCTGGAACTCCTGCCTCTGCCCGGTAGCCTGCCCAGTATGCTCTGACGCTGGCACCGAACGCGGGGCCTTAGCTCCGGCTCGTGGCGGTGTTTTCATTTCTGCCAACACCCCTTGCGCTATCAAGGTCTGGTTGCAGGCTTGATAGAAGGCTCCGAGTTTTTCGGTCAGCAGACGTTCGAATAATTTCAGTACCACCAGTTTGGCGCGAATATCGATTTCCAAATCGGCGCAGGCTTCGGCTATCCCACCGCACAACACCTCGGGGCTTAGCGGGATCTGGGCATCCGTCAGGGACAGGTCTGGAACGGTGTGACGAACCCTGGCCGCCAACAGGCTAAGCGCTTCAGCGTATCGATTGCGTAATCGATTGGTCAGGTTATCCAGCGCGACCTGTTGTTCAAGATCCGAGTGATCCAACAGACTCAGTGAGTCTCGATCAATTTCTTCGAGTGATTCATTCTTTTGAGCGGGATTAAAACGCCCCAATTCGTTAAAGGCCTGACTGATGTATTGCAGAATAGAAACCGTCATGGCTTTGCGCCGCAAACGCAATTCGCGCATGGCATCGAAGTAGGAGGTCTGGTCCTGGTTGGAACCGGCTTTGTCAGCCAACGCAAACAAACTGTCGTCAGCCTTTTCGAAGAATCCGGCAAGCACGGATTTCAATGAGTGCCCCGAGGTATCGCGAAGTCGCACGAGCGCCACCGGCAGCGAAAACTTGCCCACCGATGTCTGGCCACCCAAGTGAACGACCTTATTGTGCTGCGCCATGGCGTTGCTCCGTCCCAAACCTGTTAAACAATGTAAAACACGGTGTCACTACATCATATAGGCATTGCCTGTCACCTTCTGTCAGAATTTGTCACCTTTTGTTTACGGCGGAACTTCATCACATTCTGTAGGCTATGCGCAGGACATTTTGAATACGCTCTCGCGCGCAGTAGAATTGCCGCCCATCAACCCACATTCACTTTTCCGGAACTTCACCATGATCACCCCAGAACTGCTTCGACAGGCCCGCATTGAATCCGTTGCCCAAAGCCTCCGGGAAGACATCGGCGACGGCGACATCACCGCCATGTTGATCCCTGCTGACAAGTACGCCGAAGGCCGGGTTATTACGCGAGAACCGGCCCGGCTGGCAGGCAAAGACTGGGTAAACGAAGTATTCCGTCAGGTCGACCCAAACGTTGAGTTGGAGTGGTTGCACGAAGATGGCGATCAGTTGCAGGCAAACGACGTGATATTCCGGATGTCGGGAAAGGCCCGCTCGCTTCTGACCGCTGAACGATCTGCCCTTAACTGGCTGCAGATGCTCTCGGGCGTAGCAACCCAGTGCGCCCAATACGCGGCCAAGGTATCTCACACCAAGGTTCAGTTACTTGATACCCGTAAAACGCTGCCCGGTTTGCGGCTTGCCCAGAAGTACGCGGTAACCTGCGGCGACTGCAACAACCATCGCATCGGCCTGTGGGACGCATTTCTGATCAAGGAAAACCACATTGCCGCCTGCGGCTCCATCGCGGCCGCCGTTAGCGAAGCGCACCGCATTGCACCGGGCAAACCCGTCGAAGTAGAAACCGAGTCGCTGGATGAATTAAAGCAGGCCCTGGAGGCTGGCGCTGACATCATCATGCTGGATGAATTTTCGATGGCCGATATGAAGCAAGCGGTAGACCACGTTGGCGGCCGCGCAAAACTTGAAGCGTCAGGGGGGATCAACGAACACACGCTGGTTCCCATTGCAGAAACCGGTGTTGATTACATTTCAATCGGGGCGCTCACCAAAGACGTGAAAGCCATCGACCTGTCTATGCGTCTGGATTAATCCAGACGCTTCTCAGTCACTCTCCCGACAGCAGACTGTCCATGCGCGCCAACGCCAGAATAAGCTTGGCGCCACTTTCACTGCGCCCGCGGAAGTACTCCTCGGCCATCGGGGCGATGCCTGAAACCGACGGCAACGGCTGCCCGGCTTCCAGCAGCAGCTTCATCCTCTCGACGAACACAAACTGCAGCCACTGGGTGAAGTTCATGGTATCCAGACAAAACGGCTGAGTGCTTTCGAATGCTTCTGGCGGCAGCGGCTGTTTTTGCCACGCCCCCATACTTCTGAGCTCAATTTCTATCTGAAGCAAACTATCAGCAACGTAACTTTCGTGTGTCTGGTTTTCAGCCATGATTAATCGCCCTATCAATCCGCCAGCGCTTCCAACTCCACCGCTTCACCGTGCAGCACTCCGTACAAGTCTTCGAACTGCTGAGTGAGCGCGTGCTTGGGCGCCATATGCATCAGTGGTTTACGTGCCTGATGAGATTCTTTCATTTTCACCGAGCTGGACAGGCGCACTGGCAGCACCGGCAAACCTTCTTCAATCAGCTCCCGCACCAGTTGCTTTGGCAGGCTGGCCCTCGGCTGGAACTGGTTTGCCACAATACCTTCAACCACCAGCTCTTCGTTGTGATCTTCCTGCAGCTCACGAATCTCATGCAAAATGTTGTACAGCGCCTGCCGCGAGAAATCGTCGCAATCGAACGGGATCAGGCAACGTTGGGCGGCAATCAGTGCAGACCGGGTGTAAAAGTTGAGAGCCGGCGCGGTATCGATAAATATTTCATCAAAACTATCGCCCAACTTTTTCAGAAACTCTCTCAACTTGTAGATCTTGTGCTTGGCTTCCAGCTTACGCTCCAGGAAATCCAATTCCGGGCTGGATGGCAACACATAAAGGTTGTCGAAAGGCGTGGCATGCACAAATTCATCCGGGCGCCGGGTGAACATACTGAATGCAACCGTCTGCTCCAGCAGATCGGCCACCGTGTCCTTCAGTTCGGTGGAGGCTTTGCCCAACAGGTAATGGGTGGAGTTTCCCTGAGGATCAAGATCAACAACCAGAGTCCGCTTTCCCCGGGCAGCACTGATGGCTGCAAGATTGCAGGTAATGCTGGATTTTCCCACACCACCTTTTTGGTTGAATACAACCCGTCTCATGTCGTCTCTCCAATCGTCATTGTAGTTTTGAATTCTTTGTTATTGTGCCGCTACCAACCCATTACCGTTTTTACAAAAGGAATGGTCAGACGCCGCTGGGCTTGCAACGAGTTCTCATCAAGCCTATCGAGAATGCCTAACAGATCTCCGAGCTTCCGCGGCGCTCGCCGCATGATAAAGTTGGCCACATCGTCGCTGACAACCAGACCACGCTGCTCAGCTCGGGCCATCAAAATGTGCATCCGGTCTTCGTCCCGGTAAAGCCCCAGCTGGAGCAACAACCCATGGGACAACCGCGATACCAAATCCGGCAAACCAAACGGCAACGACCCGGGCACTTCCGACAGGCTGACAAGCAGCAGGCCGCCTCGGTCCATTACCCGGTTGTAGAGATGAAAAATCGCTTCTTCCCAATCGGCTTTACCGGCAATTTTGTCCAGATCATCAAGACAAAGTAACGGGTGCACGTCGAGCCCGTCCAGCGCATCGGGGCCAAACGGCAGCAATTCACCAATACTGATGCACACACCCGCCCGGCCAAACTGATCGGTTTTGTTGCAGGCAGCCTGCAGTAAATGGCTTTTGCCGGTATCGGAATCTCCGCAGACAACAACCACTGGCAGCCCCTGTGGTGCGTCACAGATGGCTTCCAGGCGGCGAGCCGCTTCGCGATTCCTGTCGCCATGAAAATTATCGAAACGAGCGTCATCCCTGAGTTTGACCCCGAGGATCATCTGAGACGGTATCACGACCGCTTTGCCCTCCATGCCCGCATACCCCAAACCAATACGTAATGGCCACCGCTAAACACTGCGGAAACAGCAACAACCCAGATACTGGCGGTAAGAATCCAGGGCTCCATAGACAAACCCGCCATAAGAATAATGATCAACAAAGCAGCCAAGATCTGGATAAAGGTATTCATTTTGCCCGGCATACTCGGCTCCATTTCAAAACGCCCTACGCCGTAATGGAACGCCAGCCCTCCACACACAATAATCAAATCTCGCCCCAGCACCAAGGCGAACAACCAAACGGGCAACACGTTTGTAATCGTCAACATCAGATACGTTGTGATCAACAGCGCCTTGTCTGCCAGAGGATCGGCGATCGCGCCCAACCGGCTCTTCCAGTTAAATGTTCGGGCAAGAAAGCCATCGATCGCATCGGTCAGCGCTGCCACCACAAAAATCACCAACGCAAGGCGATACCCTCCGTCAAGCAAAGCTCCGGCGAACGGAATGATCAGCACGATCCGCAAAAACGTCAGTGCATTGGGTATCCAACGCCACTGCTGCGATCTCACGTATTAGTCTCCGTCTGTTTATGAATTGCTATCGCCACGCCCCGGAGCTCTTTGCCAACGGTAATAAAGCACTTCATAGAGGGACTCAAAGGCATCGGCCGCGTCTTGCTCGTCACCTTCGGGCAACGCCTGATAAGCGGGACCGGTGGCATCGGGGGCCTCCGCAACGCCCTCATTCGCCCGCTGATCAACTGCACCCGTTGCCTCCGGGCTTTCAGCCATCTCGGCTGGCGCAGCATCCTCAGAGCTTTGGGCAACAAATCGCGGATCCAGCGCTATGTATTCCTGCAACTGATTCAGCTCTCCCGAGAACGCCACCTCTAAGGTCAAACGTTCGTCACGGATTCGCGATGCGCCCACCGAGCGAACCGGCGTCATGCTCTGCAGCGCCTTCACCACTCGACCATAATCCGCAAGAGAAGTTACACCATCCAACACAACGTCAACGGCCGGAGAATCTGCCACATTACCGGCGGCAACCGCATAACGGCTGGCGTAGAACTCTGCCCACTGATCCACAACTTTGGTAGCCAGTTCTGCTGGCGTACCTGCACTTGCTGAACGTTCACTGGCATCCATACCCATGCCGTCAAACACCCAGCCAGCGCGCCACTGCCCACCGGACCGACTGATGCGCATCAGCGTGATGACGTCATAAGCCTGGCCCTCAGACGCGGCTTCCAAGCGATCAACAAACTGCCCCCACAGGTCCGACAACAAAGAACGGTCGCCGGAAAACTGCGAGTCAGGGAACACCATTGGCAACCCGCGCTCCGATGCCGCCGCCATGAAATGTTGACGCCACTCAGCGCCACTATCCGTTTCCGACGACGCATCGGCATTCCCGGTAATCAACTGGCGCTGTCCTCGATCTTCCACTGCAATCCACGCCAATGTGAGCGGACGATTAGCGCCCCACACCGGAGCATCAAGCGCCGCAAGGCCGCGATTCACTCCAACCGCGCCGAAACTCATCTGCATGCGACTCTGGCCCTGGCTTTGGCCAACCTGGTAAGCCAATACCAACGACTCGGCTTTGGACAAAAGCTGATCAATGCCCTCCAGCTCTAACACGTCCCGGCTGCCCGAAACGCGCACCAACACCTCACGCAACCCCGCTTCGTACCCGGCCTTGACACTCGAACTGCTGGAGTCAGAGATCGGCACATCTGCGTTATAGAGTCCGGTAATGGTCACTGCTGTGGCTGGCGACCCGACTAACAAGGCACACACCATCGCGATTGTTACCAACACTGCCCGCTTCATTTTCGCTGAATACCCGTTGACTGAATTCGTCATGTAGATGTAGCACCCTGCCGTTCCCATGATTGGCGCACAGGATACACCATCGCCTGTCGGCTGAGTAGCAAGCCGGCCACCGCTCTAGGTGATAACCGTGGATTCACCAACGAATCGTGCCCGTATCGCGGAATACCAGCTGGCCCCCCCCGTGCGCACCTGTTAAAATCCGCGGCCAGACCCACAGTCCAATGGTTATTTTCCATGAGCGAACAGAAGCCCTCCCTCACCTACCGCGATGCGGGTGTTGATATTGATGCCGGCAACGAGTTGGTTAACCGTATTAAAAACACTGCGGCCAAAACCCGCCGCCCCGAAGTCCTCGGTGGCCTTGGTGGTTTTGGTGCCATGGTGTCTATCCCCGCCGGCTATAAAGAGCCCGTGCTGGTATCAGGCACCGATGGCGTAGGCACCAAGCTTCGCCTCGCCATGCAACTCGAAAAACACGACACCATCGGGATCGATCTGGTCGCCATGTGCGTAAACGATCTGATCGTTGGTGGCGCCGAGCCTCTGTTCTTCCTGGATTACTACGCCACTGGCAAACTGAACGTAGACATCGCAGCCAATGTTGTTGAAGGCATCGGCAAAGGCTGTGAACTTTCCGGCTGTGCCTTGGTAGGCGGCGAAACCGCTGAAATGCCGGGCATGTACGAAGGCGATGATTACGACCTGGCCGGTTTCTGCGTTGGCGTTGTTGAACGTGAAAACATTCTTGACGGCAGCCGCGTTCAGTCCGGCGACGTACTACTGGCTTTGGGCTCTTCCGGCCCACACTCAAACGGCTACTCACTGATCCGCAAGATCATCGAGGTAAGCGGCGCCGATCTAAGCCAACCGATGGGCGATGCCACGTTGGCCGATGCACTCATGGCCCCCACCCGTATTTACGTGAAAAACCTGCTCAAACTGATTCGTGAAGTGGACGTGCGCGCCATGTCTCACATCACCGGCGGCGGGCTTCCGGAAAACATTCCCCGTGTTCTGCCCGACAACACCGTTGCCGCCATCGACACCGAAAGCTGGGAACTGCCGCCTGTCTTCCAATGGCTGAAAGACGCCGGTGGCGTGGCCACGGAAGAAATGTACCGCACCTTCAACTGCGGGATTGGCATGATTGTCTGCGTGCCCGAAGACCAAAAAGATCTGGCCATCGATACTCTGAACGCGCTGGGCGAAACCGTTTGGCAGGTCGGCGTGATCGAAAACGCAGACGCCAGCGATGCCGCCTCTGAAGTTCGTTATGCGCCAGGGCTACTGAAAGCATGAAGGCAGACGCAGCGCCGCTACCCAAAATCGTTGTTCTCGCATCCGGCAGCGGAACCAACCTGCAAGCACTGATCGAAGCCACCCGTGAGCGGGACTTCCCTGGCGAGATCATTGCTGTGGGCTGCAATCGCCCCGGGGCGTTTGCACTCGAGCGTGCAGCACAAGCCAACATCCCGACTTTTGTGATTGATCATACCAAGTCGGATTCGCGGGAGGCATTCGACGCCTCCCTGATGGCTGAGCTGCACCGGCACAACCCGGACGTGATCGTTCTGGCTGGCTTCATGCGCATTTTGACGCCTGATTTTGTTCGCGCCTTCCGAGGTCGGATGCTGAACATTCATCCCTCGCTCCTACCCGCCTATACCGGCCTCAACACCCACAAGCGGGTGCTGGAGGCCGGCGACAAAGTGCACGGTGTTTCCATCCACTTTGTCACCGAAGAGCTGGACGGAGGACCCGTCATCGCACAATCCGAAATTCGGGTGAACGACGACGATACCCCCGAGTCGCTGGCAGAGCGCGTACAGCAACAGGAACATCTGCTGTACCCGATCGTTCTGCGCTGGTTCTGCGAAGGGCGCATTCAGCTTGCCGCCGATGGCGTTCAATTCGATGGCTCGCTGCTACCGAGCCCCATGCGTCTTGCGGATAGCTGAACAGATTGTCATCCTCCCGGAGCCAGGAACGGCTAGACTGTCACTTGCACAGACCATGAAGAGGCCTTCGAATGCAAAGCTACAACGCAACAATCAGAATTCTTTCGCTGCTCGCGGGGCTCCTGTTTCTGAGCCTCGCAGCCAGCGCCTCAACTGATACATCCAATGCCGCAGAACTAACCCCCTACGAGGCCAGCTACACGGCATCCATGTCCAAAGGCGTGAGCCTGAATGGCCAAGGTGTCCGCACACTTACCTCTCAAGGCAATAACGTTTGGCTGTACCGCACCGATGTCGATTCGTTCATCGCCGACATCAACGAGTCTCTGATTTTCAAATGGGAGAACGGCCATGTTACCCCCTTACGCTACCGCTACCGCCTGTCCGGCTTTCTGATCAAAGACAGGAAGCAGTCCATCGATTTCGACTGGCAAAACCGTATAGCCACCGGAAAATATCGCGGCAAATCGTTTGAGGTAAAGCTAGAGGAAGGCACGCTGGATCCTTTGGGCTACCAGCTGCAACTGCATCAGGACCTGAAAGCGGGAAAGCGGGACATCACCTATCGCGTACTGGATAAAGGAGACTACGACACCGATCGCTTTGCTGTGATTGCCGAAGAGAGCCTGAGCGACCGTGGCCACACCATGAAAACCCTGAAAGCCGAGAAGGTGCGTGAAGAGGACTCCAAGCGCCAAACCTTGATGTGGTTTGATCCGGAGCAAAACTACCTGCTGGCCCGCCTTCTTCAGGTCGAGCCAGACGGCAGCGAATACGAACTACGCTTAAAAGATGCGCGGGTTCAGGACTGACCCGCCGCTTCGTGCTCTGCCCACACCGCCTTCACTTCATCAGCAATGATACTCAGCCCACTTGCCACCTGCTCGTCATCCTGCGAGTAAGTCACCCGCAGACACTCATGGCGATGTTTCCAGTCGTCATCCGGCAAGCCCGGGAAGAAATAGTGCCCGGACACCACCAGCACCCCACGTTCTTTCAAACGCTGGTATAGCTCCAGACTTGAAATCGGCAAGTCGGGAAACCACAACCACAGGAACATTGCCCCTTCCGGCTTGTGGATGTACCAGCGGCAACTGTCTTCACCCATCGCCACCCGAAATGCCTCGACCGCCCTTTCCATTTTCGCCTTGTAGAACGGGCAAATCACTTCACGACTCAGCGACAGTATTTCACCAGACTTAACCAGCGGCTCTGCCAGCATGGCGCCGAAACTGCCGGTTGCCAGGTTCATGATGGCATTGATACCAGACAAGGCTTTGATGACCGGCGCAGAGGCGATCACGATGCCGGTGCGGGCGGCCGGCAACCCTAGCTTGGACAAACTCAGGCAGAGGATTATCTGCTCGTTCCAGGTGGGCTTTGCATCCACAAACAACAAGCTCGGGAAGGGTGTACCGTAGGCGCCATCGACAATCAACGGGATGTCGTGCTCACGGGCCATGCCTTCCAAACGGGCAAGCTCTTCATCGGTAATAACGTTGCCGGTGGGGTTGGTAGGGCGAGACACGCAGATAGCGCCGGTTTCACCGGTCACTTCAACTGCATCGAAGTCCACTCGGTATTTGAATTCATGGGCGTCGGTAAACGAGATATCTGGCTGCACGGCATGGAACAGATCCTGATCAATACCCGCATCGGCATAACCGATGTATTCCGGCGCCAGCGGCAGCAAAATGTGTTTGCGCTGGCCACTGCCGTACTCGCCGCCGAACATATTGAACAGCATGAAGAAAGCTGCCTGGCTACCATTGGTTAGCGCGATGTTCTCGGGCGTCAGCCCCCAGCCATACTCTTCGTTCAGTAATTCAGCCAACGCGGCAATAAACTGTTTTTCACCCTGAGGGGGATCGTAGATCCCCACCAGGCGGCGCACCTGATTGTCGTCCGTCGCCATTTTTGCCAGAATTTCCTGCACTCGCTCCTGAACTTTCGGAATGTGGCCGGGGTTTCCACCTCCCATCATGATCATATCTTCACCGGAAGCCATGGCATTCCCCAGGTCATCCATCAGTGAAGTGATGCCGGCGTCGGCGGTGAACTTACGACCAAAAGCAGAGAGTTTCATGTCTCTTATCCGTTCAAAAGCGATTTAGGAAGTTTAGGCGAATTCTGCTGCGGACTGCGGCAATCAGGTATCGAGAGAGATACCCAGATTGCTGACGCCTTCGCTCGAAGCGTCGCTGCGTAACTCTTCGATGAAGTCTTCACTGGGCACGCGCTGGCGCTTGAGAGCGAGAACGGTGTCGCGCTGGAAGATTTTGTCTTCTTTGAGCAAGGGGTGCTGCTCGAACATTCGAATAAGTTCGTCGTCGTCCATACCCTCACCCTCCGACATTTCCACGAAGTCCATGACGGTTTTGGTGGCCAACTGCGACGCGTCTGTTGCCCGGTGTTTGTTCGGGTTCAGGCGGTTCAGCAAGGCTTGCTCAAGCAACTGGCAGAAATCGAAAGCCGGATACACGCCGTAGGCATCGAATTCATCGACGTTCGGACTTAGCGTTTCGAGTTTGCTGAGCAGTTGCGGGATTGCGGCCTCGGAGGTGTCCAGCTGCAATGTGCCCCAGGCAAGATCGAGCAGTTGGCGCATTTTGCCACCGCTTTTCATGCCGACTGCGTCTGCGAACAGGGCGTAGTTGGGGAAGGCTCGTTCAGCGAGAGCCAGCAGGTAGGCGCATTCGCGCCAGCCCTGCAGTTGTGAAACGGCTTTCAAAAACTGGTTGGCGTTCATGTCCGCGGCAGGGTCACGCCTGTCTGGCCAAGGTATTTTCCGCCACGGTCTTTGTAGCTGGTTTCACAGATTTCGTCAGATTCGAAGAACAGCATCTGAGCCACGCCTTCGTTGGCGTAGATTTTCGCCGGCAGGTTGGTGGTGTTGGAGAATTCCAGGGTCACCTGACCTTCCCACTCTGGTTCCAGCGGGGTGACGTTGACGATGATGCCGCAACGGGCGTAGGTGCTTTTGCCGAGGCAGATGGTGAGTACACTTCTGGGAATGCGGAAGTATTCTACGGTGCGCGCCAGGGCGAAGCTGTTCGGGGGTATTACGCAGACGTCGCCGGTGTAGTTGACGAAGCTGTTTTCGTCAAAGTTTTTCGGGTCTACGGTGGCGCTGTGTACGTTGGTGAAGATTTTAAATTCGTTGCTGCAACGTACGTCGTATCCGTAGCTTGAGGTGCCGTAGGAGATGACGCGGCCGTTTTCGTTTTCACGAACTTGCCCGGCTTCGAAGGGTTCGATCATGCCGTGCTGCTCGGACATCCGGCGGATCCACTTATCGGACTTTATGCTCATGGGGAATTCTCGTTTCCAGCTGGGAAAAATTGG